>ERZ780168.2694-NODE-2694-length-15298-cov-12.136981_pt1 | contig 15298 bp, 18 predicted proteins | sample MGYA00510981_ERZ780168 | MGnify/ENA primary metagenome ERZ780168 (study PRJEB29588, sample SAMEA2158769) | human gut metagenome | biome: human gut; feature: human-associated habitat; material: faeces | place: Denmark | collected 2008/2010 ...
ATCATCCTCAACATCACGCAGTGCGGCGGGGGCCGCGTCTCGATGGAGTTGTACGAAACAGGGCTTAAACTGCAAAAAACCGGCGTCCTGTGCGGCTACGACATGACCACCGAGGCCGCGCTTGCGAAAATGATGTGGATACTCTCGCTCAGCCGCGATGTGGCGGAGGTCAGCGGCATGTTCTATGAGCCGGTCGCACACGACATTTTGTACAGGGGTTAACTATGGAGACAGTTGTTATTATAGGCGGCGGGGCGTCGGGCATGATGGCGGCGCTGACCGCCGCGGAAAACGGCCGCAGCGTCGTCCTGCTGGAACGGCAGAGCCGGGTGGGGCGCAAGCTTCTGGCCACCGGCAACGGCCGGTGCAACCTGACCAACTACCATGTATCTCCCGATCATTACCATGGGGAGGACAGCAGTTTCTGCGCTCACGCGCTGTGCGCCTTTGACACAGGCACAACGCTGCAGTATTTTGCCTCACTGGGACTGCTGACGGTCAGTGAGGACAGCGGCCGGGTGTACCCCATGAGCAACATGGCCGGCAGTGTGCTGGACGTGCTGCGCTACGCGCTGGAGCGCCCCGGCATCCGGGTCTGCACCAGACAGGCGGTCACCGCCGTAAAGCGAATAGCGGAGGGCTTCACCGTCAGGACCGAGACGGAGGTCTTTGCCGCGCGGAAGGTCATACTGGCCGCCGGCGGGGCCGCCGGCAGCAAAGTAGGCGGCGTCATGGACGGCTATCGCCTTGCCAAAATGCTGGGACACCACCGCACCGTACTGTATCCCTCCCTGGTGCAGCTGAGGACCGATCCCACCTATCCCCGGGCGCTGAAGGGCGTCAAAGCCGAGTGCAGCATCGCCATCCTCCGGGGCGGCGAGCGTGTGGCGGCGAACCACGGCGAGGTGCTGTTCACCGAATACGGTGTCAGCGGTCCGGCGATCTTCGACATCTCCCGCGCGGTGTCCACCGGCGGCGAGGGGCTGGTCTGCGCGCTGGACTTCTTCCCCGACTGGGAGCTCCGGGAGGTGCTGGACTGGCTGCGCCTGCGGCGGGAGGCCATGGGCGCCCACGAGGCCTCCACCCTGCTGGTAGGCTCCTGCCACACCCGGCTGGGGCAGATGCTCTGCAAGGCCGCCGGGTTCACCACTCAGTGCGCCGCCGGCCTCACCGACAGCGATCTGGAGCGTATCGCCCGGCAGACGAAGCGCTTTGCGCTCCCCATCACCGGCACCTGCGGCTTTGACCAGGCACAGGTCACGGCGGGCGGCCTGCGGACGGAGGAATTTGACCCGGAAACGCTGGAAAGCCGCGTCGTTCCGGGGCTGTACGCCTGCGGCGAGGTGCTGGACGTGGACGGCGACTGCGGCGGCTTCAACCTGCAATGGGCCTGGTCGTCCGGGCATCTGGCCGGGCTGCTGCTGTAATAAGTTGACAATAATTTTAATTATGGTAAACCTGCAAACTGCCCGCGGCAGCTTACAGGTTTACTTTTTCGTCTTAATAAAGTCTTAATCCTCCCCCTGCTTGTTTCTTAAGAGGCATTTCGATACCATGGAGCCAGAAAGGAAAGAAAGGAAGTGCCCCTATGGAACCCACGCTGCGGACCATCAATGCCGTGATCTCGGCGCTGTTTTTTATCTGCTACACCTATCAATTTCTCTATATCCCACTGGTGCTGCTGAAAAAGCGCCGGCCCCTTCCCTGCCCTGCCGCGTCCCATCGGTACGCGGTGCTCATCGCTGCGCGGAACGAGGAAAACGTCATTGCCGGGCTGCTGGACTCACTGGCCGCGCAGACCTACGATATGTCCCTGGTGACGGTGTTCGTGGCGGCGGACAACTGCACCGACAGCACCGCCGCCATCGCGCGGGCACACGGGGCGGTGGTGTACGAGCGCTTCAATCATGTGAACGTGGGCAAGGGCTACGCCCTGGATTTTCTGCTGCAGCACATCGGCGCAGACTATCCGGAGGGCTTTGACGGCTACTTCGTGTTCGACGCGGACAACATCCTCTCGCCGGACTACCTCGAGCGCATGAACGAGAGCTTCTCCGCCGGAAACGAGATCGTGACCAGCTACCGCAACAGCAAAAACTTCGGCGACAACTGGATCAGCGCCGGGTACGCCCTGTGGTTCCTACGGGAGAGCCGCTATCTGAACGGCGCGCGGAACCGGCTGGGCAGCAGCGCCGCCGTGGGCGGGACAGGCTTTCTGTTCTCGCAGCGGATACTGGACGAGAGCCATGGCTGGCGGTTCTATCTGCTGACGGAGGATATCGAGTTTTCCGTGTACCACATTCTGCGGGGCGAGAGGATCGCCATCTGCGAGGACGCGGTGCTGTACGACGAGCAGCCCACCGACTTTCGCCAGTCCGTGCGCCAGCGGCTGCGCTGGGCCAAGGGCTACATACAGGTATTCCGCCGCTACGGCGCGGACCTGCTGAAGGGCACGGCCCGGGGCAGCTGGAGCTGCTTCGATATGTCCATGTCCATCCTGCCGGCGTTTATCCTGACGGCCCTGGGTCTGCTGGCCAACCTGACGCTGACGGCGCTGGGCCTTATGCAGGGCGACGGCGTATGGTTCGCCCTTCGCTCCCTGCTGGAGTGCATGGGCAGTATCCTGGCCACGCTGCTGGTGCTGGGCGGCATCACCGTGGCCAGCGAGTGGCGGCGTATCCACGCGCCGGCGTGGAAAAAGATCGCTTTCACTCTGACGTTCCCGCTGTTTATGCTGACGTATCTGCCCATCTCGCTGGCGGCGCTGTTTATGAAGGTGGAGTGGAAGCCCATCCACCACAGTGTAAACCTGGCGTCGCTCCCCTCCCCCGCTGTGAAGAATTGACCTTGTGCAAAGGCGGGAATAGGGGTATGATAGAGATATACCACACCCACAGGAGGTCCCTCTATGTACACGATTTTGGTCGTTGATGATGAAAAGGATATCGTCTCCGCGCTGGAGATCTATCTCAAGGCCGAGGGCTACCGGGTGCTGTCCGCCTGCAACGGGAAAGAGGCCCTGGCCGCGGCGGCGCGGGAGGACGTGCACCTCATTCTGATGGATATCATGATGCCCGTGATGGACGGACTGTCCGCCATGGCCCAGCTGCGGCAGACCAGCAACGTACCCGTGATCCTGCTGACCGCCAAGGGCGAGGACACCGACAAGGTACTGGGGCTAAACGTGGGCGCGGACGACTATATCACCAAGCCCTTCAACCCGGTGGAGCTGCTGGCCCGGGTACGCTCACAGCTGCGGCGGTATTTGCAGCTGGGCGGCGGGCAGGTGCAGGCCAGCACGCTCATCATCGGCGGCATCTGCCTGGATGACAACGCCAAGACCGTCACCGTGGACGGCGACCCGGTGGCGCTGACACCCAAGGAGTACGACATCCTGCGGTTCCTCATGCGGAACGCGGGGACGGTGTTCTCCCCCAATGAGATCTACCGCCGGGTGTGGGAGGACGTGCCGCTGAACGCCGCGGGCGCCATCGCGGTACACATCCGGCACCTGCGGGAAAAGCTGGAGATCAACCCCTCAGAGCCCCGTTACATCAAGGTGGTCTGGGGCAAGGGCTATAAGATGGAGGGCGGCATCTCATGAAGGGATTTTTAGACAAGACGTGGGCGAAGGCTGCCGCCTTCGTGCTGACGCTGGTGTTCGGCGTTCTGACCGTTCTGGGCGGCGTGGGTGTGGGTATCCTTATCAGCTACGACGTGTTTCTGGACGGCGGCGACTTCATGCGCCAGACGATGTACGAGGGAAGCTGCGTCAGATCCATCGACACCGCCGACAGCTTCCTGCGCAGCACGCTGGCCAATGCGGGCGTGCTGGTCAGTGACGGCACCTATGACTACAGTACCGTTGAAAATGGAGATGTCACCGAGGAGGAGCGGGCTCAGGTGATCAGCGACCTGCCCCGCGTTTTTGCGGAGGAGTTCTCCCGCGATGCCGCCGACTGTCACCTGACCGTCACCGTCAGAGGAAATGGGGAGGTCGTCGGTACCTTTGAAAATTTTGAGCTGACAGACGGCGACAAGCCGCTGTACGCCACGCAGGAGACGTTCACCTACGCGCTGAACACCGGCAATACGGCCATGGTCACCATTGCCGCCGATCTGCTGCGCACCGAGGAGGCGCCCTCTTATTCCTATCTGCTGGACATGTGGCTGGTGGAGCACACCACGCTGACGGTGTTCCTGACGGTGCTGTTCGCGGCGCTGGCACTGTTCTTCTTCTGCTTCCTCATGGCCTCTGCCGGCCATTGGGCGGGGCATGAGGGCATCCATCTGACGTGGCTGGGCAAGATTCCCGCCGACGTGTGGCTGATCGTGCTGCTGTGTACGTTTTTCATTGGCTGGGAAGCATTTTATTACGGGTGGGGACGCGTTTTCTTCTGCGCGGCGCTGGTGCCGCTGGTGCTGCTGTTCCTGTGCGCCTTTGCCGCCCAGTGCAAGGCGGGCACCGTCCTGCGGAGCGCGCTGATCGCGCGAATAGTCCGGTTCCTCTGGCGCATTGTCCGTTCGCTGTTTCTGGGGCTGCGGCGCATCGCCAGAAATCTCCCGCTGCTGTGGAAAACGGCGCTGGTTATGGCAGGGGTATTCTTTCTGGAGATGCTCTTTGTGCTGGCTGGCTACGGCTCGGTGGACGGAATCTTTGTCATAATGAAGGCAGTGGAGCTGCTGGCGGCCCTGTATATCGCCCTGAACCTGCGGACGCTGCAGAAGGGCGGCGAAAAGCTGGCGCGCGGCGACTTCTCCTCCCCCATCGACACGAAGTACCTCATCGGCGACTTCAAGCGCTACGGCCAGGAGCTCAACGACGTGCAGTCCGGCCTGGAGCAGGCGGTGCAGGAGCAGATGAAGGCCGAGCACCTGAAGACAGAGCTCATCACCAACGTGTCCCACGACATCAAGACGCCGCTGACCTCTATCGTCAACTATGTGGACCTGCTGAAAAAGGAGGACATCCCCTCCCCAGAGGCCCGGGAGTACATCGCCGTGCTGGACCGGCAGAGCCATCGGCTGAAAAAGCTGACAGAGGATCTGGTGGAGGCGTCCAAAGCCTCCTCCGGCGTGCTGAATGTGGACCTACAGCCCACGGACGTGAACGTGCTGTTTTCACAGATCGAGGGCGAGTATCAGGAACGGTTGGCCGCCTGCCAGTTGACGCTGGTAACGCAGCCTCCCGCACCGGGTACCGTCATCCGCGCCGACAGTCGTTTGCTGAGCCGCGTCATGGACAATCTGGTGTCCAACATCTGCAAGTACGCCCTGCCCAGCACACGGGTCTATGTGGTTTCCACGCTGTCCCGGGAGGCCGTTACCATCAGCTTCAAGAACGTCTCGCGGGACGAGCTGAATATCTCCCCCGACGAGCTGATGGAGCGTTTTGTGCGCGGCGATGCCTCGCGGCACACGGAGGGCAGCGGACTGGGGCTGTCCATCGCCCGCAGCCTGGTACAGCTGCAGGGCGGCCGCTTCGACCTGGCCATCGACGCCGACCTTTTCCGCGCGGATATCACCTTCCCGCTGTCGGAGAGCGCAGCAAGCTAAGCGTTTTATACAGATCTGAATAAGGTCGTCATCGGCAGGCAAGCGCCCGCCGATGACGACCTTATTTATGTAAACCAAAAACTTTCTCTTCCCTTCCACCCACAGCTGTGCTATACTAAGGAGGTATCCGGGTATAGCGAAGTTGGTAGCGCGCTTGATTTGGGAGAATACGACCAGCCGGATAAAAACTCAATAACCGGGTGTAGCGCAGTTGGTAGCGCGCCTGCTTTGGGAGTGCCGTGGCGCTATCCGGGATGAGGCAAAGTGGAACGCCGCAAAGCCTTGTGACACCGGCGTTTGCAGGATTTTACACGATTGCCGAAAGCGGCATAAAAGCGGTTTTGACCACATGAATGACCACAGACAGAAAAATCTTTCAATCGCGCAAGTTTTGTGCTATAATGGTTCAAAATCAAATATCCGGGTATAGCGCAGTTGGTAGCGCGCTTGATTTGGGTTCAAGAGGCCGAGCGTTCGAATCGCTCTACTCGGACCAAAATCCCTCTGAAATCAACGATTTCAGAGGGATTTTCTTATTCTTTGTCTATTGCGGCGCAGAATCTGAAAAAAGCAATTGTAAACATGGATTATGTGAAGTATAATCTTTAGAATACAATTCGACTTTAGAGGCTAACAAAATTATAGAGAGGATGGGTACATATGAGTTACCAAACAAGAAAGACTTTGTTTGAGCAAATTGAGAATTCTCGGCAGCGCCCTCTTATTTCCTATGTAACATCTATACGTCCTAACCTTAGTGGAAATATGACTGGAGACTCTATTGATCAAATCATTGCTCAAATTCAGAAAATACCAGAAGACAAAAAGGAAATTGATTTTTTGATTATCAGTAATGGTGGCGATCCAATAACTGCACTGCGGATTATTAGCATTTTACGTGAAAGATTTAATAAGATATCCGTTCTATTACCATATGTTGCGTATAGTGCAGCTACCATACTGTCTCTTGGGGCGGATGAAATTATTATGCACCCTTACTCTAACCTTGGGCCCGTTGATCCACAGCTCACGATTTCTCGCCACGCAGATAACGGGCAAGCATCACAACTTCAATTCAGTTCAGAAGATATTAGGAATTATATTGATTTTGTTAAAACAGACGTCGGTATTACTGATCAGGATCATTTAACGTCGGCATTTAACGCCCTTGCAAAAGAAGTTGGGCCATTGCCAATTGGATCGGCAAAGCGTAGTCAACAGCTTTCGCTATCATTAAGCACCAAAATGTTAGAAACGCATATGGAGGATAAAAGCAAAGCTGCCTCTATAGCAAAGGCGCTTAATACATCATACTATCATCATGGTTATGCTGTCAGTCGATCTGAAGCCCAAAAGATCGGGTTAAATGTTATTACTCCGGATGCCACATTAGAGAGTCTGATGTGGCATATTTGGCAAGACTATTCTGATGAGATGAGATGCGGGCACGAATTCAATATGGTAGCTGCAATAATGGAAGATTCTACTGCTAAGGCTTGGATGAATTCCGTCAATGTAGTTACTGTCCCTGTGAATACCCCACCTCAGGTAGCACAGAATATTATTGCCACGGCAGCTCAAAATTCGGTAGCTATTGTAGCTCACCCACCAATCCAACTCAATGAGTTAATAGCATCAATTGAAAGCACCCGATATGCAGTGGCTGTCCACACCACATTCAGCATAGTATATTGGAGGGACGCAAATATGGCGTTAGCCTTCAATGCAACTGCCTATTCTGAAGGATGGAAGTCAGTTTAATGGGGGGATTTGATAATGGCTAAAATTCAAACAACAGTTGTCACGATTTCTTATAACGGTCCATTTACAAGTTGTCAAACTGCACCATTTTTCTTTAGCCAAACAACAAGAAATATTGCGCTATCACAGCCAGCAACAAAGGCCGAAGAACCAGTTGCTCTTGAAAGGGCATCTGCCTCAGAGCCAACAGCAGCAGAAGGAAATGTCGTGTAAAAAATTATGACATTTGTACACCAAGGCAATTTGTTTCACATTTCTACCGTAAAAATGTGACTTTCAGTAATTTCAACAGAAAATGCATCTTTGGGTGCCGTTTGCTCGACATCCAAAGATGCATTTAATTCTATTTTTCTGTCTTCGCTTGATTTCCTTTCTTCCTTTCCGGCGGTCGCCCATCACCTTTGCCCTCGTCCTTCAGTCGTTGCGCCTCTGCAATCTCTGCCTTCATCTCCACGATAAGCACCTTCAACTTTTCCTCGCACTCCTCGCGGGTGTGGGCGTAGACATTGCGGGCGTGCTTTTTACCATCGGGCCATTTAGGGGAGTAGCGGCCTTCGAAGAGGTGGTCGTTGATCTCGCTGACGCAGCCGGTACCGGATCTGCGCTTGCGGCCCACGTAGGGCTTGAATTCGGTCATACTCGGCTTTTCCGCCTGGGCTGGGGCAGTTTCCTGCCCCGGCTCTAAAGTGTATTCCTGCGGTGCTGCTTTGCCGATGCCGCGGTCGATGTTGGCGGCGGCTGTGAGCCGCATATCGTCGGTGATGTGGGTATAGATGTCCAGCGTAGTGGCAGCCGACACATGGCCCAGCATGGCGGAGAGCGTTTTCACATCCATACCGTTCTCCAGTGCCAGCGTTGCGAAGGTGTGGCGCAGATCGTGGAAGCGCACATGCTTGCACCCCGCGTGTTCCAGGATGAGCTGCAGTCTGCGGCGCACCACGCCAGGTGTGATGGGACAGTCCTCCTTCACCGGGGACGGGAACATCCATCGGGAGTCCACCGTCTTTTTGTACTCCCGCAGCACCGCCACCACCGCAGGCGGCAGGACGATCTTGCGGACGGAGTTCTTTGTCTTGGGCGTGCTGATCTGGAGCTGCCCCCGCACATCGTAGACCTGCTTGTTCACATTCAGCACACCGGTTTTGAAGTTCAGGTCATCCCATTGCAGCGCCATGAGCTCGCCACGGCGCAGGCCGGTGGCTAAGTCCAGAAGGAACACTTCGTAGTAGCCCTCGAACTTTGCCTGGATGAGAAACCGTTGCAGCTCCTCCCGCGTCAGCACCTGCATCTCCCGTGCCTTTTTCGGCGGCAGCTTACAGCCGATAGCCGGGTTGACACGAATCAGCCCATCTTGCACCGCCTTCTCCAGTGCGGAGCGGCAGGTGGCGTGACACATGCGCACCATTCGGTCGGACAGCCCTTCGCCGTACTTGTCGGTGAAGCGCTTCCGGCCGCTTTTCTTGAGCCGCCCATAGAACTGCTGTAGGTCGTTCTGTGTCAGTTTGTTCAGCGGGATGCTGCCGATCTCCGGGATGATGTGCAGGCGGATGCGGCTCTCATAGGTCTCCTGTGTGGTGGGGCGGATCTTTGGCTTGGAGTGATTCTCATACCAGTATGTCAGCCAATCCCCAAAGGGCATCTCAGGACGAACCTTCTCCGGCTTCAGCCCGCTGCACTCCGCCTTGAGCTTTTGGAGCTTCTCAACGCACTCCTTCTTGGTTTTGGCGAGAACATTTTTCGTTTTGGGGTAGCCGTTATCGTCATAGCCGATGACGATGCGCCCCTCCCACCGACCATCCTTGCGCTGCCTTACGGTTCCGTCACCGGCTTTTCGCTTTCTTGCCACGGTTTCAACTCCTTTCCGAAGATGTCCTCCATGAAGCCGCCCACGATACCGCAGGCCTGCTTCTGCATATCCGATGTGACATGGGTGTAGGTGTCCAGCGTGAAGGAGGCGTTGGTGTGGCCCAGGATACCGGACAGGGTTTTGGCATCTACGCCGCTGGTGAGAGCGTGGGTGGCGAAGGTATGACGCAGATCATGAAAGCGAATGCTGGGCAGGCCCGCCCGCTGGAGCATTGTCTTCATGTGGCGATACGCCGCGTTGGGATCGACGGGATCTTCCGGCTTCACCGGATCCGGGAATATCCATTGACTGATGGCATCCACTTTTCGCCGCCGTAGGATTTCAGTCACGCTGTGCGGCAGGATGATGGTACGCATGCCCTGATTGGTCTTCGTCTCACCGGTGGTGTACTCGCCCTTCCGCTGGCTGTGGAGGGTTCGGCATACCTTCAGCGTACCGGCATTCCCGTCGAAGTCGCCCCATTGCAGACCACAGATCTCGCCGCGGCGCAGGCCGGTCATCAGCTCCATCTGGAAGAAGTCTCGCCACACCTCGTCCTGCTCCACCACTGTAAGGAAGTCGTCCAACTCCGCACGGGTGAGGATACGCTTGGGCTTGTAGTTGGGCTTGGGCGCCGTTGTCCCCTCGGTGGGATTCCTTGGAATGACATGGGCCTGCACCGCGTCTTTCAGCGCGGCGTGGAGGGTGGAATGGATGTGGCGCACCATGGAGTCGGAGAGCTGATGATCCATCTCGGGATGCTCGTGGATGCGCCCCTCCGCTTTCAGGCGGCGGTACATCCGCTGGATGTCCTGCTGGGAGATGAGGGATATCTGCTTGTCGCCCAGCTGCGGCTTGATGTAGTATTCGATGTAGCGGCGGTAGCCCTCGAGGGTACCGGGCCGCACCGTACCCGCCTTGTACTCCGTGAGCCAGCGATCCAGCCACTGGCCCAGCGTCATCCGGCTGTCCTCGGTCAGCTCCACATCGCGGTAGCACTCGATGTTCTGGTGCAGCTTGTCCAGCAGTGCCTTTTGCGTCTTGGCATAGACGTGGCGGAACAGCGGCTCGCCGTTTTCCCGGTGTCCAATGACGATGCGCCCTTCCCAGCGTCCATCGTCACGCTTTCGCACCATGCCGTCACCGGCCGGTCTTCGTTTTGCCATGTATTTCACTTCCTTTGGATTCATTTTCTTCTTGCAACACAAACAACTACCACACTTTTGCGGAAATAGCTATTGGTTTTTTGAAAGATTCAGACCGTCTTCTGGAAGTCGAGAGCTTCCTTGAAGGAGATCTGTCCGTTGGTGCTCTGCACCTCACGGACGCTCCGACCACGCAGAAGCTGATAGTCACGTGCGTCCATATCGGTGTCCTCGGCCAAAATGTGATTGCACAGGTTCTGCTCCACAGCCAGCTTGTAGAGCTGTGAACCAACACGGTGCGCATAGTTGTCCATCGTACCGGTCATCACAGAGGAGATGGCTTGTGGCAGGAATGCGCCAGCATTCTTTGTGTTTAGGTACCCAATGTAGAATCGCAGTGCGTTCTCCACGAACTCATTTTGCGTGGAGCAGTTGTCACTTTTATAGTGGCTCAGTACATCCTCCCAGATTCGTTCATCGATCCAAATCGTGTGTCTTTTTTTATCACTCATCGCTTCAAATCCTTTCATTTTTTCTGATAAGCGTCATTTATTTTCTCAAAAGCGCTGGTCTTTCGCCTGTATTTCACAAAAATAGCGTCATCTTATGGTTTGCCACGGCAAAACAGCGTCGATTGGAAGCCCTGAAACTGCCCGCACTGCGGGCAGTTGTGGCTCGCCCTGACGCAGAAAAGCGTCAGGGCTTTCTCCTGCTTTTCTTTCGTCGGCGGCAAATCGGTCCGATTTTCGGTCATCCCGCCCGGTCAAGCATCCACGGCGCATCACCCCCTTCCGGACAGAACACGCTGCAGTAGGTGCTGCTGTCCGGCACCATGCCCCGCTCCAGCATGATCTCACTTTGCAGTAAGCGCACGCACAGCTCCGCATAGACACTTCGCATCTTGTCCCGGCCCTGACGAGCGAAGGCTCTTTGCTCATCGGTCAGATCACCGTAGCGTTCATCGCAGAGGAACAGGCGAAGCTCCTCTTCATTAATGGGTTCGCCATGATCCTTGTTCCACGCCCACCGGATGTAGCACACCGTGTTATGCGTGCGCCGGAGGACCATCATCGGGTCATGGTCCACGATAAAATTTGCAAGCTGCTGCATCATGCGCTTTCCTCCTTTTTGTTCTGCCGATTCAACTCGGCCAGCTTCTTTTCTGCCTTTGCCCGCTCTATGTCACGCTCCGCCCGCAGGAATTGCCGCTGATAGTTCAGCTCCAGCGCTTCCTGAATGGGACGGATGGTGTAGATGAGACTGCCGTTACGCACACGGCCGTCCTTCGTGGTGATGGTGCTGGGTTCGGTGCGGATGAGCCCCTTCTCCTCCAGACCGGCCACATACTTCCGCACGGTGTTCTCGCTCAGCTGTACCGCCCGACCGATGGTGCGGTAGCTGGGATGACATTGGTAGGTTCTGCGATCCTCGCAGCGCAGAAGGTAATTGTAGACGGCGATCTCGTGAGAGCTGAGTCCGAGATTAAAGACTTCGTTGGGGACGAGATAGTAGTGTTTGTTCGGGTCCCGCTTGGGCCAGCGCTGGAACATCAGGCATCACCTCCTGTCTGCGCATCGACCCACCGGCAGAACTTTTCTTTGGGTACCACGATGCGGCTGCCAATCCGCAGCGCTGGGAAGCCCGTCTCGTGCATGAGCTCATAGGCGCTGGAGATGGACACGCCCAGCACCTGCGCCACCGTGTTCGCATCGAGGAACAGCGGCAGCTGGTCATAGTTGGTAAATGTGGATTCTTGCATTGGATTCCTCCTTTATAATTTTTGATGTTTGTTGACGGAAGCTACAACGCAGCCTATAGGCATCACTCCTTTCAGTTCGATTTGAATACAGAGAATTGCTCCCTGCTAAATGCCTTAAAAAAATCCCTCCACTTATCGCGGAGGAAAACATGTTTTGCACACCCTGTTTTAGAAAATTTTTTCTTTGTCTATCGCGGCGTATCTTCTGAGACAGCAAATAGAAGTTCCATACCATCCAACAGCTTCATGAGGGACAATTCTAACATTCCTCTACCTATTGCCGTTCTTCAGCAATCTTTGGGCCTTTTTTCTATGCGATCCACACGCTTAAAAATCGTTTTCATGTTCATGCCGGATATCCTAAAATATACGCCATTCCGTTTCTTTGAATCCCATACATACCATGGACGCAAAAAGAGAGCCGCGCCAAATGGCACGGCTCTCCGGATAGAGTATTCGGTTTTACATCCCCAGCATCGGCGAAGTGTGCTGCTCCTGCTCCATCAAAAGTTTCAAGCTGTAATCCAAAATCTTCTCCTTGCGCTCGGTCAGCATGGTCAGATAGAATTCACGCTGGATCGGCAGCAGTTCAGGGACACCTTCGAGAAAGTTATGGAGCGCATCGAGGTCGATTCTTGAACAGACACGCTTGAGCGCCTCATTGCAATCCGGATTCTTCAGCGAAGAAATGTAATCGAAATAAGATATCTTTTTCCCGCCTTCTTCGATAGAGGAAGTTGGAAAAGTATAGATACGTTGGTCGATTTCCGCTTCGTCTTGCAGCACGTTTTTCATCCGTTCCAAATCAAGCTGCGGGTATAGGCAGGAACCACAATCATAGACCGGTGCCAGTTCTGCCTGCTGCTTCTCCTCATCCACGAGGATGCCCCAGTTGCCGTTATGCCGGTCGAAGTTTCCAAGGAACGCATCCGCAATAAACATATCCCAGAAAAATTGCCGCAGCTCATCGGCGGGATAAATACTCTGCTCCTCAATGGCCTCCAGAATGGAGGACAGTTCTTTTCCGTAACCATTCTGCTCACTGTCGATGCAGGTGTTTTTCAGATGGGCAAACTCGATGAGCCGTTTTCCGCCCTCTGTAAAATCCCGACAGGCAACTACCAGTTTTGTTTTGCCGCGGCTGTCCGTATAGTTTCCGAGGAGCGTTTCCTGCGTCCGAAAGCCCAACATTTCAAAGATATGGCAGGCGACATATTCGCTGATACAGCCGTTGCTGTAACTCATATCCCGATTTCGGCTGGGCTTTGGAGGGAACTTGAGCATATAGCTATGTCCTTGATAGGTGATATTGATTTTATTCCCATTGGCTCCGCCATAGGCGCGGAAGCGGTTGACTGGGCAGTTGGTAAAATCAATCACGGGTTCTCACCCCCTTATAAATATTTTGTGCGAAGATAATCTGCCTGCTCCTGTGTAATGGCGTTGCTCCACTGATTGGAGTTGATCGCACTATATAATTCTCCCCACAGGCAGTCCATATAAGACACTTTGTCTTTTTCGCCCTGAATGTACTCACGGAGCGCTTTATCCAAACTGGCGGGCAGATTCTTTTCCAGATAGGTTCGGTCAGTCGGCTTGCCGCCATGCATTTGTGGTTTCTCCACGGTCAGCGTAATGAGCTGCTCCATCGGGATATCCAGTGTGGAGGACAGCTTCATGAGTGTACCGGCACTGCATCGGGAGAGCGTTGTCTTGCCGGAGCAGATGTCCGCCAGGGTTGCCCAAGGCACACCGCTTTTCTTGGAGAGCTGGTAGCGGGAGAGATTCTTTTCCCGCAGTATCTGTTGGATCGTCATATACATCACCGCTCTTATTATATCGGTGCGCCGATAATCAGTCAAGAAAAAACATCTCACTCCCCCTGACCAACCTGTTTGTTTGCATTTGCCCTCCCCAAAACTGTTGACTATTACGATACAGACAGCGGGGCAAGCCTTCATGGCCTGTCCCGCTGGTTTTTCTGCCTGGATTGAAAGTGTTTTCCTTGTCTATGGCGGTGCATCCGTTGAGCCGCCGCCTATGCTCTACTCCTCGTCATCATCAGACCACGAGGAAATCATGTGAATATCCCCGGTGTCCATGTCCATCGCCATGTGATCTCCCATGCGCATCATGAGATTCCCATCGGAGTCCATCGCCATGCTGTCAGAAATGCTCATGGCGAAGTCGCCGTCATCGTAGTCGAAAATGTACTTTGACATACCGTGCACCTCCAATTTTAATCATCGTATTCCGGATAGTCAGGTGCCCACTCGGGCATCCAATGCGCTTTGTTTCTGCGGTTTGCATTGTGAGTTTTCTGGTGCGATCTGTGGTTCGGATTCATCTGATTGGCCCGATTGTCAGCGTCAGCTTGATATGCCTTGTTATTGGGATTATGCAGATTTACCCAGTGATCCAGTTGTGCTTTGGTATGTGTTTTTCCTGATACCTTTCCCATAATCAGCCTCCTTTCTGAACCGAAAAAAGCCCACGCACTTTGCTTCGTGCGTGGACTGCGATCATCCGGAAGACCGCTTTGCACGCAACAAAACAAACCCGACGAAAGAACACTTTCTTCGGTTCGATTTTGTGGTGCAAAGCATCGAAACAACAGGGGGACAACGACAGTCAACCAGCAAACTGCTTTCTCAATTCCATAATGAGAATTTGATTGGAATCAATAGTTTCGAGGATTTACTCATTTGTCTGCAAAATTGTCTATGTCTCTGCCGTTCAATATGATTCGTACTCTCATGCTACGAACGATCAAAGTTCAGGACAGTACAACAATTTAGCGTTATCATGATAACACGAATGGGAAGCGAATGCAATGGGCAACTACACATTTCACCCCGTGATCCCAATTTTGTTGCCGTTTTCGTAAATATCCGTACCATCTTCACAGTAGTTTGGCCCCTCGTACTCCACCCAGCCGAAACCCGCCACATAGACTTTCTCACCGGACTGCAGTTCTTTAGGCGGTTGGGATGGAGTTGGCTCTGGAGCGGAATTTTTAGTGGGTGACTGCTCTGCGGAAGGCTGGAGTTCAGAATCTGCGGGCGTTTCAATAGACTCTGTCTCTGGTTCAGGACGTTCCTCTTGGGATGCTTCTTGCTGCGAAATCTCGTTTTCCATCTCTGTCAGTGACGCGGAATTCTTTTCTGTTATTTCCACGACAGTCGCTTTCCTGGCGCTCACAGCGGTTCCTGCGGCTGGGACGGGTGTTTC
>ERZ780168.2706-NODE-2706-length-15248-cov-3.809386_pt1 | contig 15248 bp, 13 predicted proteins | sample MGYA00510981_ERZ780168 | MGnify/ENA primary metagenome ERZ780168 (study PRJEB29588, sample SAMEA2158769) | human gut metagenome | biome: human gut; feature: human-associated habitat; material: faeces | place: Denmark | collected 2008/2010 ...
TGGAACTGTTGCGACGAATCGTTCCCGCCGACGTGCGAGCCGTTATTATTGCCGAATTGCACGAGGACGACAGCGACCCGATGACCGACTATTACGGGTACCGCAATATCCGAACCGTTATACTCGGTTTTTCGCACAAGACGCGGGTGGATTTTGCAGAAATGCGCCGTGCCGCCGCTCATTTTCCCGACACGGCATACCTGGCCGAATATAACCGCGAATACGAGCATCGGGAAAAATACAGTATGGGGCACGGGTACTGGCTCGGTGAAAACTATTACAGCGGTTGGATTATTTGTAAAGAGGAGTGTTCAAATGCCGAAAGCCTCATCGACCGCTACGCATACGCCGCCGGATGCGAAGGGGGAATCTATGTGCCGGAAATACCGCAAACGGCAATGCCGGAACACTTGTCCGCAGATGCCGACTCACAAAACATAACCGTTGAAATCATAGACTATTCTGAAAAAGCGATAGCGGTGTTCGGTGATACCAAGCCGCTGAAGGAGATTTTACGCTCATTGGGCGGACGATTCTCTCCGCGATTGCAAAATAACGGTCAGACCGCTGCCGGGTGGGTATTTCCAAAACGAAACGAGCAGAAAGTACGCCAAACCCTCGCTTCCTATTTAGCCGCATAACACAACCAACCATACACGGGGCGAAGCGACGCACGCACGCCCCTAATTAAAACACACAAGACTATGAAACAACAGCTATTGGCCGTCATAGACGCGCTGGAGGACTTGCAGGCTACCGGGCGATATACCGTGATGTATTCCGTCGCCGGACACGTACACGATTTCGATGTAGCTATTTATTGCGGGAAATGGTACAAGGGCGCCAGCCCGATGTTCCGGCAAAGCATCTACACGGACCGTCCTCTGTGCCGGCAGTATGGCGGCATCGGCAAACTCGACCTGTACGAACTGGAAGCATTCGTCCGGCGACTGTTGCGGGCCGTAACCTCGAACAACGCTTAAACGATACGCAATATGACTGACTTGCATTTTTATCCCACCGCAGAAGATATGCGGAATGATGCAGACAGGTATGCCTGTCAATGGTATGAAACGATTTCGCTGAAAATGCGGTGTATTTGCGGACGGCTGACCGACGGCATACTCGTGCGCTTCCGCATCACCGGGCAAATTGTGGACACACTCGTATTCTGCCCTGACTGTTATCGGAACCAAAACCGGGCATCGTAACCCGATATAGCGAACAAAACATTATCAATCACAAAATCAGATACAGCATTATGAAAACGAAAAACGTAAAAAACAGCAAAGAAATCACCGAGAACAACGCAACGACCGATACTACCGTACAGGCCTCGATGGACGGACAACGGGCCGAAGCCGACGCCCCGGCGGAAACGGAAGAAATACAGAATACCGAAACGGTACAAGCCCCGACCGACCACACGCCGGAGGCGCTTCCTACCGTGCTGATGGATATTGCGCAACTCCGGACAAGTCCTTACAATCCGCGCACGACTTACGAGGAGGAAGGCATCAAAGAATTGGCGGCAACACTCCGCGAAAGCGGTTTGCTGCACCCTCTGCACGTGCGTCCTAAAGACGGCTATTATGAAATCATAACGGGAGAACGCCGCTTCCACGCCGCAAGACTCCTCGGCTGGAAACAAATCGCCGTATATGTCCGCGAAGCGACGGATGCCCAGGCCCGCGATATGGCGCTGACCGAAAACCTCCAGCGGGAGGATATGGCCCCGATGGACGAGGCACGGGCATATAAAACGCTGGTCAGCGAAGGTGCGGACATTTACACGCTCGCGGCCAAGTACGGCAAATCCGACCGATATATATACGACCGGTTGAAATTGAACGACTTGATTCCCGCCATTGCCGACTTGCTGTCACGGAAAATGATTGGATTGGGAATTGCGCTGGAAGTCAGCAAATGCGAGAAATTCATCCAGCAGGATCTTTACGAAAATCATTTGAAAGGTTCTGCCGAAGATGATACGCCCCAAACGGGATGGCGCGGGAAAGGCCTTGCCGATTTCCGACGACTGTTGCAGGATGCCTATACTTCCGACCTTACCCGATACGCTTTCGATAAAAGCGATTGTTTGCATTGTGTCCACAATACCAACACATACGATATGTTTGCCGAAACGAACTCTTGCGGCCATTGCACGGATAGAGAGTGTTTGCAGGCCAAAAATGCCGCTTTCGTGTTGGAGAAAAGCCGCGCCTTGCTCAAAGTGGACCCCCGAATCGTCGTGGCGAATTGCAGTTACGGATACACCAATCCGGTCGTTAGGCAGAACCTCGAAGAGGAGGGACATACGGTGAAAAAGGTCGGATTCGGATACCGTACTTTGCCTGCCGAGCCGCAGGCGCCGCAGGCGGAACAATTCCGGGAGGCGAACGAATACGAACAGGCGGTGGTGCGATACGAAATGCAGAGGCAGGAGTACGAGCAGACATTACAGGAGGCACTCCAGCAGGCCGAAGCGGGGGCGATAAGGCTGATGGTATCGCCCGAACCCACCGATGCCCGCCTTATCGCCATACCTGTAAACCACCGCGAAAAAGAGCCGGATTTCGTGAAACGGCTCTCGCAGGAGAAGCAGGCCAATGTCGAGCGGGCGATAACCAAAACGGTCGAGGACACACGGAAGATGATGCGCAAAGAACAGATGGAGGCCCCGGTTTTCTCCGCCTTCGATGAAAACGTATTGCTCTATTGTTTGCTCGATGCACTTCGGCACGACCACCTCGCCCTGTTCGGAGAAAAATACCGAGAGTCACATTATTTGACCGACGCCGACAAACTCGAAATCGTCAAGAATCTGACACCCGAACAGCGTGACATCATCCGACACGACTACATTGTCGAAGCATTGTCGAAAAAGGGAGAATCGAAAATTGTCGGGCAGATGATTATGGAATATGCCAACATCCATTATAACAGGCAATTTTCGCTTATCAAAGCCGGACACGAGGAAACGTGCGAGAACCGTAACGACCGCCTCGACGAACGAATCGCGGAATTTCAGGCGAAAGAACGGGTCAAGAAAGAGCAGGAAAAGAAAAAGCGCAAGAAACAGGCGGTAACCGAAACACAGGCGGTAAGTGCGGTATCGGCGTCATAATATCGGACAGGGGTGCGGAGCGGTACAAAGTACCGCTCCGTATCTTTTACTCGAATCGTATGGAAAACACATCACGACACCGAAACGGACAGACGAACAGCGTCCCGAAGGAGCAGGAGGGGGCTGCGTACCGCGTTACCTGTACTCCGGGACTGTATGACCCGGATTTTGAATATTTTTATGCCAGGCAGATTTTCATTATTTCCGATAAATCCGGCACGACCTCTTTCGCCAGCAGGATGGAGCGCAGGCTGTTCCTGCGTACCGCGTCACACCATTTATCCCGGAGAAGGATACGGGCATTGTGCCGGGAGATACACCGGGACCTGATGCGTGAACAGGCCGCAGCCGGGCGGCTTACCGGGTCACATTAAACGGGCGGACGCCTCAAGCGGATAGCCGCAGTCATGACGACTGCGGCTATTTCCGTATGCATATATCTCATTATGACGTCGGGCGGCATCTACAGCCGGTATCCCGTCCCGTAGGTCTCGGCCAACCATAAGCCGAAGAAACGGTCGTACACCTGATAGACGTTTTCCTCTTTGGTTATGAACTCCTTTTCGAGCAACTGCCGGGCTGCCGACTGCACACTGCTGGAAGAATACAGACCGTGCCGGGTTACGAAATCTACCGAAGTAATCTCACGGGCACGCCCCTCCTTGCCGATAGCAAACAGCAGCTCCTTCTGCCGCTCGGAAAGCATGGCGACCATGTTCTGATACATCGCCTGTTGTGCGTTCACGGTCTGATGCAGTACGATATCCGCCTCTTCGAGCGTCGCCCCTTCTCCTTTGGCGGTCTGTTCGTACAGACGGTTCAACATACTCTGCATATACCACGTATGTCCCTCGAACAGCGTATAGATACGTTCGATACACTCCCCGGAAATCTCCTTGCCCGCCTGCCGGAAATGGCGCTGTACGAATCGGCGATACGCCTCTTCTGCGATAGGTCCGAGATTCATGAACGATGCGCTCTGGTAAAAAGGCCGCGAGGCCGAAAAAAAGATATTCTGCATCATGTGCCGCTGGCTGCCGGCGAATACGAAAGTCGTATTGGTACATTTTTGAATGTGAGTACGCAGAACGGCTTCCACGTTCTTCTCGGGATACCGGGCGATTTGCTGAAACTCGTCGATAGCCACCAAACAGGGCTTGTCGGCAGCTTCGAGGTAGGCGAACAGCTCCTCCAGCGACACTTCCGGCCGGCGAATCTCCCCGATACCGATGTCGAATACGGGCTCTCCGGTGACGGCATCGAGCTTGAAAGCCGGACGCAGGGAGGCGATAGCCGCGAAAAATCCCTCTGCAAACTTCCGGCCTTTGGGTTTCAGCGTATCGAAGATGTGTTTGCCGAGCATGAACACCAACTCCTTGAGCGAACCGGTAGCGTAAATGTCCACGAAGAACGTGTAATATTCCCGGGCAATCCGCTCCTGATGGAAACAATGTTCGATAAGTCCGGTCTTGCCCATGCGACGGGGCGATACGATGACCGTATTACGCCCGTTTACGAGAGCCTGCGTAAGCTCCTCGGTTTCGACTTCTCGGTCGCAGAAATAGTCGGCGGAAACGTAGCCGCTGACAATGAAGGGATTTTTCAATATTTTCATGGCTTCAAATAATATACAAATCTAAATTATTGCAAATATAATAATTAAAATCCGAATACACGCAACACCGCAGAAAAACGCTGCGGCACGACGTATCCCGCAATTGTTCTTTCACAGCATTCCTGAACCGCCTGCCTGTCCTTGTCCGGTCCGGCAAAACAGGCTATCTTTGTATTATCGACTTCCCTTATGAAGAAAGATACGAATATGTAATAGAGGTGTTTGCCATAGACTATTTCCGGCGTGACGTTGTTCTATATAAAATTTACAAATAGTGCAGAATTTTGTCCAGGCAGAAAAAGCAGTCGGAAAACCTGCCTTGATGAAAGGTATGAAAAAAGAGGATGCGATTCGCATCCTCTTTCTGGTATCAGCATCTTAATTTTGAGAGGGTCTTGTAACAGATTCGTGATTGTGCTGTATCGGAAAACAATAGGCAGAATAAACACGAAGTTTCCCTTACAATCAATTATTCGGCCATTCGAGCGGATAGACATAACCCAGCGTTTCTATTGTCCTATAAGTAGAAATCATATCGGCACCTTCTTGCCAAGTGCCATTGACTGATTTCAGGCTGAGAAACCGGCAGTAGGACAGCTCTTCGCCAGCCCGATTTTTTACAACCAGTTCGACCGAATACAAAGGAACCGTACCTGCCACCTGTTCGTTCAAGACATAAAAGTCCAGGTAACTGGGTAAGCCCGTAAAGTACAGCGGCAGTCCGTTCATGTTTTTGACTCCGCCCGCGATAAAAGAGAACGAATCGTGTTCCCGGTAAGTAACCCGGTATATCGGAATGAGTTTATTATAAAGCGGATGGTCTTCGAAAGGTTTTTTATTGAAGGTCTTGAAGCTGCATGAATCCCCCTGCAAGATATGATCGTTGAGAACCTGTGTAAAACGCGATTTATGAATGATATGTTTAATACTTCCGTCCGTCTTGTGTTTATAAGTTTCTACTTTACATAGACTCGGAGCCAAATCGTTGCCGACAGGCTGCCCTTCGCTTGGAACGGTAACGGGATAATCGACGATTTTTTTTGAGTAAGCTATATCGTATGTGGCACGCACAATATATTCACCAGGTTGTGTGAAGACAACATTACAAGCATTTCCGAAACCCTCTCTATTAAAATAGAGAAAGTTTTCTGGTGTATAGATAATATTTCCATTAGTATCATATGCTCTGACACTCCATTCTGACAAAGGATTATAGTCACTCGTTTCGTATGTTTGTGCAACTCCGATTCTGGTAGATTTAGGACCGGTTATTTGTGGTAAATCATCAACAGTGACGGTATGTTCAGCCCGAAATGTTGTTCCGTCAGGCAATTTCAGGTTACAATAAATTGTATAATTTCCTTTTACATAAAAAATTAGCCTGACTGTCCCATCGCTTTGAGAAATAATATCGCAATTTCCGGTGGATGTATTCCAACTGAGTATTTTAGCTCCGGCTTGTAATAAAACCTTATTCAATGAAAACTGGGCGTTTTCACCGATATATACTCTAAAACTTCCTATAGAATGTTCGATAGACGAATCAATAATATCGAAATTCCATTTTAAGGTAGGATTGTCGAACAAAAAATTGACCATCCAAGCAGGCAACACATTGAGTTCTCTGACATTTCGCTTCCAATCATCCCATTGATTACTTTTTGACACGCAACTCTCTAATTGCTTGAGCGTTAATTTTTGTCCATACTGACAAAACAGTGCCTCGCCGATTTGTAAATAATCGGGATATTCAGAGCTGTAATTTTTAGGCCACGTATTTGGATTGTTTGGATAATAATCCCGCATTAAGTAATACGCTACTGCATCCGCATAGCTTTCTTTAACTTTCTTTTCACAAGAGTCATATTTTTTAGTTGCTGCATCGTGAGAAGCATGTCCTAATTCATGGAATGTAGTTTTTAGTATCTGAAATCTTTTACAATATCCTGTAGAATCCGTATTTTTACCCATAATTCTCATATTGATTTTAGATGGAATACCCGGGTCGTCCGGATGATATACTCCGACATATTCCGGATGGCTTTCGTCCCATGATACCATCACTTTTAGTTTGGCCGATGGTTTGGTAATTTCATTCTGATTGCTAAAAACATAATGCAGTCCTCTATGTACGGTAGCATACGCAGACCATTCCGGATTAGTACCTATATTCCAAGCCCACCATGATTGTTGTCTGCCAGTTGAGTTTTCCACCAATTTCCCTTGTGGATTAAACAATTTCCAATTATCCGTCTTAAACTTGGCAATATACCTTACATCGGTTCTGAAAGAGGCTCCATACCAACCTTTAGCGAAGGTTACTTTGCCATTTTTGTCTGTATATTTTTTGTTTGCATTACATATAGTCGTTACACGAACAAGCAGACCTTCGACACCGACATTACGATTAAGCGCATCATCCCAGCAAGTAATAACCGCAGTCGGAGTCCAACTGTTGCTGCCGCCCGTGGACGTAGCACCTCCACCGACGGTTTCTATCCCTGCATTTTTCATGGCCTGCGCCACAATCAGGTCATATTCACTGTCTGCGAGCGTCGTGCCGCCGGAACTGCCGCCGCCGATGAGCTGAGGCGAAATATGTGCCGCATCGTCCGTCCTGGTGGTGAACCCGCTGCCTTGCACATATACCTCCTGCAAAATTTCTGTCTCGATTCCCGAAGGATATCTGAAGTTTTTGGGAACAAGCGTGTAAAGCCAGCCATATTCTCCTATCAGGTCGTTGCTGTAAAACTCGCATTCGGCATCCGTCAGGATTCGGTCGATGGGGTACTCGATAAGAAGCAACCCGAGACTGTCTTCCAGAATGTACATGTCGAGACTGTCTTTCGGTAAAAACCGCACATAGTCGTGCGTTGCATAAATCGGTTTCGGTTGCGTACCGTACACCGCACTAATCTGGTTCATCGCCTTACGCATATTGGCAACCGAATAGGGATTGTTTATGTTCGCCACTCCAGCGCTGGCCCGTAATGCAGCCGCATTGATGGCGGCGCGTGTCTCAACACTCTGCGCTGCCTCCTCAGGCATGACCGGTTCGTCAAAATGGGTACATCCTACCGACAAACAAATTACGATGAACGACAGCAGAAAATAAGAATAAAACTGTTTCATACAGAAAAGAATTTAGGTAGATAATTTTTGAATAGAATGGAAGAAAGAAATTATCTGCCGCTGCGATAGGTTTTGATGAATGCGAGCCCTTTTAGCTAACTATGGATAGCGAGTCCTAATTGCCGTTGCTGTATGAGGCCTCCCTTAAAGATAAATAATATATTATTATAATGCAAATATTGATATAAAGAAACAAAAAAGCGGCTTAATGCCGCTTTTTTGTTGCCTGTATGGAATATTGCTTACTCTTTTTCACCTATCGGTGTGCCGTCCTTGAAGAAATCATCGGTGAATGTGTAGGTATAACGGGTGATATATAATAGATATTCTTTTTCCTCGGTTCGTTCATAAGAATCGAGACTGTATAAATTGTTCGGATTAGCAGCCCATTTCCGTTGATAAACCTCGACAGTTCCATTGGAAACTGTCACCCGTCCCGCCGTCGGAATTTTTTCCTGATAGACACCCAGCAAATTCAACGGGTCCTGCGTATCGTCAAAATTATGAATCAGGTCATATTGTTCTCCTTGCCTTATCGTGACACTTTTTTCTTTCCCCTCTCCCGTATTAGAATGAACCGATACAATGTACATCTTAACCGTGTGGGACGATGCGTTTTTATATGTATAATAGGTTTTCCATTCGGTATTCATTGCACCTGGAGGGTCTTTGCTTGTTATATCCGACTTTGAATCGCATCCCGTCGATAGCCACGCCAGCAGGCAGAGGCAAAACAGCCATTTCGTCCGTGATTTCATGGTTCATACGTTTTAATTAGGATAGTCTCTTTCTTCTCAAGGCGCACAAATCCGCTGCGCCGACTCATACAATCTTAATGATAATTTCCGGATTATCAAAGAATATATAAGTGGGTGTCCCACGAAAGATTCTTTTGCGGGACACCTGTTCCGTTTCGCAGCCAGGAACGGCCACTCCAGTACGATAAAGTCATTCCTTTCGAAGCAGTCGCCGGTTTCTACCGGCCGGATGAAAGATATTCTTCCCATTATTGCGGCAAATTTTCAGATTGTTTTTTCTGCTTTGACAGAATCTTACAGCATTGGAAGGTTGAGAGAATCATGTCGCCATCATAAAAATAGTCTATCATCAGTCCTTCGATAATGTATTCGTACCCTTTTTCATAAGCGAAGTCGGTTATTGGCCAAATAACCCAATCCCAATCATATTCCTCTTCAAGTTTGACAATATAATATAATTCGCTTGCATACAGTTCTTCTTCCGTGCAATCCAAATCCGGGTGATGGTATTTCTCGGAGGCAATATAAAGCCTCATCTTTTCTACCTCAAAGATTTCATAGGGAAAATCCTTGAGTTTGCATTCCGGTTCCGGTTCGGTCTTTTGGCAGGATGCGAGGGCGAAACAGACAAGGCATGAAACAATGAGAAGAGTAAACTTTTTCATCATGAGACATTTTCGGTTATTCAACAATACGGTTCTCTAACGAATCCCGGTTCGGAATCCGCTTCGTTATTATAGATGCGAAATTAGCCTTTCCTGTTGCATGCCGTAAAAATTTTAGCTGCAAAACAGCGCCATGACCGACCGGGAACAGGATTGAAAAGAGGCAGCACGGCAAGATTTTCAAGACGACAGGTGCCAAACAGAGGTCATAAAAAAACGGAACGACAGTCAATCGCTGTCGTTCCGTCGTTATCATCGGTTTTCCTATTCGAACTTCAATTCGCCCCGGACTTTCAGCCCGTTCAGGTATTCCTGTATGCCCATGCGCTGTTTCCCGGCCGGCTGTACCTGCTGCGGCAGGATATATCCGTCGCGACAGGCAATGCGCATCGTACCGTTCTCTACTGCCACGCTTCCCGGCGCGTCTGCGACATCCGCATCGGGCAGGAAAACGACCGAATAGAACTTCACGCTCCCTTCGCGGATAAGTACCTCATCCGTAACGGCACGTTCCCGGAGCATAGCCCATGCTCCAGGATAAGGCGATACCCCCCGTACAAGATTGACGATACGAACGCCTTCAGCCATAAAATCCACGTGGCACGTCTCCTTGAATATCTTGGGAGCCGGTTTCAACTCCTCTTTCATGGCTTGAGGTTCAGGCCGAAAACCGTCTGCCGCCACGGCATTTACGCTCTCTGTAACGAGCCGTGCGCCCTCCGTCATCAGTTTGTCGTGCAGGGTTCCCGCATTGTCGTCGTCGGCAATCGCTACCCGACGGGACGCAATGACCGCCCCTTCGTCCATCCGCGGATTCAGCATGAAGGTCGTGACGCCGGTTTCCCGTTCGCCGTTGATTAACGCCCAGTTTATCGGAGCCGCTCCCCGGTACTGCGGCAACAGGGAGGCGTGCAGATTGAATGTTCCGTATCGCGGAAGCTCGAATACCGCCCGCGGAAGCATTCTGAATGCCACGACAATCCCGAGGTCGGGACGCAGGGCAGTAAGTTCCGCGATGAATTCCTCAGCCTTGAGGTCTGTCGGCTGAAGGAGTGGCAGACCGGCGGATACGGCATAACGTTTTACGGCACTCTCCTGCAGTTTCAGTCCCCGACCAGCCGGTTTGTCGGGCATGGTAACAACCGCCACTATATGATAGCCCCCCTCCACCAGCGCCTTCAAGGGCGCGACGGCGAAGTCGGGCGTTCCCATATACACGATACGCAAGGTTTTCGGATTGGCTGCCATACGGGAATATCCGGTTCAGTGTCGCTCCTGCTTGAAAAGACCGAGCTTGTGCCCCATCCGCTCCTCCTTGGTCTTGAGGTAACGCTCGTTGTATTTCGTGGGTTCGGTCACGATAGGCACTATCTCTTCGATGGAGAGTCCGTATCCTTCGAGTCCGGCACGCTTGGTGGGATTGTTGGTCATCAGACGCATTTTGGTAATGCCGAGCGCATGCAGGATGCTGGCACCCACACCGTAATCCCTCTCGTCCACGGCAAAACCGAGCTGCAGGTTGGCTTCCGCCGTGTCGTATCCGTTCTCGTCCTGCAATTTGTAGGCCCTGATTTTGTTGCAGAGGCCGATACCTCTGCCCTCCTGCATCAGATAAACCACGGCACCCTTACCCTCCTTTTCTATCATACGGATAGACTCTTCGAGCTGTGCACCGCAGTCGCACCGGACGGACCCGAAAATATCGCCCGTTGCACACGACGAGTGAACGCGGACGAGGACCGGTTCGCCCGGCTCCCATGTTCCTTTGATAAGAGCCATGTGCTCCAGACCATTGCTTTTCTGTTTGAAGGGGATGAAACGGAACTCGCCCCACTTGGTAGGCATGGCCACCTCTTCGCCCTTTTCGACGATGCTCTCTGTCCTCAGACGGTAAGCGATAATATCGGCGATGGAGACGATTTTCAGTCCGAACCTGTCCGCAATCTCCAGCAACTGGGGCAGACGGGCCATGGTACCGTCCTCGTTCATTATCTCGATAAGCGCACCGCCGGGCCGCATGCCGGCCATGCGGGCAAGGTCGATGGTCGCTTCGGTATGGCCCGGACGCCTCAATACTCCCTTGTTGCGTGCACGCAGCGGATTGATGTGTCCCGGTCTGCCGAAATCCTCAGGCTTGGCGTTCGGGTCCACCAAAGCGCGGATGGTAGCAGCCCGGTCGTGTATCGACACACCCGTAGTACATCCGTCATGCAGGTAGTCCACCGTCACCGTGAACGGCGTGCCCAACAGGGAGGTATTATTGCCGACCATCATGTCGAGGTCGAGCTCCCGGCACCGGTCTTCGGTCAGCGGGGCACAGAGTACGCCGCGGCCGTTATGCAGCATGAAATTGACTATTTCCGGAGTTATCTTCTCGGCTGCCACGATGAAGTCGCCTTCGTTTTCCCTGTCTTCGTCGTCCACCACGATGACGACCTTACCCTGGCGGAAATCCTCGAGGACCTCCTCTACGGTATTAAGCTTCCTTTGTTCCATGCTTTTTGCTCTCTTTTCTGTGTTGTCTTTTTCTGCCGACCCACTCTTTGAGTTTGGCATATTGTATTCTGTACCAATCCATGTTGAAGAGATTGGAATCGTTCGTCGATTTGTAAATTAAGTAAAGCGCTATCGGCAGCAGGATGAAGGACGACAGCCACATTCCCTGAAAAGCGGTACTGATGCCGTCGCGCGCCATCTTCTCGCCGGACATGCTGATGATGTAGTACACCACAAAGAAAAGTACCGACACCACCACGGGCATCCCCAGCCCTCCCTTCCGGATAATGGCCCCCAACGGAGCGCCTATCAGAAAGAATATCATGACCGATACGGGAAGCGACACTTTCCGGTGCCACTCGATTTCGGAACGGTAGAGGTTGTTCAGATTCTGTTTATAGGAGTCCTCTTCGTAGTTTATCGCGTTTCTTGAGTTCTTCGCCTTCATCAGCGCATTGTTGAGTATATCCTTACGCTGTACCAGCGTCATGTAATCCAGCCTTTCGTACACGGGCTCCGGCCTGCGGTAAGAGTAATCCGTCTTGACACTGTCCATCATCCCCATGACCACAGGGTCGTACTGGAGCAGGTTGTTCCGCAGGAGCGGTTCGTAGGAACGGGCCATCTCCCGCGCCACGACGATGTTAAGCGAATCGATATCCTTTTCGAGCCGTGCAATGGACTGTGTCTGCGTCCCGTGGCTGAAGCGGTCGCTGCTGCTGCGCTCAAAATCGAAACCCTCCAACGGAATGACCGCATTCTGCATATCGAAGGTCTGCTGCGTGAACTGGCTTTCGTTGTACCACTGATAGTCGCGCCGCGTCTCGTAACGTTCGCCTTTATAGAGTGTTACAAGCAGGTATTTCTTGTCGTCCGAGAGGCGGATGTAACCCGAATCCGCTATGGTGGTGGACATCGTTCCGTTTTTGGACTGATTCCGCGTATCGTATATCAGCACATCATTCAACAGACCGGTTTCCCGGTCCTGATGCCCAACCCGGATACTCATGTCGTCGATACCATTGAAGAAGGCTCCGTCTTTGAATTCGATGGTCTGCTTCTGCTGACGGATATCGGCGATGAGTGCGTTCATCTGCTTCCAGGCATAAGGCACGAGGTTGTTGGAGGCGAAAAAACTGCCTATGGCGATGAAGACAACAAGGACGGTCAGCGGGGCCAGTATGCGCGGAAGCGATATTCCCGCCGATTTCATGGCGAGCAGTTCGTTGTTTTCGCCGAGATTGCCCATTGTCATGATAGCCGCCAGAAGCGTAGCCAGCGGTAGCGACATGGGGATGGTCGTAGCCGACGCGTACCCCAGCAGTTCGAGGATGACGCCGAAGTCGAGTCCTTTCCCGACAAGGTCGTCGATATAAAGCCACAGGAAGTTCATAAGGAATATGAACGACACGATGAAGAAGGTAAGAATCATCGGCCCTATATATGACTTCAGGATGAACTTATCGAGGGTTTTCACTATACGCCACGGTTTTTCGGCTACGCAAAGGTAGCAGTTTTATAATTATAAGCGTAAGCGCCAGCAGAAATATTGTAGCGGCTCCCGCGGGAATATCCATGACGTAACTGAGGTACAGTCCGGCGATGTTGCCTGTTACGGCAACGACCGACGACCAGGCAGCCATGCGGGTGAAGGATTTGGTGAAGGAGTTGACGATGACCGCCGGAACGGTGAGCAGCGAGATGAGAAGAACGATGCCTACGCTCCGGATGCAGAAGACGACTGCGAGCGCCACCAATACCGCCATGACATACGATACGGTTCCCGTCGCTACCCCCCTGCTCCGGGCGAACTGGGCATCGAAGGCGACGTACATCACCGTCCGCAGGAAACAGAATGCCAGCAGGAGCAGAACAGCGACCAGGCACCCCAAAGCGACGATATCCGCCGTCGTCACGGTCAGAATATTGCCGAAGAGAAAACTCATCAGGTTGGGTGCGTAACCCGGCGTCAGATAGACGAATATCACCCCGACAGCCATGCCGAAGCTCCAGACCATGCCGATGGCCGAATCTTCGCGGATTTTCCCCTTCCGTGCCCCCCACTCGATTCCGAGCGACGACATCACGGCGAATACCAGCGCGCCGAGAATGGGGTTCAGACCGAAATAATAGGCTATGCCTATCCCGCCGAACGAGGCATGCGTTATTCCTCCGCTCAGGAAGACCATGCGACGGGCCACGATATAGGTGCCGATGATACCGCAGACGATACCCGAAAGCACCGCGGCCGCCATGGCATGCTGCAAAAAGCCGTATTCGTAAAGTGCCCTGAAAAAATCCATCTCCGTCTCTTCCGGCAAAACCGTCGGTGCGGCTCTGCGAAATGCAAATTTACGGAAAAATCGCCAGCAATGCGCACGACAGTGACCGGCGGGGCTTTTATTTTACGCTTTGCGGCCTTTTTCGTAACTTCGCACTCCGAAACAGATGAAATGAAGATGCCTTCGCCAAAAAAAGTCAGTTTCCATACGCTGGGCTGCAAGCTGAACTTCTCCGAAACCTCCACCATCGCGCGGCAGTTCGAAGAGGGCGGCTATGCGACCGTCCGTCACGCCGCCGAAGCGGACATATGCGTGGTAAATACATGTGCCGTGACGGAACATGCCGAGAAGAAGTGCCGCAACCTGATTCGACGGCTTCACCGCGAAGCGCCGCAGGCCATCATCGCCGTCACGGGCTGCTATGCCCAGCTTCGGCCCGAAGAGTTGGCCGCCATCGAAGGGGTGGACCTCGTATTGGGCAACCGCGACAAGGGAACGCTTTTCGACCGGGTGGCCGCTCTCGGCGGCAAGTCGGGCGCCCGCATCTATTCATGCGACACGGCTGAACTGACCAACTTCTTCGCCGCTTTTTCCACAGGCGAACGTACACGTGCATTCCTGAAGGTACAGGACGGCTGCGACTACAAGTGCTCCTACTGTACGATACATTACGCCCGCGGAGCGAGCCGCAACATGCCCGTCGCCGACCTCGTGCAGGAAGCGGAGCGAATCGCCGCTTCGGGTCGAAAGGAAATCGTGATAACGGGCATCAATACAGGCGATTTCGGACGGACTACCGGCGAGCGGTTCGCTGACCTGCTCACGGCGCTCGACCGGGTGGCGGGCATCGAACGCTACCGCATCTCTTCCATCGAGCCGAACCTTCTGACCGATGACATCATCGGCTTCTGCGCGGCGTCGGCCAAGTTCCAGCCCCATTTCCACATTCCGCTGCAAAGCGGTTCGGACCGTATTCTCGGCCTGATGCGCAGACGTTACCGGGCGGAAACTTTCCGCAACCGCATCGAAACGGTCCGCAGCAGCATGCCTGATGCCTTCATCGGCGTGGATGTCATTGTAGGTTTTCCGGGTGAGACGGACGAGGATTTCCGGCAGACTTACGACCTGCTCGAATCGCTCGCTCCTGCTTACCTGCATGTCTTTCCCTTCTCG
>ERZ780168.2718-NODE-2718-length-15187-cov-3.852762_pt1 | contig 15187 bp, 21 predicted proteins | sample MGYA00510981_ERZ780168 | MGnify/ENA primary metagenome ERZ780168 (study PRJEB29588, sample SAMEA2158769) | human gut metagenome | biome: human gut; feature: human-associated habitat; material: faeces | place: Denmark | collected 2008/2010 ...
CCGTCCAGCTTGCCGCGGTCGGCGGAGGAAAGATTCCAGCCCAGAACCAGCGGGACACCGGCGTTCTGGTTGCGTGCGATATGTGCTTTCATAAAAAAACCTCATTTCAGGGTGGATTGCAAATACACTATAGTATAACACAAATACGCAAAAAATGGAATGCCGGGGGGGCCGGTACTACCGGGAAAAGTTTCAGAGAATTTCGAGCAAAGGCAACAAAAATTAGAAGAAATTACAAGGCAAATTTCAGTGCAGGTGAAGATTGTATGCAGAAAATAGAGGTGCTATACTAAAAATGCGAGACATAAGTCTTAGAAATTTAACAGAAAGCAGAGGTTTTGAGGATGAAAAAACAGAAGATGCGGTTCATCAGTGCAGTGCTTGCGGCATGCATGATGACATCTGTCCTTCCGGTCAATGCACTTGCTCTGGGGGGGGTACGCCTGAAAATGGCGTAACTGCACAGGAAAACGCGGAAACGGCCACGACGATCCCCACTACGGGCATGAAAATCACCAAGGGCGGTGATTACGAGATCCCGGAAGGAATTTATACCGGCGGTATTGAGATCGATACCAAGGATGATACCACGGATGAAGTGACGATCCGCATTACTGGTGAAGTTACTTTTACACAGCCTAATACGATTTTCATAGATGTCGAGCATGCAAAGCTGGTGACGATTGAAAATGATGGCCACACGGTGAATCTGAGCGGACATCATTTTATGGATCTTTACAATTCGAGCAATGCTGTTGTAAATGGGGGTACTTATATAACACCTCTTCGAAACTTTATCATGCTTTTTGGAACGAACAATCATCTTACCCTGAACAATGTTGACGTGACTACGACGAGTGGATATGCTGTGACGACTGGAGGTACCAGTACAGTAGTCGTTAATGGCGGAAAGTATACTAAGACGATAGCAGACCATACTTATGTATTCCAAAATGCTGGGCACATGACACTGACGGATGTTTCGGTGATTACAGAAGTTGATGGAGGTATGTCGTCTCCTGCAATTACTAACAGTTCTGGTGCGATTCTGAAAATCAATGGAGGAAACTACAAAACTACCGGACGAAACTGCATTGTGAATTCTGGTTATTTAACAATCAATAATGGCACCACAACAGACGGCGTTCTTGAGTCGGTGGGTATCAGCTGCATCCAAAACAACTGGGGCCGGGTGGAGATCAACGACGGCACCATTACCTCGGATGCCGACTGCACCATCAAAAACCGCGGCGGCCTGCGCATGAACGGCGGCACGGTGGCTACCTCGAATGCGGAAGGCACGGTCATTGACTGCAACGGCGATTTCGGCGATACACAGATCAACGGCGGCACCATCAAGGGCGGAAAAGACGGCATCCTTCTGAAGGATCTTGGCAGCTCCGAAGTGACCCTGACGCAGGCGACCTTTGAGGGCAACACCAACGATATCCATCTGGGCGATGGCCAGAAGATCAACATCAAAAAGACCTTTACCGGTACGGCAACGATCCTGACCGACGATCCAAGCCGCGGCCGTCATATCACGCTGGAAAACGAGGATCTCAGCTATCAGAACAAGCTGAAACTCGTCAGCAAGAATCCCGGCTACATCATCGGCTATAAGCGCGGCGATGATGGCGTGGAATACCGCTATCTGGCAGATGCCAACGGCAGCATCGTCAACGCTGTAAATGCGAAGGCAACCGCTGACCTCGGTGCCGGGGAGCAGGAGCTGGATACTGCCACCGTTGTGCCGAAAGGCACCACCGTGACCGTGACGGCAAACATCCCGGAGGGCGCAGAGTTCCTCGGCTGGAGCGCCGTGTGTGATGACCACAGTGTGCTGAAGCTGGGCGATGATCAGACCGAACACTTTGAGATGCCCGGTTGCAACGTGACCGTCGAAGCGCTGTATCAGGGTGGAAATGTTGACCCTGTCAATCCCGGCGGCGGCAGCAGCGATGTGGTGGCCGGCATTGCGGCTGTTGCGCTGACCGGTGCAGCCGTGTGGGGCATTTACGAAACCGGAACCGGCATCTATCGCGTGCTGAATATGCCCGGCGTCCCCATGCCCTCCAACCGCGCCGGTCTGGCGACCCTGATCTGGGAAAAGGCCGGCTGCCCGGAACCGCAGACGGTGAAGAGCTTCAGCGACATCGATGACGCCGACCTTCATCTGCGGCAGGCTGCCAGCTGGATGGAAGAGCAGGGTCTGATGGACGATGTGAAGGAAAACGAGTTCCGCCCCTATCGCTATGTGACCAAGCTCCAAACCTGCCTTGTCTGGGATAAGGCCAAGGAAGAGAGCCTGATCTCCTGAAAAAGTAGATCATTCTTGTAACAACCCCGGGGTGACCGCAAGCGCCCCGGGGTTGTTTTTTTCACAGGAAAAGGGGCAGAACCGGAAGATGCAGTGTGAAAAAGCAACGAGGAAGATCCCGCAGGATCTTCCTCGTTGCAAACACAAAATAATAATTCCGCAGAGGATAGTTCAAATCATCAGTTCAGCTTCTTGCCAAAGAACTCCACTTCCTTGCCAATGAACTGCATCAGCTCGTCGAACTGGTCGGGGGTCAGGCTCTGGGCACCATCGCACTTGGCCTTGGCGGGGTTGTTGTGCACCTCGATCATCAGGCCGTCGGCACCGGCAGCAACAGCGGCCTTTGCCAGATCCGGCACCATCCAGGCGTGGCCGCAGGCATGGCTGGGGTCTACGATGACCGGCAGGTGGGTCATCTTGTGGAGCATGACCACACCGGCCAGGTCCAGCGTGTTGCGCATACTGGTCTCAAAGGTGCGGATGCCGCGCTCGCAGAGGATGACGTTCTCGTTGCCCTCGGCCATGATGTACTCGGCGCTCATCACGAACTCTTCCAGCGTGTTGGCAAGGCCGCGCTTGAGCAGGACGGGCTTTTTCTGGCGGCCCACGGCCTTGAGCAGTTCAAAGTTCTGCATGTTGCGGGCACCGACCTGAATGAGGTCCACGTTCTCAAACAGGGGCAGATGCTCGGTGTTCATGATCTCGGTGACGATGGGGGCACCGGTGGCGCGGCGGGCCAGCTTGAGCAGGTCCAGACCTTCGCTCCGCATTCCCTGGAAGGAGTACGGAGAGGTGCGGGGCTTGAACGCGCCGCCGCGCAGCATCGTCGCGCCGCTGGCCTTGACCGCCTTCGCGATGGCGACCACCTGCTCCTCGGACTCCACCGAGCAAGGGCCGGCCATGAGCGTGAGGTTGCCGCCGCCGATCTGCGTATTGCCGACCTTGACGACGGTATCCTCGGGATGGAACTTGCGGTTGGCGTTCTTATACGGCTCCTGCACACGCTTGACGTCCTCGACGATGTCCAGCGCGGAAATGAGATCGGCGTCTATCTTCGAGGTGTCGCCCACCAGGCCGAGGAGCATATTGCCCTCGCCGATGCTGGTGTGAATGATGATGCCCTTTTCCTGCAGCCATGTGATCAGGCTCTGCAGCTGCTCGGGATTCGGATTGTGCTTGAGTACGACGATCATGGTAAAATTCCTCCTTAAGCGATGAAAAAAACCGCAGCCGGTCCGGCTGCGGTTCGTCATGCATTTACGGTCATTCCGACAAAGGATCCGTTCTTACACGCGCTTGCTTTCAGCCAAACCAGAATAAGCCTTACCCATAAAATAGGTAAAGCTAAAGTAGCGGTATTCAGCACTGCGGTTCATTACGGTCATGGTCTGTGCTCCTCTCGGAAGCCTTGATGTATGCAGTATAGCAGCTTAAAGTGCAAAAGGGAATCGGCATTTTCACCAAATCCGTAAAATTTGCCGATTTTCCTTCCGCCGAAACAGCCAAGCCGCGCTCCGGTCTCCCGCCGCTCCTCGCGCAAGCCGCTTTCCCGCCCGCGCCATCCGCATACCTTCGCCGCTGAAACGCAGGCCAAAAACAGCCCGCGGCACCAAAATGAAAAAAATCCGGAAAATTGGCAATTAGTTCTTGACAAATGCAAAACCGCTGGTATAATAACAAATGTTCGTCAAGCGAACATAGCGGGATTGTGTAATGGTAGCACAGCGGACTCTGACTCCGTATGTGAGGGTTCGAATCCTTCTCCCGCTGCCAAAGAAAAAGACTGGAAATGTTGAGTTTCCGGTCTTTTTTCTTTCTATTATCTCTAATTCCGCAAGGAAAAGTTGTGACTGTACTTCCCCGCAATGCGTTTTACCCCTAAGTTTACCCCAATTGGATTTTTTACCCCTACAATTCAGGCAAAAAGCTGCTCCGCCGATGCGAGATCGACGGAGCATTTTCATGCCTTTTTGAGATTTTCAAAATACCCCTGCATCCGTGCGGCGCTATCTTCTTTCATGCGCTCTGAGACGTGGCCGTAAACGTCCAACGTAAAAGCGGCGGTCGCATGGCCGAGATTTTCTTGCACAGTCTTCACGTCGTCACCGTTTTGCAGGGAGAGCACAGCGAAGGTGTGGCGCAGATCATGCACGCGGGCGTCCGGCGCGCCTGCTTTGGCTGCGATCTTCTTGTGATGTGCATAAAGGCGCTGCGGGTGCAGATGGTCACCGAGCACGTTTGTGAAAACGAGCCGACAGGCGGCGTACTGCTTGGCGGGGTCTATCCAGTCCTGCCATAGATCACCGGCCTGTAAACGTCGCTGTGCTTGCTTGGAGCGGACAGCGCGCAGCATATCCATGACAAAGGGAGCAGGGCGCAGAATGCGCGTCTTGTCGTTTTTGAGGGCGGCAAACTGGAAGCCTCCGGCCTCGGCGGGACGTTTCTGGAGCTGCTTACAGACTGTGACAGTGCCTTTCTTGAAGTCAACGCAATCCCAAGTCAAACCGGTCGCCTCCGCCTCACGCAGCCCGGTGAAAAGGATCACCTTCAAAATGTCACCATAGTCATTATCGCTGTCTGCCGCGGAGAGGTAGGCTTTTACCTGTTCGTCCGTAAGCGGCATGATATGTGCTTTCTCAACACGGGGCAGGTCTACCATGTCGCAGGGATTGCGTGCGATGTAGCCCAGCTTTACGGCCTGAGAAAGGGCCTTTGTCAGAACACCGTGGACATTGCGCACAGTCTTTGCATTGAGTGGTGCAGTCTCCGTGACCATGACGCCTTTTTTCTTGATGATCTTGCCGTGCTTGTCCCTCTTCGGAACGGTGCGGCCGTTGGCAAGCAGATCATTATAGAAGCCTTGAACGAGGTGCGGCGTGAGCTTGGAGAGCTTCACAGCACCGAGGGCCGGTTTGATGTGTGTGGCGATCTGTGCTTTGTAGGTCTTGACCGTGCCGTATTTCTGCGAGAGCAGATAATCGCTTTGCCAGATATCGAGCCACTGCGCAAGCGTCAGGCGCGTCGGCTCTATGTAAAGGCCATCGTCAACGGCCTTTAGCACGTCGCGCATAGCGGTCAACACTTCTTTCTGCGTGTCTCCGTAAATGCTGCGGCGAATCGGTTTTCCTGTGCCCGGGTCATTGCCGACGGTCACGCGCGCTTCCCAACGACCGTCAGGCCGCTGCCGGATGCTGCCTGCGCCCGACGCGGCGCGCGTATTTGCTTCTCTTGGCATTGCTTTTTCCTCCTGCATTTGTTATGATTGGAGGGCAGTAGGCTATCAGTTTGCTGCCCCTTATAACCGTCCTCGGTGTTCCAGCACCGGGGGCGTTTTTTTACTTTTTGGTATTATGCTCGATATTTGTAAAGCTGCTTCTATCTTTGAAATTATCCTGGGCATTCATTATGCCTTCAATGAACCCGTCATGTCGTTTTTTCTCAACAAACGATTCAAGATTATTTATACCGCTTACATTATCAATCCATTTGGAAATTTCATCCTTTATTCGCTGGGACCTAAATATGCAGAGATCATATCCACGTAAATTTACGCCGTCAACAGGTGTACCTTCATTTTTAAAAAAGTTTTCAAGAGCATACGGAGAGTTTTCTTCATACACTAATGCAGTTTTGACGTCATCGATGAGACGGCATATATCTTTTCCTATGAGTATGCAGTCGAGATCGCAGGTGATATGGTTTAATAGTCGAGTGAGATCAGGAAGGATATCTTTTTTCTTGAAATACAACAAGGTTTCAACTGCTTTTGACGATAGACCAGTTTTTTTGCAAATATCTTGTACGTCCAGATTTATAGATTCGATATCTGAATTGCCAGATAAATAGTCGACAGAGACACCGAGTTCACGCGCAATTTTTGCGAGAGCTGGAAGTTTAATAGTTGTTGTTGCATTTCGGTAATTAGAAATGTTTGTTTCAGAAATTTTGGTTTTTGCAGCGAGTGTTTTTTGATCGATTTGTTTTTCTTCTAACAGTTCATTTAACTTTTTTGCAAACGCCTCTCGATATAAAGCATCACCATCCGGCGCTTTTTTTGCGTTTTCTTCAATCACCGCAGGGTCGACGCTATGCGTGACACGAGAATTATTGACATTTTTGCTTCTACTTTTCTCCATTTGCCACCTCGATATTTCATAAATGGAATTAAAATGAGCGTACATTTTATTTCTTTTTCTTCTGGAATAAATTACATACCACTAACTCGCTATGGTATATTCGGGATAAGATAAATGAAATCGTTTGTATTTCAATTTCATTTATCTTATTTCAGAGCGTTTGAAGTTATTTGTCAAGTGAGGAGGTGGCTAAGGTGGTTATCAGCGATGAGGCGCGTGCAGAACGCAACGCATATCTTCGCGCGTGGAGAGCAAAGAACAGAGACAAAGTGAGGGCAGCTAATTCTGCATATTGGGAACGCAAAGCCGCAAACAAGAATAGTTCAACTACCGATAGTATTGGAAAAGAGGCGGGAGATAATGAACGCACAAATTGACCCTATTGCCGTTTCAATGACCGAGGCAGCGCGCCTGCTTGGGGTTAGCCGTCCAACGGTTTATGCGCTGGCAAAAACAGAGGGCTTTCCTGTCGTCAAACTTGGTGGCTGCACGCGCGTCCTCGTCGATGATCTCAAAGCGTGGGTGCGGGAACAGGAGCAATAACACGGATGACTTACATTGACTACCTCAACGATTTCAACCGTTGGCTCGAAAGTGGCAATCTGCCGGGTGGCTCACAGTTGATGTACTTCAAATTGTTGAACGTCTTCAATAGGGCAGGATGGCCGGAGTATGTGCAAGTAGATAACCTGCGGATGATGCTTATGATTGGTGTCGAATCGAAGCAAGCAGTTGTTCGTGCAAGGGAAAAGTTAGTGGAAACTGGATTCATTGAATTTCAGAAGGGCAAAAAAGGAAGCCCAAATCGTTATTATCTCGGGAAACGGTCACATAATGTTACCGAAAACGTTACTAAAAGCGTTACCGTTTCCGTACCTGTTTCCGTTACTGAAAACGTTACCCATAATAAGACCGAGAGGAAGACCAAGACGAATACCCCCTTACCCCCACAGGGGGAAACGGGATTCGGAAATGATCTTCAAGAAGCTTTTGAATCATGGCTCTCTTACAAGGCGGAGAAGAGACAAGCGTATAAGCCGACCGGATTAAAGTCCCTCATCACCGAGATTCGGAACAACGCACAGAAATATGGTGAGGCCGCTGTTGCGAATCTGATCCGCGAGTGCATGGCATCCAACTGGACAGGGATTATTTTCAGCCGACTAAAATCAGGCGGAACGACACAGACAACATCCGAACCACCGCCCAGGCAGTACGACGCAGCGACGGGCACATGGAGGTGACGCTCATGAACTCCATAATGAACGAGTACGGGGTCATCGGCTCATTGCTGATCGATTCATCGCTGTTCCCAGAAGCAGCAGGGCTGCCTGACGATATGTTTTCTTCCGTGCCGCTGCAAGAGATTTTCCGTGCGATGCGTCGGCAGTACGAGGAAAGCGGCAGCTTTGATGCGCTGACCATCCGAGCGGAAGCGGGACGTAATTGCACCGACGTGACGGACAAACTGTTGACCGGGCTGATAGACACGACGCCGACTACCGCAAATCTCGACGCGTACATATCGGCGGTCAAAGAGGCAGCGCTCGCACGTTTCCTGCGAAAGATTGGCGATGAGCTGATGAACGCTGAGCATGGCCCTACAGATGCGCTTGGGCGCGCGCAGGAGGCTTTGCAGCGGCTTACCGAGGAAAACACACAGGGCGATTCGCAAACGCTTACGGCGGCGCTCACACAGCTCGGATACCGCGTTTCTGAGCAGGTCGGCGGCAGAGCACCATGCGTGGCATCCGGTCTGCTGAGGTTCGATAAACTGCTCGGCGGCGGCTTCATCAACAGCGGCCTGCACGTCATCGGTGCACGGCCGGCAATCGGCAAATCAGCGCTCGCCTTGCAGATCGCGCTCAACGCGGCAAGAAACGGCGTCAAGGCACTATACTTGTCACTTGAAATGAGCGCAGAGGACTGTTCCGCTCGCCTTGTCGGCAACATCGGCGGTCTGTCATCGGCGCGGCTCATGTTCGGCGGCAGGCTTACGGACAACGAGTATATGCGTTTTGCCGAGGGTACGACGGAGCTTTCCGCGCTGCCAATCGTGTTCAATCGGCGCTCGGGCATGAATGTTCGGCAGGTGGAGGCATTGGCTTACCGCGAGAAGCCGGGGCTGCTGATCCTCGACCACCTCGGGCTGCTTGAACCGCCAGATACTCGACTTTCACTCTACGAGGCGACCACAAGGAACAGCAGGGCCTTAAAGCTGCTTGCACTGAGGCTGAACGTCCCTGTGCTGTGTTTGTGTCAGCTCAACCGCGCAGCGGCCTCTGACCGTTCCGATAGCTTTCGGGCTACGATGGCAAACCTCCGTGAATCGGGTGCCATCGAGCAGGACGCTGACACGGTGACACTGCTGCACAATCCGCCGTGTGAGACAGATGAGCGCATGGAATCGCCATCTTTGTTGGAGTTGTGGCTCGACAAGAACCGGCGCGGCGCGACTGGTCACGTTGACGCGACCTTCTACAAGGTCACAGGGAGGGTTACAGCATGAACTACGAAATCGCAGCCAACATCTTGGCGGAAATCAAACCGGCACGCCGGAAGCGTGAGCGTTACCGTCAGCGTGACGAGATGCAGCACCGTGTAATTCCGCTTTTGCCTGCTGATGACCGAGACAGGTTCGAGCGAGCAATGAATAAGCATTTCAGGCTTTAAGCCTATGAACGGAAAGGACAAGAACCATGAACGACAAAATCATTCAGATCATCCCTGCCCCTGCGAATATGTGTTACGCATTTGAGGACGGCAAGGCATCCCCCGTCACCTGCCTCGCATTGGTCGAGTTGAGTAACGGTGACCGCGAAATTCACGCGATGGCTATTTTCAACGGTGGCCCCATCGAGGATGTGTGCTGTACGGGTGCAGTCCTGCTGAACGAATGAAAACGCTCTCCCCAAAGCGGGGAGAGCAGCCCTGCGTAAGAATAGGCAATCAGCTTACCCCTATTCTATCAGGAAAGGCAGGGAAATTCAATGGCTCAGTTTTCCAGCCGCGCTTTCATGCGCCTGTTCTCCGCTGGCGCGAGCAAAACAGGTCGCGCCAACTGCAACGGAGGGCGGGCGCCATGAGCGGCTATCGCGGCGGCTATTTTGTCTGCCCATTCTACTCGCGGGACTACAAAGACTATCTCAACTGCGAGGGCGGGCAGATCAAAATGCCGAAAGAGGCACTGGACGACTACATGGCGCGGTACTGCGCCAACTCCACAGCATGGCGCAGCTGCACCATTGCCCGCGCCCTGCTGCTGAACTACGAAAGGAAAGAACGACATGACAAACAAGCAAAAGATCGCCGAGCTTGAAACGAAGCTGCGGCGCTACGAGAAAAGGGCCGGCGATTTGCTGCTGCGGGTTCTCCGCACGCGCGGGTTTTGCCTTACCATTTTCCCCGCTCGGAGAAATTGGCTTGTCGCTGCGATTCTTAAACTGCTTGTGGATATTATCCAGCTCTTCAATATAGCGGTCGAAATCGCGGAACGCCTGATGCAAAGGGCCATCAAGGCCGTCCATCTTGCCAGAGGCGTAATGTCCGTAAATGATGGCGTTCAGCTCGTCGAAAAACGTAACACGATCCGCTTCGTTGGTTGGCAGGCTGTCAAATCCACGGTGCTTTCCGACAAACTTTACAAGTTTATCCCCAAATACCGTTGTCTCGTCGAAATACTCTGCTGTACGCCGGACGAAGTCAAGGTATGGCTTGTACCCGAGTTGCTTCATGGCGTGGGTCGTTTCGTGCGGAGCGACCATGCCGCGTTTTTCTTCGGGAATGGTTTCCTGCATATAGACTTTGCCGCCGCGGGTAAACGCCGGGGATTTGCGATCCCACTTGCCGTCCGGAATGACAAGCGATTCAATCCCACACTCCGAGAGAGCCCGGGATTCTGATTCCGCGACGCTTCCGCGCGCGGGGGCAACGCTGTCATTTACTCCGTATCGTCCTCGAAGATGACCAGTTTCTCCAGCGCTTTGTCCAAAAGAACGCGGTAACGTTCCATTTCCTGCGGCGTCAGGTTCTTTTCCCCTTTCGCGCAAAGAGCGTCCAGCTCCATCTGCTCGGCTCTGTTCATAGGCGTCCTCCTTAATAAATCCGCTGTTGCGGGCAACGGCTACGAGGTCGGCCACCGCCTCCTCGTAGGTCTTGAAATTCTGCGACACATAACGCGCGGCGCGGGCGTCGGTCGCGTATGCGTCCGTCCCGCTGATCTCTCGGATAGAACCGACGTAGACAGGAAACCGCCCGCCTTTCCTTTCCACCGAGTAGCGGAACGCGCCGTCCTCGGTCACGGTATTCGTTTTCAGCCGCTCAGCGAGATCGGAGACCGTCAGCGTCGGTGCCGCCTTGGCACTTTCCATTGTACCGCTTTGCGCGGCCTCGGGCAAGGGGCTTTTTACCGCTTGCGTGCTCGTGGCGTCGGCCTGCCCCGCGATATATGCGGACCGAGCCTGTGTACCGTCAATGCCGGACGGCAGATCGTTGATAAGCTCTGCTCGGCTCGTGCCGTTCTTTCCGGCGTTATACGCCTTTGTCATACCGCGGATATACGCTTCGGCATCCTGCCCGTCGCGGTACTGCTCCGAAAGAACGCTCGCTCCCGCTTTGCCCATCGTTTTGGCAAAGCGCTCTACGTCCGCTCTGCCCTTGCTCTGAACGATGCCGCCGCCGAATGCGCTTTTCAGCGCTCCGCTGCGTACAGCGTCGTCAACCGCCTTTTCGTTTAGAATCTTCCCTCCGCCAAAGGCTGCCTTAACGTCTGCGGGCGCGTTGGTGTTCAGCCCCTGCGCCTCGCTCTGTTGCGTTTTCGGCTCCCGTGGTGTCGTTTCACCTGTCGGCGCTTCCGTGCGCTCCTGCGAGCTTGCAAGGCGCGTTTCAGGAGCGTTCTGCGCCTGCGGTGCGGAAGTGGGCGCAGACGGCGCCGTTTTAGGCGCTGCACTGGTTACGGCGGCGCGCCCGGCTACGGTAGGAACGGTAGGCGACGGAGCAGCAGGGGGGACCGGCGCGGTCGGCTGAACGGGGGATTCCGGCACGACCGGCGCGCTCGGAGGAGCACTTGGCGCGGTCGGGACAATGCCGCCTACGCCGGAAATACCGCCAGAGCTGATGTTGGTGTACCGCATCATGTCGCCGTAAATACTCAAAAGGAACTCGCGTATGGCGTTCACGTCCTTTTGCGCGCCCACGACCTGAAGCTCATCGAGCGCATAGCGCATCTTGTCAGCGGCGTCCATGACGGAATTTGCCGCCTGCGCTTTCTGCTGTGCCGTCATGCGTGGGTCGTCGATGGTTCGCTTGGCGTAGTTGTACCGCTCCCGCACATTCTCATTGAGCGCTTTCATGTATCGTTTATTGCCGACGCTCACGCGGGCGGTATCAATGGCGCGGGTGATCGCGCCGAATGCAAAGGCGGTCAGTCCGGTTTTCCCGATGGCGTTCCAGTCCGGCGTATAGTCCTCGTCCGTCATGGCCTTGGATAGCTCGGTCAAGCCGGTCTCGCCTGCGGCATAGCCGAGAGCGGACGCGCCGCCGAGGGCGACGTTGGGCAGGACGTAATTCTGCTTGCCGAGCTGCCGGAGCAGCTTCAAGCCGCTGGCGTTGACCGCGCCGGAGAGCGCCGAGCCTGCGGCGACGCCGCCTGCGGAAAGCGCCATGCGGAGCGCGGCCTTTTGGCTGTCGTAGTCGTCGCCCGCCTGATAGCGGCATTCCGCGGCATTCGCGCCGCCGGAGGAGATCCCGCGCAGAAAAGTGCCTGCGCCGCCGAGAAGTGCGTTTGCGGCGGCCTCGGTGCCGATCTGCGTTGCGGCGGGAACAATGCTGAGAATGCCCCGTTCGATGCCCTCCGTCCCGTCAAGGCTTTCTGCGCTGCGAGCTGCCGCAAGCGAGTGTACGAGCCTGAAAGATAAGGACGGCGAAACGATCACTTATAGCAAGGGCTTGCAGGTGATGGAGCTGATATACCGCGCCGACCTCACCTACAGTCAGCAAAAGGCGATGTTCGAATACCTCGATGTGCCAAAGGGCATTCGGCACTACAATCCCGCCTGCGTAGCGGAACAACTCAAGAAGGTACGCAAAAAAGCGAAGTAAGGAAAAAACAGGTGTTCGGAATTTCCGAACACCTGCTTCTTCAGAAATGAGCAGCTTTATGGAACCTCCTCTACCGCTCTTTCCGCGATCCACTCGTCCAGCAGACGCTTGAAAATCTGGTAGACGGCGCTCCCATCCGTTTTGATGCACAGGCCGAACGGGTAGACGCCCTGCTCAATGCCGCGGCGCAGGGTATCGGGGGAAATGCTCATACCGCTCGCTCGCAGGTATTCCGCTGCGCCCTGCGGCGTCATAGTCAAAATGATTTGCACAAGGGTTCCTCCTCTCTCACTGCTGTTTGATAAGCTCTTCTGCGTAAGCAATCGCTGCTTTCTTCCCTTTTTCGTCCAACCCACGAAAATCTGCAAGAATGGACTTTTCCAGGGGGGGCAGATCAGTGATATAGGCCGGTGCTTCTTCTGGGGGCATGGCTTTGTCTCCTCTCTTATGTGGTTTTTGCTTAGGCGGTTCATTTCATTTGCCACTGCTTAGAGAGCAAAGGTCGCTAAGCTCTGCGTCAAGGCAATCCTCCAAATCTCGATACGCTGCGGTCAGGTGGGATAGCGCGCCAAGCAAGCGGGAGTTTTCTTTCACCTCTTCGGAATAGTAGACGGCGTCATAAATAAGGCCCAGCAGATCGTTCAGTCCTGATAATGTGGAAATGCGATCTTCAATCCGACTTGTAGCTTCCTCAATGCGGTTCTGCAACAGCTTATCTTCTTTCATATCGGCATAGGTCTCCTTTCTATCATTTCCTTTGAAAGCTCTTTTGCGGCAGTACCACCGTTAAGGTCTGCAACGAACGCAAACGCTTTCTTTCGCCGCAGAAATACCGCTCCACAGGCGGGACAGATATGCAGCGGCTCGTGTTGCATCAACGGGGTATCGCACCGTACACAGTATAGCAGTCCGGCCATTCAGTCAGCCTCCTTTCTTCTCGGACCTGGCGAGACGGTAGCCTTTGGCACGGCCGTAGGAGAAAGCTAAGAAAAAAGCATCGGCAATCATATCTTTCGCCAAAATGTCACGGAGCGCACAAAACTCAGCAAATCCAAGACCGAAACGGAGACTCTCGCTCTCCGGCGTGTTCTTAATATATTTTTGCATACGGGTGATAACAGCGTCATAGCTCTGATCCATAAAGAAATCCTCCTTGCATTCTCGGCGGGAGGCCGGTATAATGACCGTACCGACCTCCCTTGTGTTGGTTGGTGGTTACGGCTCTCTGTGCCTTGCTTTGGTCGGCGGTGGCGCAGAGGGCTTTTCTAATGCTTCGATGAGAGCCATAATGCAGCGGGTGAGCTGCACAGCTCCGGCGATGGCTATGATGGTCTTCATCATGCGATACAGAACCGGCGGGCTGTGGTGGTCTTGGTGAACTGCTGTGCCAGATCGGGAAGAGCCTTTTTCAATGCGTTGGCATCCAGGCGAGAGGAAGTCACGGCCTTATAGGTTACCTTCCAATCGGTACCATTGATGGTGTCCACGCCCTCGGCGTCCATGTGGGCCTTAATGCTGTCCTGAATGGTCTCCATTTCTGCGGCCAGCTCGTCCGCCATGCGGCGAAGCTCGCGCAGCTCCTTGATCTTGCTGTCCATTTCGTTGATGCTCATTGTCTTATCCTCCTTAATTTGCGGGTGAGATCGGCGGCTGGTGGCTCTGAGTATCTATCCCGTCGGGAATTTCTTTCAATCTTCTCCGTTCCAGCTCTTACGGTGTCGCGTTGACTATCGACCTTCGCTCGATCTCTTGTCGCTTGCTATGGTTACATTATACACTATTAATAGTACATTTCAATAGGCGGATTATCCAAAGTTAATAGTGTAAAATTGTGCATTTTTGTACTGTTAACAGTTTACGCTTTGTGTTATAATCTCAATGTGAGAAAGGAGGGATAATGTGGCGGTAGCAGAATCGCGGAAAAGAGCAAATGTGAAATGGGATGCAGAGAACATGACAACGCTCGGTTGTCGCGTCAAAAAAGAGCAAGCCGACAGATTCAAAGCGTATTGCTCAGAGATTGGCAAGACATCAAATGCAGTCCTGCGTGATTACGTTCTCGACTGCATTGGAGAAAAGCAGGACACGGAATAACGGTTTGACGAATTCAATGACACGACTGCGCGCGAGAATAGGTCGGATTTGAAATCCGAGCCTTTCGGCAGCATTAAGGGGTTCATTTGAAATGAGAGCAGTGCGACTGTCCAAATCAGGGCGGCCACTGCGTCGATTTGAAATCCGGGCAGTGGAGTTCATTTCGATTTCAAATCGACGCGAGAAACGCGAAGCAAGCACTACCACTTTTGCTTGTATATCTTTAACCGAGGAGGCATGAAAAATGGATTGTTTTGGAAAAGCCTACCTGTTCTTGATTGAAAGAACGCTCGCTCGATACGGCTATACCGCCGAGATCAAGATCACGAGAAAGAGCGAAGAAGAAGAAAAAGCCTCGGAGCAATCCGAGACTTGACAGCGCAGGAGAAACTGCTATAATGAGTACAGAAAGGGCGCTGCGACAAGCGGTCAGCCCTGAGAAGTTACAATTTCAAAGCTAAACCTTGAAACCGTCACTTGGCAGAGTGGCGGTTTCTGCTTTTCACAATGATCGTCACGGTAAACCGTCCGATATGTA
>ERZ780168.2731-NODE-2731-length-15123-cov-4.219140_pt1 | contig 15123 bp, 19 predicted proteins | sample MGYA00510981_ERZ780168 | MGnify/ENA primary metagenome ERZ780168 (study PRJEB29588, sample SAMEA2158769) | human gut metagenome | biome: human gut; feature: human-associated habitat; material: faeces | place: Denmark | collected 2008/2010 ...
TACCAGAATTTGCTCAAATAAGCCAGCATCATAGTCCTTCAGCATTTGTGTCAATCCAGGCCGCTTCAGATCATATCCGGGAAAGCCATCATCCTCATAATAGCCTGAAACATGAATTCTTTTTCTTACTGCATAACGTTCCAACTCCTGCTTCTGCATCTCCAATGCATCACGCCGCATTTCCGGACTTCCTCCTCCATCCACGCGACAGTAAATTGCTGCTTTCATGGAACCACCTCTTTCCTGTGTTAATTTTCGCACTAATCAGTTGAAAATAGTGTCATATCATAGCGACGATTTAACTTCGATTTTGCTATTCGGATAGTTCCCCCAATATTTCGCGAAAATCCGTCAGGAACTCACCTATAAACTCACACTTATCTATGTTAGTTTTGATTACATCGTAAAACTCCGGTGGTAGGCAAAAACCAGATGATTGAAGAAGCGCGCAAACCATATCAAACACTTCGCTAGTATGGCCTCTATGGAAATATGCTGTCAGCATCTGGAGCAAAATTTCCAGTTGATCAACGCTTTTCCATTCTGCAAATAGCTTGCTAATCAATGGGAGCGTCACAGCACCAGATAAGTCATTGATGGATAGCTTAAACTTGTCAGCCATATGAGTTTATTCCTCCTCCTTATAATAAGTTTTTGTATATATAAAGGGCGGTAGCCCCTATAAAATTCGGCTTCATTGAAACAGAATGAAGATATGTTCTTATTTTTTGTAGAAAATTTGGCCCCATAATGTCAAATTGATCGAGTGTCCGCCTCCTAAGCAGTAGGCCGCTGGTTCGAATCCAGTTTGGGGTACCATTGAGCGCATATCCGAACCGTACATAGTATGGGGAACGGTGTTCGTTCAAACCAAAAGACACTCCTTACCTTAATCGGTAGGGAGTGTCTTCTTTTATTCTTCACCAGAATACCCGTTTGCTCTGGCGCATTTCAGCGCACCCAAGATCATCTTGTCTTGAGCCAGCGTTCGTTCTTTCAGCTCATAGAGTGGAGTACGGCGATGATCGTCCCATTCAATGAGCTGCTTTTTGTCATGAACAACTTGACCCTCATAGAAATTGATAACCTTGTCGAGCGTGATTTCTTTTAGCACTTGCATTTTCTCACCCCTGAGCGTCCTCGTCTGAGGTTTCTTTCGACTTGACCTTAATGCCGTACAAAATGGCAAGTTCGGCAGTCCAAGCCGCAAACCAGCCGACTGTCAATTCTGTGTCAACCGTGTGACCGAAAGCGTTCAAAATCAAAACAACAACGGCATACCAAGTCAGATTGAAGATGGACAAGATCGTGAACTTCGTGCGCTTTCTCATTCTTTTCTTCCTCGGCTTAGGTTGCACTCGTTTACCACCCATAGGAAGCCCTCTCAGCGGCTCAGGAAGCGTTCATGCACGAAGCCAGTATAATTTACCCTCTTGTGCGAGAAAGCCACATAGAGCCATTTAACGCCGTTTACAACGGTGTAGTAGCCGTAGTTCTTGACGGCGGTTCCCTTGGGGATTGTCACCAGCACTTTACTGTCCGTTCCGGCAGCGTCACGGACATTCAGGCCAGCGCCAGCGGTCACGGTGTAAGTGCCTGCCACAGCCTTATTGAAAGACCGAGCGACACCCTTTGCCTTTACCTCGGTGGTAGGAACGGGCTTGACCGTTTCTGGCTGTGCAGGGGTCACAGCGTTATCGTAGGTCACATAGGGGAGGTGTCCGTGCTTCTTCCACATACGGGTATTGTACCCGTTCTTCTTCCCGATGTTGCCGACAGCGGTGATCTGCACGTTGTTCGCCCAACGAGGGGAACACTCGACCGCCAGACCGTTTCCGATATACACGCCGATGTGTCCCGTAGTCCATACCACCTCGCCGGGGTCAACCTTGTCCCACCCGGAAGCAGTAGCGTCCTTGCACCTCTTAATCATGGTGTCAGCGCCATCGTCAGGTACGCCGTTGGTGGCGTACTTTGCGCCGCCGTAGGACTTGGTTTTGTCACCAGTCCAGCCCCACAGAACGGCTTTAATAAGGTTCACACAGTCAAAGCCAAAGGTGTCAGGGGTCGCCGCCATAATCATAGAGGTACGAGCTGCCGCCATGTTGTAGGGGTGGTTCTTGATATACCGAGACTTGTTGGTGTCGGTCAGCGGCGCACCGAAGCACCCCATGACATACAGGGTCTTGTAGTGCTTGGCAATATCAACGACCTTGGCGACCAGTTCACTTGATTTCATCATAGCTCTTGTCCTCCTTGGTAGCGTCCAAAATGGCCTTGAACTTCGTAAATGCTTCTGCGATGTACTTGCAGGATACCATGAGTACCGCACCAATAATCACCAAATTGCTGAAAATATCAACATACTCAGCCGGAATTTCCCACCCGACCATATCCGCAAACAGCGGCAGAGTGGTAATTGCCACGCACAGCAAAGTCAGGCCACAGACAAAAGCGGCGATCTTCAAGCCGGAGTTCACCAGCTTTTCCTTGCTGAATGGTTCCAGCAGGACTTTGATGTTGTAATACAGAGAAAAGGACACATTAGAGAGGTAGGCACACAGGAAAATGAGCATAGCCCAGCCAATGTTGACCAAATTATCAATCAATGCGTTCAGCATTTTATACCTCCATCAAATTCAATTTAGGTGAGTTAGGTGAGTAATCGGGCGTTTTTCCTATAAACTCCCTCTTATACACGCATACTAAGAGAAAGTTATAGGGATTTTGACCCGATTACTCACCTTTATCACCTTACTTTCGGGTCATGCAGGCTTGTGAAAGCCCTCCAAGTCCTCGATACGATGGTTGATGACCTTGATCTGTTCTTCAACCACAGGCACACGCCTTGCAAAATTGTTGTGTTCCCGCACTTCACGGGTCAGTTCGTCCAACTTCGTTTCAGTCACAGCCTGATTTTTCGAGTTGGCGATCAAAACCCCCACAAGTGTAACCGCCCCGGAAACGAGGGCTACAATGATAGCTTCCATCTTCCCGCTTCCTCCTGTTTACACCAGACTGTTGATGATTTCGCTGACCACCGTTCTCAGGTTAAACAGGTTAGGAACCTGATCGACCGTGAACACGCCGCACAGCACCAAACTTACCCAAGTCTTGACCAGACCACTATCCTTCGTGAACTTCATTCTTACTCACCTCCTTCCAGCACAGAAGCAACCACCTCACGGAGATTACTCAGATTGGGAACTTGCTCGATTGTGTAGGTTCCCTGCTTAATCAGGTTCACCCACACCTGTACTAAACCACTGTCTTTGTTGAACATTTTTCTGCACCTCCTGAATTATTCAGCCGTAGGGGTCATCACATTTGCAATCAAAATGGACAGCTCTGCCAGAGCGGTATCCATTTGAAGCTGCTTGGCTTCCTGAGCCGAAGTCTGCTCCTGCTGGTAGGCAATCTCGTCAATGTAGGCGACAACTGCCGTGTCATGACCCGGCAGTTCGGGCTTACCGGCAATGTGATACACCACGCCGTTTACCACCACACCATGAGCGGCTTCCTCAGAGCAAAGGGCAAAGGAGCCGTTATCCTGCAACTTGACCCAAGTGGGCGTTGTGACCGTGCCGAGAACCTTGTCTTCCTTGATGATTTTATACATGGCTTTTCCAACCTTTCTCGTCCGGGTAGAACCCGTACAATGATTTGAAATACTGATTGGTGCGCTGCCGCACCTTGAAGCTGTGACCTCGCTTCATGTGACCGTTGTAGGAGTCCACGGAACACCGAATGTCAGCCAAGGTCATTTCGCCCCGGTCGAGCTTTCCTCGGAAAGCCCTGAGCTTGTGTCGAACGATTTTTGTTGAGTCCTTGTTCATCTTCCGAACAACCTTGCCGGTCGGTGTGATGATAAACCTCGTTTTCAACCAGCGGTAATAATCTCTGAGAGGAATGACTCTTGTCTTCTTCAAATTCAGTTCCAGACCGCACTTCTCGCAGATGATCTTTAACCCGTCCATACAGAGATACAGGTCATCAATGTCAGAGCTGATTGCCACACCATCGTCCATGTATCGCTCATAGGCTTTGATACGGCAGACCTCTTTGAAGTAGTGGTCGATCATATTGGGAAGCATAAGGGCGTTCGTCTGAGACACCTGACTGCCAAGACCCAAGCCCACAGAACCGAAGTCCGTAATAAAGCTGTTCGCAAGCTCCCTTATTTTCGGGTCATGAAGCCTGCGGTCGGCTTCACGGAACAGCGGCTCATGTGGAGCTGAGTCAAAGAAGCTGTGAAAATCGTAAAGCAGAACCCCTCCTTCCAGACCGTACTTCCTGTAATGCCGTTGGAGGTAACAGGTCATACGGCGCAGGGCGAAGTCCATACCTCGGTGTTTCAAGCTGGCTGAGTTGTCATAGATGAAACAGGCCGAATAGATGGGAACTAAGCAGTAGTCACACAGACACTTTTGAACCGCTCGTTCCGTGATATGGACTGATCGGATATACCGCTTCTTCCCTCGCTCCATGATGGTGAAAGCGTGAAAGCCACGGTGCTTGAAGGTTCCGTTTTGAAGTTCACGATGGGTCTTTGCGATGATTGGAATGATATTGCCGATATACCGCTGAGTTGAGTTTTTCCAGTAGACACCCTTACAGCATTTCTTCCCGGAAAGGTAAAGGTGTCTGAACGAAAAGACTTCATCGAAATCACCACATTCTTTGCTTCGCCGCAGACGAGCTTCGTCCCGCTTGGCTTTTCTGCGTTGATAACGGGCTTCTCTCCGTTCTTCACTTGTCATAGAAGGTTCCCCTCCGTACAGTCTTATTGTCGGGTACGGGTTCTAACTGCTTGTAGTACCAGCCATGAAATGAGCTACCGTACAATCGCTCACCATGCAAGAAGCGTCCGGCTGACTACATCGGACGGGGTGTTTTGGCTTGGTAGCCGGGAACAAGCCCTCCCTCTGCAAAAGGTACTGATTTCGCCCAAAGGGGGTTACTACGACTGACCTATGCGAAGTTGCAGAGTCCGAAGGACACGCCATTGGAGTTGCTGGCGTTGTTATTGTTGGCGTTGCCGTTGTTGTTCACATTACAGAAGTTGTTGGTGTTGCCGGAATTAGGAGAACGCTCCCACCAGTTGTTCGCAGAAACGGTAACAATTACAGGGCTTGACCCAATGAAAAACTCACACAGGGAGGTCTTTATACCTCTCGTGGTCAGCTTTCCGAACCTTGGAGATAAGCAGTGCTTCGTCCGTGATGTACTCTCCAAATTCCTTCATGGCATGGTCAATCCACGGACATTTTTCAGGGTTTTGAAGAATAGCGTCATAGAGCAAAGTCAGCTTCGGGCTGAGATTTTGAAGGGCGATGTTGGCGTTAATCAGGTGATCTCGCCGCATTTGCGCTTCATGCTGATTGTGCGGGTAGATGTTGTTCGCCGCTCGGACTTCCTCGTGAACCGTGGAAGCCAGCTCGAAGATACGGTTTGTCAGCAGAGGTGCGTATCTCTTAGGAGCCTTGGTGCAGACGGAGAAAGCGTGAAGCTCTAACCGTCTGGCGGTTTCGATAAACTGCATGGAGCTTTCGCCACGCATAGCTTTGATGACTGACACGCCAACATTCCTTTCTTACACCGCCCCTGACGGGGCGGGATTGGTGTTGATGAAACCGGGGATTAAACGCAGAAGCCGAAGGACACGCCATAGGAGTTGCTGGCGGAGCTACCGGTGGCGGCGCCGTTGCCGGTCACAAAACAGAAGTAGTTGGTGTTGCCGGAACCAGGAGAACGCTCCCACCAGGCGTTCGCAGAACCATTGACCTTCTTAATGGTGCTGTTGCCAGCGGTGTAATACTCATACTGCTTACCCTCACCAGCGTAAGAATACTGAGTAGCACCAAAGACTTCGATCTCGGACAGCAAGAACAGCTTGTCGGAGGTGGTTTCCAAACCAGACTGCTTATTACCCTTGCTGGTCACTTTGTTGACGAACTTCAACACGCTTTTCAGGTCAGAGGAAAGCTGGTTCAGCAGCGTTGCCATCGTGGAGGTACGCATATTGGAACCACGCCAGCCGTTCGCATTGGTATCGGAGCCGTTCATGGAGTAGGTGGTTTTCAGGCAGTCAACCAACTGGAAGGTAATACCCGCCTTAGTGCGGCTACCGTCTGCGGTAGTCAGAGTGTCGTGGTCAAAGCCGATGATCTGTGCCGCATAGGTCACGCCGTTGACGGTGATATTCTTTCTGTCACCGACCTTCCAGTAGTTCGGAGCCTGACCGAACTTGGAAACAGCGGCGATGTTATCCCAAGAGGTAGCTTCCAGTGTAGCACCAACCACAAAGGGATAGACATATACGATACCGATGACTTCCAGCGTGTAAACCTTGGTCTTCTGAGAGCCGTTATAGGTAAACACGATAGTCCAGTCACCCAGCTCGGTCGGGTACAGGGTGGCATAGCCGGTGGAAGCGACCGTACCAGTCAGGGTTTTGCCGCCCCTGCTCATGGTGACGGTTGTGCCGGTATCAGCGATGACACGCACCTCGGCGGGAGAACCCTTCTGGCTAAGAGCATACAGAGCGTCATTTACCGTGGGGTCGCTGCCGCTCAGTTCCAGTGCCGACTTGGTGGTGTCGGACAGCATATTCGCCTTGGTTAAAGCGGTGCCGACCACATCACAGCCTGCGGCGTTCAGGCCAATGTCGAGGGTGGCGGTGCCAGCGAGAAGCTGTGTGCGCCATTCCTCAAAGGTTGCAGGCATATCGGTAGGAGCCTTGATAGAACGGGACTTACCGTTGCCCTTGATGACAGTATCTTTCATGAAATTTCCTCCTTACTCTCCGCAGTTATACAGACCAACATAGGCGAAAGCGTCCACCGTGCGGTCGATCTTGGAATACAGCTCGGTTTCTACCTCGGTCAGTGTTGTGTCGATGACATACAGGAGATATTCAATGTTGTTTGCCGTGGAAAAAGTGAGATTGTCCAGACTGCTCGGAACCAGCGGTGCGTCCGGGGGAAGCGTGAGCTGCTTTCGGAGAACCGTCAGGTTGTTCAAGTAGGCTTTCACGAGAGATTGGGTGGGCGTATCACCCATCGCCCAATTCGTCTTTGCCGCAACCACCACCGAGGAAGGGTCATACGGAACATGGTAGATCGGGTCATCAGCGACTCCTTTCTCCGCTCGGTATGCCGCCAACTGTCCGGGGAGAGAAGTCATGCGGTTGGCGATATAGGCTACCGCCTGTCCTACACGGTTCATGTCCCCGTAATTGTAAGCACCCTTCATACCAGCCATGTACTCGGTCTTTTCCTCAGCGGAAAGGCTCGAAAGCCCTTCCGTGAGGATTTTGTTTTTCAGGGTAAAAACCCTGTCTACATCGGCCTGTGTGCGGTCGTAGACGAGATTATCAATAATGCTCATATCAGACCTTTCACCTTCAACTTTCCGCTCAGAGAGCCGCTAAATGTGATCTCGTCCACCAAGATCAATGCGTCCATTTCATCGGTGTAGAGCGTCTGCAAGCCAATCACATCGCCCACTTCCAACTCAGGATTGCCACGGTAGTTTGTCTGATAGGTGTTTCTCATTTGCAGATACTTTTTCACCTGATCGGCAAGAGCGGCGCACATCGTATCGTTGGTGATAAGGGGGTTTTCCTCCTTGTCGATTTCTCCATCGAGAGTCACGGGATAGGAAACGACCACCGAGTTCTCAGACAGAGTTTTGCCGGTAATGACTACGGTTTTGGTGCCGGAGGATAACACCAAATCCGCAGCTCTGGCGTAAATGTTGGAGGATACCAACGAGCCGCCAGAAACAGAGATGGAAACATCTTGTGCAAGACCAGAGAACTCGACATGAAGCTGAGTTTCGGTGGTCGTTCCCTCGAAAAGTTTGGTAGTGTCATTTGCCGCCGTATACGCATACTTAGCGACAGACACCGCTTTGAGCTGGTCGATCTTTGCGATGGATTGGGAGTCCTTACCAATCGAGTCAAAGTCCAGTGTGAAGTCCGTTTCACGGTAGTAGAGCTTACTCACCCGCATACGGCGATACGGTAGGCCACCGTTCATCGTGACCTCGATCTCGGTGCAGTCAATCGCTGCTTCGCTGTTGACGAACACCTCCGCCGAAGTGATACCCGTCACGGTCTGCGTGTCCAGCAGCTTCGTCCCGGCGTAATACTTCACCTGAATAGAGGTGGGGTATTCGTCCAAGGGAGTATCAAAACGGAGAGCCAGCACGGGAAGATCGTGAGAAACATCAAAGGTCTTGGTGAAGGTCGGCTTCGTGGTATAAGTGCCATCTGCCGCAGTCATCGCTTCGCTGATAAACCCTCGACCGGAAGGGTCGGTGTCTTCAACAATGACCTGATCTCCACCGTTCAGTGTCCAGCGGTTCAGTTCCAACGCCGCATAGGTGTTACCAACCTTATTGCCACGGTCAACAGTGTCCCACTCGCTGTACCACAAATGACCGTTATCTGCCCATACGCCGCTGTAAATACCAACCACAGTCACGCCGAAGGGCTTAATGTGAATGATATTGTCATCGTCTGTAAACAGGCGGCAGCGGCAGGCGTGAGCGATCAGTTGCAGACAGTTCATGTGCGAGTCAATGGGGAGTGCCGCCGTAGTGAACATTTGCTTCAAGGCCGGGTCAATCACCCAAGGGTGCGTACCCTGCGCTGTCAGCGTCAGGTCTGCGTCCAAAAGCACTTCCTCAGCCATGTCGTAGAAGTTTTTGGAACCGAGCTTGCTCTTGTAGAAGGTTCCGGTCAGACTTCCAACCAGACCTGTCCCTGTAAAGGTGGCCTGATTTTTGGCAGCTTTCGGTTTGCTGTTCAGCACATACTTGTCCGCTTTCAACCACTCGACCTTGCCCGTGGGAAGCATATAACCGTATCGGAGAGAAATCGGTGACTTCTTATCCAGATAGGCATAAATGCCTTTCGGGTTATCCGGGTCATAATTGTGTTCGTAGTCCAAAAGAACGAACTGCATGGTTTCCTGCGGCAGTCTGCGGGAGAGCGGGTCTACATCGTGAGACTCCTTGATGGAAACAATGTCATCATTTCCAAATTTCTTCTGCACACCGTAGAGAACCTGTTGCAACCGAGGTCGGCGGTACGGGAGGGTGTTCCCCATCGTCAACACAATCTTGTCACAAGAAGCGACCTTCGTGTTGATGACCAACTCTGTCCCTTCTACGGGAAGTGTCAGGCTTTCCAGCACCGCCCCGTTCAAGTAAAAATCAACCGTCACGGTGTCAGGCCACTCCTGATAGCGGGTGTCAAAAGTCAGAGTGATACCGGGGAAGGTATGAGGATTGCTGAACGCACGAGTCAGCACCGCAGGGGTGGTGAACTTGCCCTCAGCATTACTCATGTGGCTCGAAACAAAGCCGTCATACATCGTCCCGGAAGAAGGAACGATGACCGTATTCCCGTCCAGCGCCCATCGGTTCAGTTCCAACGCCGCATAGGACTCCTGATAATCATATCCGTAGTCCAGCGTGTCGAACTCAGAATAGCTCTGCGCCCCGTTGCTGACCCAATTACCGTCTGTTGCCGCTGCCGTGTCAACCTGAGAGAAGGTGATCTCTACAAAGGACTGCTCACGAAGCAAAGACTTCATCGACAGCTTGTAAGCGTTGCTTACTTGTTTCACGGCTACACCTCCTTAGAACGGTTCGCCGCAGTCAATGATGTTGACTTTGCAGTTGATGTAGTCCGCAGGAAGCCCCGTGTTCGGGTCAAGATGGTACGGGGTCGCCGTGCGGTCGCCGGGGTACATCTTTCGAGTTGTCCAGCGGTTGTTTACCATGTCGGGATAAGTGACCGTCACAAAGAAGTTCTTGTCAAAAATCTGCAACATGGCAGACCACTGTTCCGCAGTCAGATAGCCCCAAAAGAGGTTGTTGAGCTTCTGTTGATCTCTGCCAACCTTCTGACCCACCACAACGCCATTGGCATTTCTGGCGGAGTCTACGATAGTGGCAGACAGCAGCTCTAAGCCCCTGCGGGGCTGAGGAAACTTTGCGCCATTGATTGTGATAAAACTCTGCATTTCCTCAGCCCTCCTTAGTAGGCATTGGCGAATACGCCAGTAGATACTTGCCGACCACGCTTTTCCTTGTAGCGGTCGTAGGAATGACCGATTTCATTGTCGCCAATGACAACGGACATATCCTTTTCTTCCACGACATTCAGCAGGGCGTAGATAGCGGCGATCACGCCATCGTTGGCGATGGACACGCCAGCAGAGATACCTTCAACGATCTGGTCATTGTTGGCAACCGCCGTTCTGCGACCCATCGCACCGACCATTTCCGCACCCGCTTCACGAGCGATAAAGAGCTGTCCTTCGTTCGGAAAACCGCCATCTTCAAAGAACGGAATGTGTGGAATATCCACCAATCGAATATCGAACGCCGGAATAAGCGTGATACCCATGACAGACAGGCCGTTGAACTGAATGTGGAACATATCATTGATTGCGTCAATGACACCGTTCACAAGTCCAATGATGGAGTTTGCCATCTGCCGTACAAAACGAGTGATGGGGTTATCGTCCAGCGTCCATGCTGCATACGACAGGGATAGACCCGCCGCCAATACCGCAAGGCCAAGACCAACACCCGCACCGCTCAGGCACAGCAGGACACCGAGAACGATCAATGCGCCGCTGAGAATACCCGTGATGACCGATACGACCTTCTTAATGGAATTGACAACAAAATCCCAATTCAGAGCGGCAGAAGCACCAAGACTCAATGCACCAGCCGCCATCAAGCCAAGGCCAAGAGGAAGGGCGACTCCGCTCAGAGCAAGGATAGCGCCGACCGCCAAAAGTGCGCCGCCGACAACAGTGGTAATCATGCTGATCTTCTGCTGAACATTGTCGGAGAGGTCATTCCAGTTCGGCATGATAGCCGTACCCATTGTGACCGCACCCGCCGCCAGCAGAGCCAGACCCAACGGGATATTCGCCCCGGAGAACGCCAGTGCCGCACCAATGGCAAGGAACGCCACAGATACGACCGTGGTAATAATGGCAATCACATTCTGGATTTCATCGCTCAGGCCGTTCCAGTTGAGAGCCATTACAGAAACCAGAGAAGTAGCACCAACAGCCATCAGCGCAATACCAAGGGGCATACACCCGGAGAAAGCGAGGATAGCGCCGAGTGCCAAGGTTGCTCCGCTGACCAGCAATCCTACTCTGGACAAGGGAGAAGCCAGAGCGTCCGGGATACTGTTCCAGTTCAGAGCTGCGGCAGATACAAGCGTGACAGCACCAACAGCCATCAGCGCAATACCCAGCCCGGTTGCAACCCCGGTAAAGGCCAACATAGCGCCGACAGCCAGAGAAGCACCCGCCAGAACTCCCGTTAAGGTGGTCAAAGCGTCAGTGAGGTGTCGGTCACTGTTATGCCAGTTGATAACAGCGGCAGATACAAGGCTTGCCCCGCCCAAGGCCATCAAAGCAATACCAAGAGGAAGGTTCGCCCCGGAGAACGCCATAATCGCACCAAGAGCCAGCAGGAAGCCGCCGACAACACCCGTAATGAGAGCCAGCGTACTTGCCAATTCGCTACTCATAGCAGTCCAATTCAGCCCAACGGTAGCCGCAAGGCCGACCGCACCAGCCGCCATCAGGCCGACACCCAGCGGAATATTCGCACCGGTTACGACCAGAATTGCACCTACCGCCAGCATAAAGCCGGAAACAATCGTGGTGATCTCTGCGAGAGCGTTTTCAATCATCTTCTGGATTTCACCGATACGGGTCTGCACAGCGTCACCAAGGAAATCGTAGGTGGGCAAATCGAAATCAAATCCGCCTGCGCCACCAGCACCCGCCCCGGAACCGCTTCCCGTGTTAGGAGCAAAGACATTCAACTCGTCAAAGCCTGCGGTGTACTGTTTCAGCTTCTTGGCAGCACCGGCAGCGTCATCGAGATTATTAGCCAAAGACCCAGCTCCGACAGCGGCACTATTCACTCCCGAATAGTCCACATCGGTTAGCTTGAACCCCGCAAGGTTGGCAAGGGCGTCGGCAATCTTTCGAATGACCTGAACAACAGCGATTGCATAGGGAAGAATTGCGTTCAGTGCGGGAATGAAGATGTTACCGATCGCTCGTGCGGCCTGCGTAAGCTGTGCCTGCAAGATACGAAGCTGGTTTGCGGGGGCTTCCAGCGTTCTCGCCATATCACCCTGAGCGGTCGTTACCTGAGTCATAATGGCGTAATATCTCAGCTCGGCCTTTTCTGCCTGCGTCATGCTGGCAACGCTTTCCTTGATACCAAGGTTCAAAGCGGTCTGCTCCAATCGTGCCTGCGACAAATCGTAGCCCAAGCGCCGCAGAGGTTCCAACTCGCCGGAAATACCGGACTGTAACTTCTGCATAGCGTCTTCAATGGAAACATTGAAGAAAGAAGAAAGATCGTAGCCGAGCTGTGTCAGGTTTTGGCTCATGAGCTGCGCTCGTTCCGCCGTGTCACCGAAGCCAGTCAACAGCGTGTTGAAAACACCCTGATTGCGGAGCCACTGTGCCGGGTCGATACCCATGACATCAGATACCTTTTCGGCGTAGTTTTGAGCTTCGGCGGCATACTGCCCCAAGGCAACCGTGAACAGGTTCAGGTCTTCTTGATACTTGTTGGACTCCGTGACCGCCTGTGCGATGAAATGACCGATTTTGCGGAAAGTGATTGCAACAGCGGCGACATTCAACGCTTTCAATCCGCTCGTGAACTTCCCGGTAGTAGAGGTTGCTTTACGGGCAGAAGCGTTGTATTTCTCCGTGCTGGTAATCAGCTTTTGGATTTTGGACGGGAACGCCGAGAAGCCGTTGGACACCTTCTGCATTTCATCGGCAAAAGGCTTCATGGCGGCGGCAAGAGCGGTCATCTGCTGTGTGAACTTGTCAATGTCCGCCGCTTCCAAATCCTCGATCACCTTCGGCAGCTTGGAGAGCTGATTGATAAAGGTGGTCATATTGGCCTTACCCAACTCAGAGAGAGGGCGTAAACCGTTGGCAAGGGAAGTCAGCTTGTCGCCGTCCGTCCATTTCAGACCAGCGAGAGCGGTGTTGATTGCTGTGAGCTGGTTGGCGATGGAGGAAGAAATCTTCACATTTCCAACCTGACTCAAAGCGGTCAGCGCATTGGTAAGCCGGGTGATCTTCTGCGAAGCGTCACCGCTGTTCAAGCCTTTCAGAGAATTGGAAAGCTCCCGAATACCCTGAGCGGTCTTGCTCAGACCCGTTGCGCCGCCGTTGGTAGCGGTTTTCAAACGATTGAGCGTGTTAATCAGGTTTTGAAGCCCTGCGACCGCCTGCGTACTGTCATTGACGATCTGAAACTCCAACCCCTGAATTTCCACATTGTCAGCCACTTACGCCACCACCTTTCTCTTGAAATTTCTTATTGACCGATACCATAAAGGCTTCCATGTATGCCTTGGCTTGGTCATCGTGTTTTTCTTGAAGCTGCTTCTGCTGTTTCTTGTCCTGCCGACTGAACAGCTCATAGGGGCCTTCCCGATACGGTGTGGGCTTGGTTCCCTTCTTGGCGAAAGCACGAAGAACTGGGGCGGCATCAATAAGAGCTTCGTAAAAATAAGCTCCTTGGAGCCAAGCGTCTTGATTTCTCAGGTCTTGCCTGATCTGCGCCGCCTTTCGATAATACTTCGCCAATTCGCAGTCCTGTTCCCAAAACTGCTCATAGGTCATGCCGATGGAAAGATAGTACGGGAAAACCTCATAAAATTTTGGCGTGTAAGCGAGAAGGGGAGCGGGGCGATGGTCGCCGCCGCCCCCCTCACTTCTGGAAGATCGGTCGCTTACCAGCCGGTCTTCCAGCTCAGGTTTCCCTCGTTGCCCTCCTGCTCAGGCTCGTCCAGCAGACTCAGCAGGGGGTCGTTATACATCTCTACCAGAGCGGCAATCAGCTCGTCCTTGTGGTTCATACGAGCGTAAATGCTGTCGATCACATCACGCTTCACGAACCGATGATGGGCGAGGAACGCACCGGCAAACAGAGCCGGAAGCAGGGTCATAGGCTTGCGCTCCACATCGGCAGCAACAAAGCCGTTCTTCTCCATCGCTTCAACGGTCTTGCGGGTGTATTCCAGCGTGTAGGTCACGCCGGTAGTAGGGTCATTGATGGTCAACTGCTTTGCCATGATAAATCCTCCTTATCAATACGGCGATTGTTTGTGTCTTAGGTTGCGGAGAAAGTGATGGGGGTGGAAGGAGCGATGGTGATATTCATGTTCACCACTTCGTTCACGCCGCCGCCCACGGGATACACGGACAGCTCACCGTCAAAGGAGAACTTACCGTTAGAGCCATCGGGAGTGACAACGCCCTCGTTCTCTGTGCCGCCGAACCAGACCGCATAGCTGGTCTTCTTGCCTTCCAAAGCCTTGAGGGTCTGGAAATCAGCCAGCGTGTAGTTGGCGGTGAAGGACAGGCCATCAAGGGACTGGATACCAGCGATGTAGGTCTGCATATTGTCGCTCAGAGTGGTGGTTTCCAGCATTTCGGGTTCGCCGCCGAGGTCAGGGAACTCCTTAATGTCGATCAGCTTGCTCCACTGCTCACCAGTGTCGGCCTTCTTCATCAGAAAAACCTTGTAGGTGGAAATAGCCATTTCATTTACCTCCTATAAAGAGTGGTTCCGTCCGTTTCTGCCTTGTATCGGGCAACCAGACGGTAGATTGTTGCGTTCTCCAAATTGGGAACCGGGGACAGGGAAGTACGCCGGAAATTCTTGGCGTACATGAGATCGTCCACAAACCTCATGATTTTTCGGCAAACGGATTTCTTGCCGCCTGCCTTATCGGAGTAGACATTCACCTCGTACATCAGCGTGGCGAACTTCTCCGTATCGCCGCTGTCCATGTGAGCTTCCGTGGTGTAGTTATCCTGCTCCACCAAGCTCACATAGGGGAAACGGGTAGGGGCATTGACATACTCGCCGCTGACCAAGATACCGGGAAACTGCGCTCTCAGGGCTTCCGCAATCGGCGTGTAGATTTGACTCTCCACATCAATCATGAAAACACCTCCTTCGCAATCTCCGTGAGCCGGTCTTGCAGCTCCTTTACCGTTTCATACATCGGCATATTGGCGGGATTGCCGT
>ERZ780168.2743-NODE-2743-length-15069-cov-3.052351_pt1 | contig 15069 bp, 8 predicted proteins | sample MGYA00510981_ERZ780168 | MGnify/ENA primary metagenome ERZ780168 (study PRJEB29588, sample SAMEA2158769) | human gut metagenome | biome: human gut; feature: human-associated habitat; material: faeces | place: Denmark | collected 2008/2010 ...
TGCTGGCGAAAAGCGAACGGGCGGCGGAACGTCCTGCTTTCAGCACTGTCCCGCTTTCCGGCGTGCTGCGGTGCGATGCGGCGGGACGGATCGATACGCTGCCCGACTGCGAGCTGCTCTCGACGTTGGCGGCCCGTCATCCGGGGAAGGCGCTCTACGTCGATTTCTGTTCGACATGGTGCGGTCCTTGCCGCAGCGAGTTGAAAACGGCGATGCCGATCCTGCGCGAACATTACGCCGGCTCGGACGAGGTCCGTTTCGTCACGCTATGCCTCCAATCGCGTCGCAAGGCATGGATCGAATTTCTGGATGAATTCGGTCTGACGGGGCTGGGCGAGAACTATTTCCTGCCCGATGCGGCTTCTTCGCTGACGCTGGCCGAATACGACCTGTCCGGTTTTCCGACCTATATGCTCATTGCGCCCGACGGACGGCTCGCGACGTGCGATGCACCGCGTCCCTCGCAGTTCGAAGCGGCGACGGAGGCGATCGACGCCCTGCTGGCCGGAAAAGGGGTGCGCAGCGGCGAAAAGTGAAAATAATCCGTTGCGGAGTATTGATAATTCGCGGGAAATCGCTATCTTTGCCCCGCTATTTGGCAATTAATTAATTTTTAGCATTATGAACAATTACGAAACCGTTTTCATTGTCACGCCGGTTCTCTCCGAGGCTCAGGTTCAGGAGGTGGCTGACAAATTCCAAGGTGTCATCACCGAGAACGGCGGTCAGCTCGTGAATGTGGAGAAGTGGGGGCTCAAAAAGCTCGCTTACCCGATTCAGAACAAGACCACCGGTTTCTACTTCCTCGTGGAGTTCACGGGCGAGGGTTCTCTGATCAACACGTTGGAGACCCAGTATCGCCGCGACGAACGTGTGATCCGCTTTTTGACGTTCAAGCAGGACAAGTACGCTGTCGAGTATTCGGAGAAGCGTCGTGCAAAACTTTCTAACAAAACGCAGGAGGAGTAACCATGGCACAGGAGAACAAAGCACAGGCATCGGAGATCCGTTACCTCAATCCGGTATCGGTCGACGTGAAGAAGAAGAAGTACTGCCGTTTCAAGAAACTCGGCATCAAGTACGTGGATTATAAGGACGGCGAGTTCCTGAAGAAGTTCCTCAACGAGCAGGGCAAGATCCTTCCCCGCCGCCTGACGGGTACTTCGCAGAAGTTCCAGAAGAAGGTCGCACAGGCCGTTAAGCGTGCGCGTCACCTCGCCATTCTGCCGTTCGTAACCGATTGTATGAAATAATCAAGGAGGAGCAAGACATGGAAGTGATTCTTTTGAAAGATATGGAGAAGCTGGGCTACGCCAACGACATCGTGAACGTGAAGCCCGGTTACGCGAACAACTACTTGATTCCTCAGGGTTATGCCAAGGCCGCGACCGCTTCGGCTAAGAAGGTGCTGGCCGAAAACCTGAAACAGCGTGCCCACAAGGACGCCAAGATTCTGGCCGACGCACAGGCTCTGGCCGAGAAGATCGCCAACCTGCCGCTCACCATTGCGATGAAGGCCGAGGAGGGCAAGATCTTCGGTTCGGTGACCGCAGCCGATCTGGCCGAGGCGCTGGCAGCCAAAGGCGTCGAGTTGGATCGCAAGACGATTACGGTCGAGGCGATCAAGAACGTCGGCGAGTACGAGGCTTCGGCCAAGTTGCACCGCGAGGTGAAGGCCACGATCAAGTTCACGGTCGTAGCAGAGGAGTAAACGTCGAGTTTTCTCTTCGTTTTCTCGCCTCGGCAAAGTTCGCGCAAGCAGCGACTTTGCGCTCAGCTTAACGAAAACGTTGTAATGTATTGATAGTGGTTCCGGGATTCAGCTTCTGCTGAATCCCGGAATCTTTTTGCGGTGGGTTCGTCGGAGGTTGCAGCGGGTTGTCAGGTTTTCGTCGCAACCGTGTCGGTTTGCATTATCTCGGACGGCCTCTTGTCTGTTTTGGATATTGGGGATTCCAGAGAGATATGGTCGTGATTTCTTCAATCAGCGTCTCAGGTAGCGGCGATATGAGTTGTTGCCGGCATAGCTATCCGGCTGCATCGGAGCAGGTTGCGGCATGTTCTAACGAGGTCCAACAAAGTAGCGTGCCGTATGGCCTGATCTACATACGCTTCGGAAATCGATTTCGGTACGGTTATTCTTGTACTATTAGGATTGCAGATTCCCTGCGTTAGTATGAGTTTGCTGCGATGATGACCGACGGGAGTTGATCGCCAGTTAAAGATGTCCTCCCTTATTCTCTCCTCTCCCTGAAAGTAAAAGAGGCCAATCCTACATGGATCGGCCTCCCGAAAAGGGTTAATCAATCTTATTTTTTAACGATCATGATGTCGTCGATAGCAAACCGGCTCTTGTTCGTAGAAATAACGGCCACGTTATCTCCCGGATGCAACGTGATATCGATCGAATAAGTTGTCCACTTGTAGTTGCAGAGGTAGTCGCTACTTGTCCATCCATCTGCCAAAGTGGAATCCATCGTGATACTCGTTACTTTCTCGAAGGTTTTGGTCGCCGCGCGATATACTTCGATATCGACGACTCTTCCATCGGTCATTAACGGGCAGCCTTTGAACGAGAATGTGCAAAGCGTTCCTTCTGCGCTCAATAAAGGACTGTCAAGTGCGGGAGTTGCAATATAATATCCGTCATTCGAACTTGTACCGACTTTGACATAACCTTGATGAGGCGATACCTGATCGCCGATGTACCAACCTTTCAGCGAGCCGGATTTGTCTCCTGCGATTCGATTCGCCTGGCCCTTGTATTTTGCTTGACCGTCGATGTAATTTGCGGTGGAGGCCATGCCCCATGTTGCAAGCAAGTGCGAATTTGCGAACGGATATACGACCCATGCTCCTTCCCACGGATTCGGGGTATCGGCTTGTTTGGAAACGATCGCTTTATCGGACCAGTACGGCGTGGTGCCTGCGGCCGTATTGATGAAATCGGACTGCATCGTAATATTGTCGAATCCTTGGTAAAGAATTTCATTCGCCGCAGGGGTGTGTTCGGCTTCGGTGCGGAGTGTAACCACGGGAGAGAAGTCCGATTCCCCGTTTGTGGCCTTGATCGTAACGGTACCCTTGCTTCCTTGGAAACTGTAATTTCCGACGGTCTTCACGCGGAAATAGTAGGTCGTTGCCGGTTCCAGCTGACCGAATGAGATCGACGTAGGAGGCAGAAGGTTCGTTCCATTCTCTTTTCCATACCAAGAAGAGCTGCCGAACGAACCGTTGGTCGAGGCTTGACCGTCCACGCAATAGATCGAATAAATGGGGTTCGCCATCGATTCTTCCTTGGAAAGTTCGACCTGATAAGCGCGCGATCCGGCTCCCGCACCACCGGATACGTCATCCCAGTTTACGCTGAGGTGGGTCGGACCGACGTTGCGTGTAATTTGCTGGATATTTCCGGTCTTTGTCGGTTCGGGATCGGCTTTTACTTCGGAACCATCCGAATAGACAGACGCTACGCTTACGCTGTAAGACGTATTGTAATCAAGTCCGGTTACATGGTAGGATAACTCTTCTGTTTCCCCGACTTTTTGATCGTCGATATAAATTACATAACTTTCCGCCGTATCGTCTTCTTCCCATTTGAGGTTGAGATCGGAAAAGAACGGCACAACGGTGATATCTTCGGGGCCGTTCTTGGCATTGGGATCGATATGCATGACTCCGGTTCCGACTTTTACTTTGGCCGGAACATTGTAAGAACTCAGAATATATGCCCATTCGGAGTAGACCGAACGGGGATAGTTTGCGCGCACCCGTACAAAATATTTGCTTCCTTCGGTCAGTCCTGTGAATTGAGATGCATCATAAGGAGAGTCTGAGGATTGAAGTGTATGGGAGACCGTATTGTCGTAAGCATCTCCGCCGACATCTTTTTTCTTTAAGATTTGAACCGTAAAAGATGTTGCCCCGCTTTTCAATGCGGCGTTAGCGTCCCAATACACTCCGATGGATGAACTCGACGAGTTCATTTCGTCGTAAGAGACTTCGGCGGGAGCCGGCATACTCGAATCGATACCGACCGTCGGATCGTCGTCTTTACAGCTACTCAGAACAACAGCTAACATAGCGGGAATCGCTATAAGCATTTTATTGATTTTCATAAGTTTGTCTTGAACTGTTTGTTAGATAATAAACACAAAATAACATAAATCAAGGTCTCGCTTCTCAAGCGAACCTTAATCCACATTATTCAATTTATCTAAGAGTCGGCCCGACATCGATGTCCGCGCCTTTGTTCCAAACTTGCAATGCAAATATATATCTTTTTTTTCAAAAACAAACTTTTTTCCTGAAATTTTTAATTTCATCCGGATTTTCGGGCGAGTTTCATAAATGCGGACGGATGGAAAACCGTGTCGGGAATCGAAGTGAATCGAAAAATCTGATTGGGGAACTGAAAGAAATTGAAAGTATTTGGTTTCTAAGGCATTGGCTTTCCCGAAGGAGATGTAGGGGGGGGGTAATTTATTGTTTGTCATATATTTATGCTGTTTTTTATTCCCTTTTCGTCGGGCGATCGGAATTAATTTTGGTTTCGAGTAAAAAAATATCCGATTTTATTTGTTTGAATTCGAAATTTATTATATTTGCATAAAAGTTTTTTGTATAAAATATAAGTAATAACCCCTAATTCATTGACTTAACAACCTAAACGAAAATTACGACGACCCAGAAAGCCATCCAAACATTCCCTTAAACCATTATTCGATTATTTTCAGAGAATCCAAACTCGCAATCGTCCCCGTTTGAATGTCCTCAGGGCAGGCAGATGTTTTCCTATATAAATAGGTAAAGGGACGCCTGAAAATTACTAAAAATGTTGGAACTAATTAAAGAAGATTAGAATGAAACACGTACTACTTCCCCCCCCCAGTAAAAAGTTTGCTGTGCGAGGTGTGTTCACGTGTGCTCTTGCTTGTTTGATGATGCTCATATCATCGAGCGTTTTCGCACAGAGCCAAACGATTTCTGGTACCGTTACCGACGCTACGACCAACAGCCCGCTTGCAGGTGCGGCGATCATGGTCAAAGGAACGACAGTAGGTACCATTTCCGATGCGGACGGTTCGTATCGCATCAAGGCCAAACCGACCGACGTGCTGGTATGTACGTTCTTCGGTTACAAATCTCAGGAAGTTACGGTCGGCAATCGCTCGGCTGTCAATTTTGCCATTGCAGAAGATAATACGAAAATCGACGAGGTGGTTGTCGTAGGTTACGGTACGCTGAAGAAAACGCAGCTGGTAGGTGCTGTCGAGAACCTCTCCGGCGAAGCGCTCGAAGGACGTACAAATGCCAACATTACCCGTTCGTTACAGGGGCAGATCCCGGGTCTGAACATCATCCAGACCGACGGTAAGCCCAACCATCAGGGTTCGGTATACGTGCGCGGTAACGCGACGGGTTATCAGTCGCGTAAGAGCGGTACGAGCGGTGAAGGTACGAAGCACTCGATCGGTCAGGGCGGTTCGGCTCTGGTGCTGATCGACGGTGTCGAAGGCGACCTGACGACAGTCAACCCCGAAGACGTCGAGACGATTTCCGTGCTGAAGGATGCCGCTTCGGCTGCCGTATACGGCGCTCGTGGCGCATTCGGTGTGATTTTGGTAACGACCAAAGCAGCTAAAAAGGATCGGGTTACCGTAAACTATAACGGTTCGTTCTCCATTAATCGTCGTACGGTGATTTGGGAAGACCATCTAGTATCCGACGGTTTGCAGTGGGCGGAAGCTTTCGCCGAGTTTTTCCAGGGTAATGACCGTACTCCCCAGTCGTCGGGAACGTTCCCCAGTGATGTCAACAAGGAGATCGGCTTCTCGCAGGCTTATCTCGATGAGTTCCGTCGTCGCAAGACCGATCCTTCCTACGAAAAGTATGGTAATTTGTATGGAAACCTGAACGAATTGGGCTCTACTACCAATAAGACCGTTTACTACGGCAGCACGGATTGGGTGGATATGTATCTGAAGGATTATAACTTCACGCAGACGCACAATATTACCGTATCGGGTGCCGGTGAACGCTCTTCATTCGCGATTTCCGGTCGTTATTACAATCAGGACGGTATCTATAATATCGGTGAGGAGGATTTCAAGTCCTATAACTTGCGTGCCAAGGGCGATGTGAAAATTGCCAAATGGTTGACGTTGGCCAACAATACGTCGATTTTCAGCCGTAAATATCACCAGCCTTTCGTCGTAAACGGATCGATGCCTATCTGGCGTCAGATCGAACACCGAGCTCAGCCGCTCTATCCGGTGTATAACGAGGACGGTACGCCGACTTACGCTGCTGCCGCAATGGTTTATGAAGGATGGATGCGAGATGAAGCCTACCAGGAGGATAATAAACTCGATGCGATCACGACGACGACTTTGACTGCTGAGCCGATCAAGGACGTATTGAAGGTTTCGGCAGACTTTACCTACAAGGCTATCCGTTCGAAAAAGGATCGTCTTTCGCCTACCCAGACGGGTTATACGACGGCAGGAGAGCCGCATGAATACAATCCGAACTCTTATAAGTCGCATTGGACATACGATACCGATTATGTCGCATCGAACATTGTTGCGACGTGGACTCCAAAATTGGGCGAGAATCACAATCTGAACGTTGTGGGCGGTTGGAATATCGAGAAGACGAAGTATCGTAACACCTATTTGCAGCGTAGAGGTATCCTCTATCCGTCGCTTCCTTCGTTCGAACTGATGGATTCGTCTGAATATAATGTTTCCGACGGTGGCTACGATAAATCTATGGTCGGTATCTTCGGCCGTATTAACTACACCTTGCTCAATCGTTACATCTTCGAGTTTGCCGCTCGTTACGACGGGTCGTCGCTCTTCCCGACCAATCAGCAGTGGGGTTTCTTCCCTTCGGCTTCGGCCGCCTGGCGCGTTTCGCAGGAGAAGTTTTGGAATGTCAGCCCTATGGCTGTTTCGAACCTCAAAGTGCGCGCTTCGTACGGTGCGCTGGGCAACAGCAACGTCGATCCCTACACCTATCTCGAAACGTTCGGTCTGTCGACCTTCGGTACCGGTTCGGGCGATGCGGCCCGCTACCTCTTCGGGCAGGCCAAGTTGCGCTACACGAGCCTCCCGGGCCAGATTCCCGACAACATCGGCTGGGAGACCTCCAAAACCTTCGACGTGGGACTGGACGCCGGTTTCCTGAACGGCCGGCTGAACCTCACGGCCGACTACTACGTCCGCAAAACGGTCGACATGTACACCGTCGGGCCGACGCTTCCCGATACCTTCGGAGCAACGGCTCCCAAGGGCAACTACGCCGATATGAGCACCTACGGCTATGAGATCTCGTTGAGCTACAACGACTCGTTCAGGCTGGCGGGCAAACCTTTCAATTTCGGGATCAAGACGACGTTGGCCGACTATTATTCCGTGATCGACCGCTATAACAACGCCTCGCGCAAACTTTCCGATTACTACGAGGGGCAACGCCTGGGCGAGATCTGGGGTTTCGTCTGCAACGGGCTGTTTCAGAACCAGGCCGAGATCGACGCGGCGTTCGGGGGCAAGGGCTACAAGAACGACATCATGCAGACCTCCGAGAAGTACATCACCTATCCGGGTGACATGCGCTTCGAGGATCTGAACGGTAACGACGCCATCGACCGCGGCAGCAGCACGGTCGACGATCCGGGCGACCGGAAGATCATCGGCAACTCCGAGCCGCGCTACCTCTACACCATTTCGCTCAATGCCGACTGGAACGGTTTCTTCCTCTCGGCGCTGTTCGACGGCGTGGGCAGACAGCAGTGGTTCCCCAGCGACGAGAGCCTTTTCTGGGGCATGTACAACCGTCCCTACAACCAGGTTCCGACGTGGCATCTGCAAAACTATTGGACCGAGGAGCGCCCGAATGCCTATCTGCCGCGCTACGTGGGCTACTACGGCCCGATGAACGCCAATACGGTCAACGTCAATACGCGCTACCTGCAGGACGTGTCGTACATCCGGCTGAAGAATCTTCAGTTCGGTTACGAGCTGCCCAAGCGGTGGATCTCGAAGATCGGTCTTTCGAAGGTCTCGGTCTACTTCTCGGGCGAGAACCTCTGGAGCTGGTCGCCGCTCTACCGCCACACGAAGGATTTCGACGTGACGGTGGCCAGCAAGAAATCCGACTCGGATATTTCCAACAGCAAGGGCGACGGACATAATTATCCCGTGATGCGGAGTTTCAGCTTCGGCATCTCGATCACCTATTAAACTGTTTCCGTACTATGAAAAATCAACTTATATTATGGAGTATGTTCGTGGGCTGCGTTGCGCTTGCCACATCGTGCGACCTGACGGAGAACGTGCAGGTGAAAGCCGACAAATCGATGATTTTCGGATCGAAATCGGGTCTCGAACTCTACTCCAATTCGTTTTACAAGGCCCTGCCGACGCTCAAGAACGGCTTCATGCAGGACAAGATGTGCGACGTGGGGGCCGTCAGCAACACCGACACCTTCATCAAGGAGGGTGCCTACAACACCGAGACGGCGACCAGCTGGAGCTGGGGCGCGCTCAAGAACGTGAACTACTTCATCGACGGCTGCAACGACCCGAAATACTGCACCGTCGACGACAATACGCGCGACAACTACCTCGGCATCGCCCGCTGGTTCCGTGCGTGGTTTTACTACGATAAGCTGACCACCTATGGCGAAGTGCCCTGGTTCCCCCACGACATCCAGTCCTACCAGAACGACGTGATGTACAAGGACCGCGACAGCCGCGACGTGATCATCCGCAACCTGATCGCCGACCTCGATTTCGCCTACGAGCACATCCAGGCCACCTCGTCGACCGGAAGCTCGACGCTCACACGCTGGGCTGCTGCCGCGCTCAAGTCGCGCGTCTGCCTCTTCGAAGCGGCTTACCGCCGTTACCATAATCTCACGGAGCTTGAAATAACCCCCGAGGAGCTATATCGCGAGGCCGCCAAGGCCGCTAAACTGGTGATCGATAACAGCGGCTGTTCGCTCAATACCGCCACGGGCAAGAAGGGCGCTTACCGCGATTTATTCTACAACGAAACGCCGCTGACGCAGGAGGTGATCCTCGCCGTCTGCGCCAACGAGAAATCCGGTATCTTCGGCGAGCAGAACTGGTGGTTCAACGCCCGTTCGTACGGACTATGTTGGAGCCTTGTCCGCTCGTTCGTCCACACCTACCTCAAGCTGGACGGTACGCCTTTCACCGACGCCGCCGACTATGCCGTGAAATCTTTTACTGAGGAGATGGAGGGGCGTGACCTGCGTTTGGAGCAAACCGTGCGCGGGCGCAATTTCCTGTGGGACGGCAAGACAGCAGTCGCCGACATCAAAAACCTTTCGCTCACGGGCTACCAGGTGATCAAGTACACGCTCGACGAATCGAAATACGACGGCGGAGCGAAGAACATCAACAGCATTCCGCTGATCCGCTATGCCGAGGTGCTGCTCAACTACGCCGAGGCGCAGGCCGAACTGGGGGTGATCACCGATTCCGAATGGGCGCTCACGGTCGGTGCGCTGCGTAAGCGCGCGGGTATCACGGGCGGCACGGAGACGCTGCCCACGACCGTCGACAGCTACCTGCAACGCACCTTTTATCCGGACGTGACCAGCCCCGTGCTGCTTGAAATCCGCCGCGAGCGGGCCATCGAACTCGTCGCCGAAGGCATGCGCTTCGATGATTTGCGCCGCTGGAAATGCGGGTCACTGATGGAAACCCTGCCGTGGAGCGGCATTCACATCCCCGGGTTGGAGCAGCCCGTCGATGTCAACGGCGACGGCGTGAACGACTACTACTTCACCGAGGGCGAGGTTGCGTCGGCTCCGGCGGCCTACAAGAACATCGCCGTCCGCGTCAATCAGGACGGCGTGGGGCTTTATGCCGAGGCGAATGCCGTGTCGGGTTACGATCTGGTCTACAAGACCGGTGCGGGCGACCGCTACTGGTATCCCGACGGGCGCCAGTACCTCTATCCGATTCCCGCCAAGGTGATCCGGGATTATAAGAACGCGGGCTATACGATCTCGCAGAACCCCGAGTGGGACAACGAATAAATAAAAAGCAAGACCATGAGAATATTCCGTTATTTACTGACGTTTTCGTTGAGTTTCGCCTTCGTTTTCGCCGCCGGGTGCAGCGATCCGAAGCCCGATTACTCGGAATTCTACAAACCCCAGCCCGGCGACGAACCGGAGGAGCCGGTCAATCCCGGACTTGAGGACAATCAGCTGAAAGTCATGTCGTTCAATGTGCGTTACAGCTCGGGCGACGACGGTGCGAACAGTTGGGACAACCGCAAGAAGGCCGTTCCGGCGATGTTCGCCGACCAGCAGCCGACGGTGCTCGGCGTGCAGGAGGCGCGGCTCGACCAGAAGACCTACATGGACGAGAACTGCGCGGGCTACAAGAGCATCGGCGTGGGCCGCACCGACGGTCAGAATGCCGGTGAGTTCATGGCCATCTACTATCTCGCCGATGCCGTGAAGCTCGAAAAGTGGGGGACCTTCTGGCTCTCCGACACCCCCGACGTCCCGTCGGTCGGCTGGGACGCCTCGACCTACCGCACGGCCACGTGGGCCTTGTTCACCCACTACAAGTCGGGCCGCAAGTTCTTCTACGTCAACACTCACATCGACCATGTGGGGCAGGTGGCGGCCCAGAAGTCGATGGAGCTGATCGAGGCGAAGATCCGGTCGCTCAACCCCGACAACCAGCCGACGGTGCTGACCGCCGACTTCAACAAGATGCTCGACAGCCCGATTTTCGACGGCGTGAAGAAGTTCATGGTCGACGCGCGTACGACCGCTCCCGTGACCGACAGCAAGGCGTCGTTCAACAACTTCGGCGGCGCGACCAACTATCCGCGCATCGACCATATCTTCAGTTCGGGCTTTACGCCCCTGCGCTTCACTACCGTCGACCAGCGTTACGAGAAGGTACCCTATATTTCGGATCACTATCCCATTGCGGCCGTGTTGGAGTTCAAGTAATCCTGCAACCAAAACTCAAAACCGATTGAAATGAAACGATATATATATATGATAGCCGTTTTCGCCCTCATGGGGGCTGCCTCCTGCCAGCCGGACGAGGAGGTGGCGGTTCACGCCTCGTTCACCACCGACAAAGAGTCCTACGACGTGGGCGATCCGGTAGTGCTCACCAATACTTCGACGGCCGAAAACGCCCTCATCGCCATCTGCAAGTGGGAGTTGGGCAAGGGCGTCGTTTCCTACGAAACCACTCCGGAGAACATCTCCTACGACCAAGCCGGGGAGTACGTCATCAAGCTGACCGTCACCTCCGACCGCGGGGCGAAGAAGTCGTCGTTCGAGAAGACCATTCGGGTCGTGGACAACAACATACGGCCCGTGGCCGACTTCACATGGTCGCCCGAGAAGGTCGTGGCGGGCGAACCGGTGCAATTCACCGACCGTTCGACCGACGAGGACGGCGAGGTGGTGGCCTGGGAGTGGAAGTTCGGAACCACGACCTCCGACAAGCAGAATCCCGAGTTTACTTTCGCGGCGCAAGGACCCACTGAGGTTTCGCTCACCGTGACCGATGACAAGAAAGGCAAGAACACCAAAACAGTGACCATCGACGTGGGGCGCGGCACCATCAACCTCGACCTGCTCTGGTCGTACCCCTACGATGATACGAAGGATGCCTATGTGTTCGGTACGTCACCCGCGGTCAGTCCCGACGGCGAATACGTTTATGTGACCTCGACGGGCTATTCGTTGGTCTGCTTTACGAAGGCGGGTGAGCGTCTCTGGGCCTTCGATATCGGCAAGGATGGCGCGTCGGCTGAGAACAACAGCGGCTCGATCAAGGTTCAGTCGCCGACGCCTTCGGTCGGCGGGGACGGCACGGTCTACGCGCTGGCAGGCTTCAACGAACCCAACAAGGGTGCCGGAGGCAGTGCTTTCTACGCCATCTCGGGCGGTGCTGCGGGCGGATCGCAGCTCTGGTACGTCAACACGGGCGTAAACACCAGTTTCCGGTTCCTTTCGCCGGCTGTTACCGAGAAATACCTCTTCATCGTGGCGCGCAACGTACCTTCGGGACACCAGAATTTCCAGGTCTATGACAAATCGTCGGGCAATCTGGTGGACGAGCGGCATGTCAACAGCGGCTCCTATGGTGGCGTATTACCGCTCAAAAACGGTATGGTGATCGCCGGTACGGGCGGTAGTCATGGCATGCGCGTCTATTTCCCCGACGGCACGGGGAAGTGGAAATTTTCCTGTGTGAAATCGAACGGTCGCGAGCACAACTACGGCGGTACGGGCGAAGATAAGACCTGCGAAGCCCCGAACGGAACCCAGCCCGCTTCAGGTCCCGGCGGCAAGGTCTACATTCTGTTCCAGAACCAGGGCGTGCGTGCGGACAAGAGCCTGGGCGGGGGTATCGTCTACTGTTATGATCCGGCAAAGACCGTCTACGGGCAGACGCCCGAACCGGACTGGTACTGTCCCGTCAAGGGCGATTGCGCCCAGTCGGGCATGGGCGTGGCGCTGGGCGAGGACGGCACGGTCTACGCCGCGACGCAGAAGACCGGCAGTGAGGCTGCCCACGTCACGGCTATCTCCGCGCAGGGTGTGAAACGTTGGGAGCACGCTGCCGACGGCGACATCAACGGTGTTCCGGCCGTTGACGACCAAGGTTTCGTCTATTACAACGACCGAACCACGGGCAAGCTGGTGAAACTCCGCCCGGAGGACGGTTCGCGCGTGGCGGAGATCAAGCTGGCCGACGAGTTGCGCTCGTCGCCGACGATCTCCTACGACGGTACGATCTACGTTAACGGCATGAAGGACGACAAACCCACCGTCTTCGCGGTGAAGGGTGCGGCCGAGGGCTGCGCCGCGTCGTGGTCGCAGCAGGGAGGCAACCCATCCAAAACCGAGTATATGTACTGATCCGCTGAAAATCAGGGATGAGCGGGCCGCGTCACACGACGCGGCCCATTTTTTTCGGCCTTCGTGTATGTCGTTTCCGGCAAAATTCCCTCTTTATTATGAAACGGGCGCAGGAACCGGGACGAAAAGAACCTCGAACACAATTCTAAATTTCAGCAGATGATCCGAAAACTATTGGTGCTGTTGCTCTGCCTCACGGCGGCGACGGCGACGGCGAAGAAGCCCAAATCCTCCGCTTCGAAGAAGGCGGAGAGTTCGGCCGAAAAACCGAAGGAAAGCGATTACGACAAACTCTTCAAGGAGAAACATACGGTGGCCGACGGCATGTTCCGCCTGCACGACGTCAAGGGGAAGCTCTATTTCGAGATTCCCGATTCGCTTTTCGGGCGCGAAATGCTGCTCGGATCGACCATTTCGGAGGTTTCGGACAACGCTGCGGCGACGACCGGCTCCAAGTCGGACTATCCGCTGCACGTGGTTTTCACGCGCAACGACCGTTCGGTCCAACTGCGTACGGTCAACTGCGAGAACATCACCGACGAGACGGGGGCTTCCCGCGCGCTGGCTGAGGCGGGGAAGCGGAACACGGCCGATCCCATCCTGCGCAATTACAAGATCGAGGCCTGGAACCGGGACAGCACGGCCGTGGTGGTCAACGTCACGGACCTGTTCGTGGCCGACGTGGAGGAGATGTCGCCCTTCTCGAAGTACGGACTTTATACGGCTTTCGAGCTGAAGAAGACCTTTCAGAAGGAGCGTTCGATGCTGGGCGAAATCAAGGCTTTCAGCGACAATGTGGTGGTGCGCAGTACGTTGAGCTATATTTTCACGCTCACCCGCGGCCGCACGACGCTGGTCAAGGACCAGCCGCTGACGGCCGTGATGACCCGTTCGCTGGTGTTGCTGCCCCGCGAGCCTTACCGTCCGCGCATCACCGACAGCCGCATGTCGGTGTTCCCGACCGGCAAGGTGCTTTTCAGCGAGCGTGAGCAGCGCGCCAAGGTGATCTACTACGCCCACCGCTGGCGGCTGGAGCCGTCGGACATGGATGCCTGGAAGCGCGGCGAGCGGGTCGCGCCGAAGAAACAGATCGTTTTCTACGTTGACGACGGATTCCCGGAGATGTGGAAAAAGCATATTTTCGAGGCCGTCGATCAGTGGAACGAGCCTTTCGGGCGCATCGGATTTAAAAACGCCATCGCCGCAAAGCCCTATCCGAAGGACGATCCCGAATTCGATCCCGACAACCTGAAATACTCCTGCATCCGCTACGTCCCGGCCGCCGTGGCCAACGCCATGGGACCCTCGTGGGTCGACCCCCGCTCGGGCGAGATCATCAACGCCTCGGTGCTGATGTACAACGACGTGGTGAAGCTGGCCGCCAACTGGCGTTTCGTGCAGACCGCACAGGTCGACGAGCGCGTGCGCGGCAAGGAGCTGCCCGACGACGTATTCCAGGAGTCGCTGGAGTACATCCTCGCCCACGAGGTGGGACACTGCCTCGGACTGATGCACAACATGGCCGCATCGAGCGCCTTCCCCGTGGATTCGCTCCGCAGCGCATCGTTCACGCAGCAGCACGGCACGACCCCCTCGATCATGGACTACGCGCGTTTCAACTACGTGGCCCAGCCGGGCGACAAGGGCGTGAAACTCACCCCGCCGGACCTCGGACCCTATGACGACTACGTCATCAAATACGCCTACACGCCGCTGCCCGACAAGAAGGACATGTTCGACGAGGAGAAGACCATCCGCGGATGGATCGACGAGAAGGTCGGCGACCCGATCTACCGTTACGGCCGCCAGCAGGTGATCGCCCGCTACGACCCCACCGCCATCGAGGAGGACCTCGGCGACGACCACATCAAGGCCGGCGACTACGGCATCGGCAACCTCAAATACGTCCTCTCGCACATGGAGGAGTGGATCACCGACGAGGAGGACCCCGACCTGAAAATCCGCACGGAGCTTTACGAGGCCGCGGCCGGACAGTTCGCGCGCTACGTGAACGCCGTGATGCTCAACGTGGGCGGCATCTACCTCAAACAGGTGAACAGCAACACGGCCGGAGGTCCTCAGGCCATCGCCGTACCGAAAGAGCGCCAGCGCGCCGCGCTGAAATG
>ERZ780168.2745-NODE-2745-length-15061-cov-11.131414_pt1 | contig 15061 bp, 10 predicted proteins | sample MGYA00510981_ERZ780168 | MGnify/ENA primary metagenome ERZ780168 (study PRJEB29588, sample SAMEA2158769) | human gut metagenome | biome: human gut; feature: human-associated habitat; material: faeces | place: Denmark | collected 2008/2010 ...
CAAGATATTTGAATTGTCTGCCAAGAAAAAAATACGCGATATCGACTATGTGCGCAGCAGAATCGAGCTGGGGGCGGATGCGTACTCCAAGGGCAGCATCGGATACGAGCTGGTGGAGGCACTCTGTGATACCCTGCGGGAATTTGCGCAGATCATGAAAGAGTACCGGGTGGATGCGTACGAGGCGTATGCGTCGGCGGTGCTCCGCGACGTGGACAATGAACTTTTTATCCTGGATCAGATCAGGCTGCGCACCGGTCTGACCGTACGTGTGTTGAGTAACTCGGAGCACCGTTTTATCAGCTACAAGTCGGTGGCGATGCGTGAGGAGTTTGAGCATTTCATCGGCAGAAGCGCAGCGGTGGTGGACGTCAGTGGATCGGGACTTCAGATTACCGTGTTCTCAAAGGGAAAGGTGCTGACCACCCAGCATCTGGGACTCGGCACCATGCGCATGCGGGAACAGCTTGCCAAAAAGAGCCGGAACCTGGCGCAGTATGAACTGCAGATCGAGGAGATGGTGGTAAAGGAGATGGAAGTCTTCAAGGCAATGTATCTGGAGAATCAGGAGATCGAATACCTGATTGTGATCGGCGATTATATCGCGGAACTGGTATGCCGCCTCGAGAAGAACCGCAACAAGAACACGGTGTCGATTGAGAAGTTCGTCCAGTACATGGAGCAGCTTGGCAAAAAGAGCCTGGAGGAGATCGCGGAGGAACTGGGACTCTCCAACGAGAACGATCCGCTGTTCGTGCCCTATATCATCATCTGCAAGTGCATGGCGAGGGGGCTGGGTGCAAAGGAACTGTGGGCGCCGGGCGTAATCGTCAGCGACGGAATCGCCTGCGATTACGCGCAGAAGAACCGTATCTATAAGCCCACACATGATTTTGATGAGGATATTATCTCGGCCGCGGAGAGCCTCTCAAGGCGTTACATGAGTTATTCACCACACATTGAAGCGTTAAGTCAGATGGCGATGCTTCTGTTTGACACGATGAAAAAACAGCACGGTCTCGGAAAGAGAGAGCGGCTGTTGCTGCAGGTCGCGGCGATTTTGCACGACAGCGGAAAATATATCAGTTTTGCCAATGCCCCGCAGTGCGCATACGACATCATCATGTCCTCGGAAATTATGGGATTGTCGCATCTGGAGCGTGAGATTGTTGCGGGGACGGTGCTCTACAACAGCTATCCACTCGCTGATTATGAGGATGTGGCGGACCGGCTCGACCAGCAGAGCTTCCTTACGGTCGCAAAGTTATCTGCCATTCTGCGCGTTTCCAATGCGATGGATCGCAGCCACAAACAGAAGTTTAAAAACGTAAAAGCACAGCTTCGTGACAAAGAACTGATCATTACGATCGAGACGGATGAGGATATTGCGCTGGAGAAGGCGCTGTTTGCTTCCAAGACGGCTTATTTTGAGCGCATTTTCAGCATCAAGCCGGTCGTGAAGGAAAAACGTGTCTATTCGTAATGACGTGGAGGGATGATACATGGAAAAAGAAAAGAAAAACGAATTCCATTTGCCGGAATATTACGAGAACAGAGAGCTAAGCTGGCTGAAGTTTGACGCCCGCGTGCTTAACGAGGCAAAGGATAAGAGTATTCCGCTGTTAGAGCGGCTCAAATTCGTGAGCATCACGTCGTCGAACCTGGACGAATTCTTCATGGTCCGGGTCGCGTCGTTAAAGGATATGGTACATGCGGGTTACCGCAAGCGGGATATTGCGGGCATGACGGCGTCGGAGCAGCTCGAACGGATCAACACGGCGACGAGAAAGCTGGTCGAGAGCCAGTACAATACCTATAACCGCTCCCTCGTTCCGCTGATGGCATCCAACGGGATACACATTATTGAAAAATACGAGGAACTGACGGCTGAACAGGCAGCGTACGTAGACCGCTACTTCGAGGAGGATGTCTATCCGGTATTGACGCCGATGGCGGTGGACGCATCCCGCCCGTTCCCGCTGATCCGCAACAAGACGCTGAATATCGGCGCGCTGGTTGCCAAAAAGGGAGAAAAGGATACGGAAATCGAGTTCGCAACCGTACAGGTTCCGTCTGTTTTGCCGAGAGTTGTGCGGATTCCGGCGGCGAAGGAGGGGGACACAGAGGTTGCGGTGCTGCTTCTGGAAGAGATCATTGAGCGCAACATCAGCAAGCTATTCTTAAATTATAACGTTCTGTGCGCACATCCGTTTCGAATTACACGAAATGCCGATCTTGCAATCGATGAGGATGAGGCGGAAGACCTGCTTCTGGAAATTGAAAAGCAGATCAAAAAGAGAACCTGGGGACAGGCAATCCGCCTGGAAATCGAGGCAGCTGCGGACAGACGGCTGTTAAAGATTCTGTGCCGCGAGCTTTCCGTGCGTAAGGAGGACGTTTTTGAAATCGACGGACCTCTTGACCTGACTTTTTTGATGAAGGTATACGGATTGGAGGGCTTTGACGAGCTGCGTGCGCCGAAATATACGCCTGCGCCCGTGCCGGAGTTCGACGGCACCGACAATATTTTCGATGTAATCAAAAAAGGTGACGTGCTGATGCACCATCCGTACCAGAGCTTTGTGCCGGTCGTGGACTTTATCCGGCAGGCGAGCAAAGACCCGGATGTGCTTGCGATCAAACAGACACTGTATCGTGTCAGCGGAAACTCGCCGATCATCGCGGCGCTCGCGCAGGCTGCGGAGAACGGTAAGCAGGTTTCCGTTCTGGTAGAATTAAAGGCGCGTTTCGATGAGGAAAACAACATCGTCTGGGCGAGAAAGCTGGAAAAAGCGGGCTGTCATGTTATCTATGGTTTGGTCGGCTTGAAGACCCACAGCAAGATTACACTGGTTGTCAGAAAAGAGGAGGATGGCATCCGCCGTTATGTACATCTGGGAACCGGAAACTATAACGATGCGACTGCAAAGCTCTACACCGATATCGGCATGATGACGGCAAGCGAAGCGATCGGTGAGGATGCGACGGCGGTATTCAATATGTTGTCCGGTTATTCAGAGCCGCGTTCCTGGAACCGTTTGAGCCTTGCACCGTTGTGGTTAAAAGATCGTTTCCTGTATCTGATCGAGCGGGAAAAGAAAAACGCGGAAGCTGGGCGTGAGGGACATATCATTGCAAAGATGAACTCCCTGTGCGATCGGGATATTATCGTGGCGCTGTATGAGGCGAGCCGCGCGGGTGTAAGGATTGAGCTGATCGTGCGCGGTATCTGCTGCTTAAAAGTCGGAATTCCGGGAGTGAGCGAAAATATTTCCGTGCGTTCGATCGTCGGAAACTTCCTGGAGCATGCGCGTGTATTTTACTTTGAAAATAATGGCAATCCAGAATTTTACTGTAGCAGTGCAGACTGGATGCCGAGAAATCTGGAGCGCCGAGTGGAGATTTTGTTCCCGGTCGAAGCACCTGCTTTGAAAGAAAAGCTCTGGCATATTCTGGAGGGACAGTTGCGCGACAACAAGAAAGCACATATCTTAAAGCCGGACGGCAGCTATGAAAAGGTAGACGGCCGCGGCAAGGAACCCTACTGCGCACAGGAGGTGTTCTGCAAAGAGGCACAGGAGATGAGCGTCAAAAAAGAATATCGGGACACACGGGTATTCATTCCGGAAACCCATGTGGAAATGGAGTAAGGACATGCAAAAAGAGCAAAACGTTCGGCTGGTACTGGCATCCGCATCCCCGCGGCGCCGGGAGCTGCTTTCGCAGATCGGACTGGAATTTACCGTTATGCCGAGCACAAAAGAAGAAAATGCAAAAACGACGGAGGCAGGTGCGCTGGTGCAGGAGCTGTCCCGTCAGAAAGCGGTGGATATCTGGGAGCAGCTTTCTGGCGGGCAGGGGCAGAATCCTGACGCAGATCAGGAGCAAATCTCTGAGGAAACACAGGAGCCGAATCTTAACGGAAAACGGCAGCCGGAGCTGCTGGTGATCGGCGCGGACACGGTGGTATGCTGTGAGGGAAAGATCCTCGGAAAGCCGCATAGCAGGGAAGCGGCAGCAGAAATGCTGACAGCTCTGCAGGGGCGCAGCCATGAAGTCTATACCGGCGTAACGCTTTACAGTCAAAGCGAGACGGTCACATTTTTCGAGTGCACGCAGGTGGAATTTTATCCGATGACGGAAGTGGAAATTTCCGAATACATTGACAGTAAAGAGCCGATGGACAAGGCGGGCGCTTATGGCATTCAGGGACTGGGCGCGCGGTTTGTCAAAGGCATTCGTGGTGACTATAACAATGTGGTAGGACTGCCGGTTGGGCGTCTGTACCAGGAGTTGAAAAGCCACGGATGGATGTAGAAGCAAGTTTGAAACAAAGAAGTAGAGGTTACCCGAGAAAATGCATATGAAAAAAGCAGTGATTTTTGATCTGGACGGGACGCTTGCGAATACGCTGACTTCCCTCGCCTATTGTACGAACCGGGCGCTGGAGGATTTTGGTCTGCAGGCGATCCCACAGGAATGTTATAAAAAATTCGTAGGAAACGGCGCGCGTATGCAGATTACGCGGGCGCTGCGTTATGTGGGGGCAAAAGAGCAGCCCTCCCCCGTCCGGGACGATGATGGATTTGCGGCGGTTCCGTGCCTTTTGGACGAGGTTTATGACCGATACATGGAATATTTCGCAAAGGACTGCCTGTATGAGGTCAAGCCCTATCCCGGCATTCCAGAGCTTTTAGATACATTGAAGGAGAAGAAGATTAAGATTGCCGTGTTCAGCAATAAGCCGCATGCCAACACGGTTGATGTGGTAGAAACGCTGTTCGGCAAAGGATTTTTTGATGCTGTGCAGGGACAGAAAACGAATGTCCCCAAAAAGCCCGCGCCGGACGGCGTATACGCGATTATGGAACGGCTCGACGTTTCGCCGGAGGAAACGATTTACGTCGGCGACAGCTGGGTGGATATCGAAACAGGCAGAGCCGCAGGCAACTTCGCCGTTGGCGTGCTGTGGGGATTTCGGGATGAGGAAGAGCTGCGGGCACATCATGCGAACGCGGTGATTACAGCCCCGGGCGAGCTGCTGGAATTGCTGTGAAAGATATCAGCGGATTACTCTGCAATCCGCTAACATTCGGAATTTAAAAATTTTATTTTTTCTGTAACGTTTTACCGCTTTGGCAGGATATAGAAGTATAGGCTGCCGGTGCAAACTCCGATTCTGGGACGTTGAAGCAATAGAATGCACGCTCTGCGAACATGCTATTGTCTGAACAAATAAAACGGCAGCTGGAAAAGGAGAGCTTCATGGCGGAAAACAACCCAAAACAAAAACGGCGCACGCCATCGTGGTGTGCGCAGCTGCCCAATCGGCTCGGCAGGCGGATGACAGAGTATTGTCTGAGAAAAGGCTGGTCGCTGTATGTGCTTTCAGCCGCATCCGGTGTGCCGCTGACAACGATCGCGCACATCGCGGACGGGTCGACAAAAAATCCGGGAATTTATACGATCATGCGGATCTGCAGGGCGCTGGACGTCCCGCTTGCCGTGTTCCTGGACGGACTGGAAGATGAGTGTGGAAATGAATGAAAACAAAAAAGAAAAACAAGGAGGAGAAATCCTCTCCTCACCAGAGGGTTCGGATTTTTCCTTCGGAAAAACAAGGAGGATTCTATGGGTTACGAGTATGATGAGGCGGTACTGAAGTGTTTTTTGAAGCAGCAGGACAGGCTGTTTCCGGAGCCGGTAGCAGAGGGAATGGAAGAAGCGGAAGCCTTCCTGGAGGACTGCATGGCGGTTGTTGTGGATTCCAAAGCTGCGGTGATGGAGTATTTTGAAGAAGCGGGAATTGACGTGGAGAACCCGGATCAGGTGTTGGACGAAGCAGAGGTTTTCGACGTCGGAGATGGGCGCTACCTGATCGTAGAAGGATAAAAGCGAATTAAAAAGCTCAGGGAATTTGTCACAAAGGTGACGTTCCCTGAGCTTTTTATTCATGATACTTTTTACATCTCAAACAGCTGTAAAATCGCTTCCGAGAGTCCATCGTGGTCGTTATCCTGCTGCGTGATAAAATCGGCGCAGGCTTTGACCTCGGGCGTAGCGTTTGCCATCGCAACGGCAGTTCCGGCAGCCTGCAGCATGGAAATGTCGTTTTCGGCGTCTCCGGCAGCGACACTGTTGGAAAGCGGAATCTGAAAATGCTCGCAGACGAAACGGACAGCGTTTCCCTTCCCGGCGGTCTTATCGAAAATTTCAAGATAAATCGGATTGGAAAAAATTGCGGAGATCTTGTCGCCGTATTTTTCCTGAATTCTGTTGCGGAATGCTTCCAGACGTCCGTGGTTTTCCATATCGATCGCCAGAAGCTTGCAGGGTGCGTGTCCGATCGTCTTTAAAAGATCGTCGCTGACCTGATATTCCATTCCGGTGCGGGAGCAGTAGTGTTTTACTTCGACGCCGTCTTTGGGGGCAACAACGCAGGTATCGCTGTAGGAATGTAGGTACAGGCTTTCTTCCTGCGCCATCGAAATGATATCCTCGGCGATTTCGATTGGGACACTTTTACGCATCAGAAAGGTTTTGGTGTCGCAGTCATAGACCTCGTTTCCGTTCGCAGCGATGATAACCGTATCGGGAAAGAGCAGACCGGCATTTTTCGCAACCTTTAAAACACTTGGCAGGGCACGGCCGGAGGTGAGCACCAGACGGTTGCCTGCGAGCACCATTTTGGAAAGCAGCAGTTGCATACCGGGCGAAACTTTTTTCGCGGAATTGAGCAGCGTGCCGTCTAAGTCGGTAAACAGTATTTTTTCAGACATCGAACAGTTCCTTCCTTTTTTTCTTGAGGGCAATCAGAATATCTTCCGGGATAAAAAGCTTGCCATAGCCGGTTCCAAGCTCCAGTCCGGGTTTGCTTTTTCCGTGAAAATCGGAGCCGCCGGAAATCAACAGCCCATAGCGGGCAGCCAGCTGGCGCATCTGACGCTCCTCCCCGGCGGAATAGGTCGAATAAACCGCTTCCAGCGCGACCAGTCCGGCTTCTTTTAAGTGGCGGACGAGGGAGGAAAGGTTATCCTTTCCCATATGGTAGAGCGTCGGATGGGCGAGAACCGGGATGCCCTTGACGGCGAGAATTAGGGAAACCGCCTGGGCGGGCGTGATTTTTTCCCGGGGAACAAAATATTTGGTATTGTCCCCGAGATAGCGGTCGAACGCTTCCGGCAGGCTTTTGACATAGCCGTGGTCGAGCAGATATCTGGAGTAATGCCCTCTTGTGATGACGCAGTCCGGAAAGGCTTCCAGCAGCTTTTCATAGCTGATATCGATGCCGTCTGCAGCGAGGCGGGCGCACATTTTTTCATTTCGCTCTTCGCGCGCACGAACGAAGCTTCCGATCTGCTCCTGAAAAGCGGGGGCATTCTCATCGATAAAAAGACCAACGATGTGGACGTCCTTTCCATAGTATTCTGTGGAAAATTCGATTCCGGGGATGACTTCGATGCCTTTTTCCTGTCCGTATGCGACGGCCTCCTTAACACCGGCAGTCGTATCGTGGTCGGTCAGGGCAAAAGCGGTCAGCCCCTTTGCAATCGCCATATCGACAAGCTCGGAGGGCGTAAAGCTTCCATCGGATTTGTTGGAATGCACATGAAGGTCTACGGTGTTCAATCTTCGTCACCCTCTCTGTCAGCGGTATAAACGGTACGTTTTCTCGCCATTTCATCGCTTTCCAGGTATTCGTCATAAGTGGTGATCTTGTCGATTAAGGAGCCGTCGGGCAGGATTTCCATAATGCGGTTTGCGGTCGTCTGTACGAACTGATGGTCGTGGCAGGCAAACAGCGCAACGCCCGGGAACTTGATCAGACCGTTGTTCAGTGCGGTGATGGATTCCATGTCCAGATGGTTGGTCGGCTCGTCTAAAATCAGGCAGTTTGCACCGGAAATCATCATTTTGGAAAGCAGGCAGCGCACCTTTTCACCACCGGAAAGGACTTTTACCTTTTTCACGCCATCTTCCCCTGCAAACAGCATACGTCCGAGGAAGCCGCGGACATAGGTTGCGTCCTTGACAGGAGAGTATCCGGTGAGCCAGTCTGCGATCGTATCGTCGTTGTCGAATTCTGCGGCAGGATCCTTCGGGAAGTACGCCTGGGAGGTTGTAATGCCCCATTTGTAGGTTCCTTCGTCGGGTTCAAGCTCGCCTGCAAGGATTTGGAACAGCGTGGTCTTTGCCAGCTCGTTGCTGCCGACAAATGCGATCTTGTCGTTGTGACCAACGATAAAGGAGATATTGTTTAATACTTTTACGCCATTTACGGTCTTGGAGATGCCGTCTACGGTGAGGACTTCATTGCCGATCTCGCGGTCGGGGCGGAAGTCAATATAAGGGTATTTCCGGCTGGAGGGCTTGATGTCGTCCAGCTGAATCTTTTCGAGGGCGCGCTTTCTGGAAGTCGCCTGCTTGGATTTGGAAGCATTTGCGGAGAAACGGGAGATAAATTCCTGCAGCTCCTTGATCTTTTCTTCTTTCTTACGGTTTGCTTCCTTCATTTGCTTGATGAGCAGCTGGCTGGATTCATACCAGAAATCGTAGTTGCCGGCATAGAGGGTGATCTTGCCGTAGTCGATGTCTGCGATATGGGTGCAGACTTTATTTAAGAAATAACGGTCATGGGATACGACGATGACGGTATTTTCGAAATTGATCAAAAATTCTTCCAGCCATGCGATTGCATCCAGATCCAGATGGTTGGTAGGCTCATCGAGCAGCAGGATGTCCGGGTTGCCGAACAGTGCGCGCGCCAGCAGGACTTTGACCTTTTCGCTGCCGTTTAAGTCGCGCATCATGCTGTAGTGGAGGTCGGTGTCGATGCCAAGACCGTTTAATAAAGTAGCGGCGTCAGATTCTGCGTTCCAGCCGTCCATTTCTGCAAATTCTGCTTCCAGCTCGGAAGCGCGGATGCCATCTTCATCGGTAAAATCTTCCTTTGCGTAGATGGCGTCCTTTTCCTTCATAATTTCATACAGGCGTGAGTTACCCATGATGACGGTGTCCATAACGGTGTATTCGTCATATTTAAAATGATCCTGCTCCAGCACGGAAAGACGCTGTCCGGGAGTGATGACAATATCGCCATTGGTGGTCTCAAGCTGTCCGGAAAGAATCTTTAAAAAGGTGGATTTGCCGGCGCCGTTGGCACCGATGAGGCCGTAGCAGTTGCCCTCTGTAAATTTGATGTTTACGTCTTCAAACAGCGCCTTTTTGCCGAGGCGCAGCGTCACGTTGTTTGCACTGATCATGTTGAATTACCTTTCTTTTCCTGAAAACACATAAAAAACTACAATATGATATCAATCCTTTCCTATTTTACAGAAAATCATGAATATTTCAAGTGAAAAATGACCGCCGGGCAAGCTTTTTACTGGACAAAAGGTTTTCTGGATACTATAATTTAAAGAGCGTATCATGATCAGAAAGAACAATCGGTCAAAAAGGAAAGAACAGGATGGATCAGATTCAGGAAGGAGAGCATTATGGCATACGGTTCAATGACAATGGAGGAACGATTAAAAGAGCATATCAAAGAATACAGCCTGGAGAATCTGCTGGATCTTTCTTTGGTAAAGGCATGTTTTGAGGATATTTCCAAAGTGCTCGGGATCGAGCTTTTGCTGACGCAGCGCCACGGGGAAACCGCAGTGGAGGTCGGCAATTTTGCAGGCTTTGAGCCGGATGTTGTAAACGATCCGGGCAGAAAGCTTCGCGTATTCAATCGGACGATTGGTCATCTCTATGTAAAAATGGATCATGCTTCCGATCAGGAGCTTGCAGAGCGCATTGTTGAACATATGATGCTGCAGTATGAAGCACTGGCGTGTGACCATTATCGTTACCGTGAGACAGCGATCTATGCAGACGAGCTGGAAGAGGCGATGGAGCAGGAGGCTTACCGCATCAAGCGCGGCGAACACGAAGACGCCCTGACTGGTTTGCTGAATAAGACCTATATGAAAGGACGCCTTCTGGAAATGCAGGAGACCGCTCCGGCTGCAGTGATCTGCGCCAATATTAACGACTGGAAATTTGTCTATGATCATTTCGGCAACGAGGAGAGTGACCGCCTGATCAAGACCGTTGCAGGTCTGATCCGCAAGGAAGCGAAGGAAGAATACCTGATCGGCCGTGTGGACGGAGATGTATTCGAAATCGTAATTCCGACACCGGAGGACGGAGAAGCGGAAGCGTTCTGTGACAGAATCCAGCAGGCGTGTACGAACTATGAAGATCCGTATCTCGCACCTTCCCTTGCGATTGGTCTGGTTTACCGTACGAATGTGGAAGAGTCGTTCGACAAATGTTATTCCGATGCGGAATATGAGATGTGTTACAACAAGCTGGATGTCAAGCATGCAGATGGCTATAAGGAGCGCCTGGAGCATGGACTGAAATAGTTACAGTTCACTCGCACCATTCGCAAAAGCGCGTTCTGCGGACATTTTGTTATCGAGAACGAAAGAATCGCCGGGGGTGCGGCTGTGACTGTGCGCCTGGCGTTTTTACCGCATGGGAAACGGATGCCTCATGCGAAACCTGTCTGGTCGGAATTGTTACAGTTCCCCCACGTCATTCGTGAAAACCCTGTGAAATTCAAAAAAGTGCTGGACAATCCGGCATGCCTGTGATAAGATACAAAATAGTGATGCGTAATACATTTGTAATATATTCGTATATTGCAGTCTTGCAACCGTAGTCTAACGGATAGAACGAAGGCCTCCGACGCCTTTAATGCAGGTTCGATTCCTGTCGGTTGCATTTTATCGCATCACTTTTTTTGTTGTAACAACAGAACAGAAACCCATAAATCAAGCAGAACAGACAAAACGGTTGTGATAGAAGATTGAAAAATAACATTTTTCAATCGCGAGATTTGTGTCTGCGCGCACTTGACACAAACTCGATATGCGCAAAAAAGCGTGCGCAGAAATGAGCGGAAAGTATGAAGAACGAAAAGATGAAAGAAATTCTGGATTTTTTTCGGAATAACAAGAAAAAGACCTGTATTGGTGCAGGCGCAGGTGTTGCAGTAATTGCGGTATGTGTTGCGGTCGGCATCACGCTCGGAAACGGTGCAAAGACGACAGCTTCGAACACTGGAACACAGACGCAGACGGAAACGACGACAGAGACAGCGGAAACGGAGACAACGCTGCAGATGCCGCTGGAAGAAAATACCGTGCCGGAAGTAACGCAGCTGATTACCGAATATTATAATGCGGCTGCTGCCGGCGACATGGATACGATCAATTCCATCGTCAATACCTACGATCAGGAGACGCAGATCTATCTGCAGAAGATGAGCGAGCATATTGAAGCGTACCAGAACGTGGTCTGCTATACAAAGACAGGCCCGGTAGACGGTTCTTATTTGGTCTATGCTTATTATGAAATCAAGTTTAAAGACCTGGAAACTGCAGTGCCCGGCATCAGCCCGTATTTGGTTTATCCCAGAGAGGACGGAAGCCTGTATATTTATGAAGGCGATGTGGAGGATTCGGTCAATCAGTATCTGGAAGATATTTCCGCGCAGGACGACGTCATTGACCTGATGAATCGGGTACAGGTTGTCTTTAATGAAGCGGTTATGCAGGACGATACACTCAACAATTATCTGGCCCAGCTAAAAGAAGATCTGCAGGTAGAGGTCGGTGAAGCTTTGGCAGAGGCTGAGACGGCTTCTGAAGAGGAGACGCAGCCTGCAGAGGCGGCAGCAGAAGCTCAGACCACTGTAACAAAGGTAGAAGCGACAGACGTTGTCAATGTGCGTTCCTCCGATAGTGAGCAGGCAGAGCGCCTTGGCAAGGTGGCAGTCGGCGAAGTGCTGAAACTGCTGGAGAAGAAGGAAAATGGCTGGTCTAAGGTCGAATATAACGGCAAAGAAGGCTATATCAAATCGGAGTATTTAAAGGACGTGGAAGAAACACAGGAGGCTCAGGCAGAGTCTTCCGCTTCCGAAGCTGCACAGACGGCAGAGTCTTCTGCAGCTACAACATCGACGTCCTCGGATTTGCCTGCATCCGGCAAGATCAAGATCGCACAGACAATCAACATCCGGAAGGCCTGCAGCGAAACTGCGGACAAGATTGGAACCGCATTTCCAGGCGAAACGTTGGAAATTGTGATGCAGCAGGCGGACGGCTGGACTAGAGTCAAATATAACGGCGAAACCGGCTATGTAAAGACCGAAGTTTTAAAAGTTTTAAAATAAGAAAAACGGTATTCTTTCCCGATTTTTGGGAACGCTAAGACCGGAAGTGTTTCTGACAGTGAGATACACTTCCGGTTTTTACGTTACAGGAAATGATGCTATCCTGTTTTCGGGACAGAAAAAGGGAGGAATACCGGATATGAAAAATGACGATATTGAACTGCTTCGGGAGGTTCAGAAGAATGCGGAAATGGGGATGCATGCGCTGGAGGTCATCAATCCGAAGGTGTACGACGATTCGATGGCGCTGATGCTGGCGCGGGAATCCTTTAAATATGGGGAACTTCACGACCGCGCGAGGGCGGTGCTGCTTTCGAAAAACCAGACGCCGGACCCAGTCAACAAGGTAAAGCAGCTGATGCTGACTGCGTCCATTCAGGGGAACACGCTGTTTAATGCCACTACGAGCCATATGGCGGAAATGCTGATCCGCGGCAGCAGCATGGGGATGACCAGTCTCTGGAAAGCGATGAACCGGAATGAAAAAGCGGATGGACAAGCGCTGGAGCTTGCCGGGGAGCTGCTGGATTTTGAGGAAAACAATATCCGAGAGCTGAAAAAGTATCTTTAACGCAAAAGCAGTTCAAAAAAATTCGGAAATTTTTTAGTTTAATGTGATAAAGTGCTTGCATTGAAAAAACAATAAGTATATAATAGCTTCGAAACTGAACAACTGGACAAGGAGGAAAGATTTATGTCATATGTTGATGAGGTGATTGCGCAGGTTGTTGAGAAAAACCCTGTTCAGCCCGAATTCCATCAGGCAGTAAAAGAAGTACTGGAGTCTCTGCGCGTCGTTGTAGAGGCAAACGAAGAAGAATTTCGTAAAAACGCGCTCCTGGAGAGACTGACGAATCCGGAAAGACAGATTATGTTCCGCGTTCCCTGGGTAGACGATAAGGGACAGGTTCAGGTAAACACTGGTTTTCGCGTACAGTTTAACAGTGCAATCGGACCCTACAAGGGCGGACTGCGTTTCCATCCTTCCGTAAATCTTGGTATTATCAAATTCCTGGGCTTTGAACAGGTATTTAAAAATTCTCTGACAGGTCTTCCGATCGGCGGCGGTAAGGGCGGCAGCGATTTTGATCCGAAAGGCAAATCAGACCGTGAGATCATGGCGTTTTGTCAGAGCTTCATGACAGAGCTGTATCGTCATATCGGTGCAGACACAGACGTTCCTGCCGGTGATATCGGTGTAGGTGGCCGAGAGATCGGATATTTATATGGACAGTACAAGAGAATCCGCGGTCTGTATGAAGGTGTGCTGACCGGAAAAGGCCTTACCTACGGCGGCTCTCTTGCTAGAAAAGAAGCAACCGGCTATGGTCTGCTGTACATGACCCGTGAAATGCTGAAGGAAAATGGCATTGAACTCGCAGGAAAGACTGCAATTGTTTCCGGTGCCGGAAACGTTGCGATCTATGCAATTGAAAAAGCATATCAGCTGGGTGCAAAGCCTGTTACTGCCACAGATTCCACCGGCTGGATCTATGATCCGGAAGGTGTTGATCTGGAAGCATTAAAAGAGATCAAGGAAGTGAAACGTGCAAGACTTTCTGAGTACACCAAGTATCGTCCGAACGCGGAATATCATGAGGGCAGGGGCGTATGGAGTGTGAAAGCTGATATCGCACTTCCCTGTGCGACTCAGAATGAACTGCAGTTAGAGGATGCGAAGGCACTGGTTGCAAATGGTGTGATCGCTGTCTGCGAGGGTGCTAACATGCCTACCACTCTGGAAGCTACCCAGTATCTGCAGGAAAATGGCGTTTTATTCGTTCCCGGCAAGGCAGCAAACGCAGGCGGCGTAGCTACCAGTGCACTGGAGATGAGCCAGAACAGCGAACGTTTGAGCTGGACATTCGAGGAAGTAGATGCAAAGCTGCAGCAGATCATGATCAACATCTTCCACAACATGGATGATGCAGCCAAGAAATATGGCAAAGCAGGAAATTATGTTGCAGGCGCAAACATTGCAGGCTTCGAGAAAGTCGTAGATGCGATGAACGCCCAGGGTATTGTTTAATAAGTACGAAAAAGGGGGCTGCCGCACTAACGTGCGGCAGCTCATTTTATATAGTGCGCCTAGCGGCGCACGTTTCGTTTGCGCGCCATGGGCGCGCTCTCGCAGGTGAAAGTCCTGAACATGCCCAGGTAGTGGGAAATGTATAGCTGAACAGCAAGGGTGTCCATCGTGAGGTGGAATCTGAAGGAAGCTGTAGGCAAATCCTTGGTCCGACGGACAGAAATCGCATATGAGGCTAGGCTTCGAGAGATAAGCTGGCGAAAGACAGCAAAGTCTAATAACTACCACATTTGTAGAAGCAGAGTAAATGCGGCGGATTTATGAGGAGAAAGAGCGTGCACCTTAAGCGTGGAGGTCTCACAGAGGTTTCATTTGCCTAGTAACAACGAACTGTGAGAAGTCAGCAGAACCCATAGTAGTGAAGAAGTTTCTGTAATGGAAATGGAGCAAAGGGGCGAACAATCAATAAGTTTGAGTATATCTCGTATTGCAGAAATGGCAACATCTGCCGTAACCAATCGGGTAAAAGGTGGTCAAATCAAGCGAGACGGAAAGGAAAGAACGCATGAACACAAGTAGTCTAATGGAGCAGATACTTTCTAGCGATAACCTCAACAGAGCATATCTGCAAGTCGTACGAAATAAAGGTGCAGAGGGTGTGGACGGAATGAAATACACAGAACTTAAAGAACACCTTGTAAAGAACGGCGAAATCATCAAGGAACAGTTGAGGACAAGAAAGTATAAGCCTCAGCCAGTACGAAGAGTGGAGATACCAAAGCCTGATGGCGGTGTCAGAAACC
>ERZ780168.2749-NODE-2749-length-15042-cov-3.851872_pt1 | contig 15042 bp, 17 predicted proteins | sample MGYA00510981_ERZ780168 | MGnify/ENA primary metagenome ERZ780168 (study PRJEB29588, sample SAMEA2158769) | human gut metagenome | biome: human gut; feature: human-associated habitat; material: faeces | place: Denmark | collected 2008/2010 ...
GGGCCAATTCCGCATTTTGCAGCGCCCGGTGCAAGAATCAGTATAATGTCTATAAAACACGGGCTAAGAGCCAGGAGGATAAAGAGAATGGATGAGAATATGGCACTTACCCCACACGAGACAAGAAAAATTTTGTTTTATAAGACCGATAATGGCGACGTTAAGGTTGAAATCCTGCTATATCAGGAAAATTTATGGCTGACGCAGGCAAAGATGGCGGAGCTGTTTGAGGTGCAGAAAGCTGCCATCTCAAAGCACCTGAAGAATATCTTTACCTCTGGTGAATTGATGGAGGATTCAGTTGTTTCCGTTTTGGAAACAACTGCGGCAGATGGGAAAAACTATCCCACACGGTACTATAATCTGGACGCGATCATTGCGATCGGCTATCGGGTGAACTCCAAAAAGGCCACCATGTTCCGCATCTGGGCGAACAGGATACTGAAGGAGTACATCATCAAGGGCTATGTCATGGACGATGAGCGCCTGAAAGAGCCGCAGAACTTCTTCGGGAAGGATTATTTTGAAGAACAGCTGGAGCGCATCCGTGACATTCGTGCCAGTGAACGGCGCTTTTATCAGAAAATCACGGACATATACTCCCAGTGCAGCGCAGACTATGATGTGGACAGTCCTGTTACAAAAGAGTTTTTCGCCACCGTACAAAACAAACTGCATTACGCCATTACAAAGCACACCGCAGCGGAGATCATCTATGACCGGGCAGACAGCACGAAACCGAATATGGGCCTGACAACATGGAAAAATGCACCGAGCGGCAGAATCCGAAAATCTGATGTTGTGATAGCAAAGAACTATCTGGATGAAACTGAGATGGGAAGCCTGAACGAAATCGTCACAATGTATCTGGATTATGCCGAGCGGCAGGCACGCCGTGGAAACATCATGTATATGAAGGATTGGGTCGCACGGCTGGATGCGTTTTTGCAGTTTAACGAGGAAGAAGTGCTGCATCATAAAGGAAAAGTGACAGCAGCCATTGCAAAAGCCTTTGCCGAGAGTGAGTTTGAGAAATACCGTGTCATTCAGGATCGGCAGTATCAGAGCGATTTTGACCGACTTGTAGCCAGCACCGAGGAAAAGGATTAAAACGCAGAAATGCCCGTTATCGGCCATGCAACCGATAACGGACATTTGTCATTCATATACAAGCTCGGTCAAAACGATTTCCTCCGCACGGCTGCGGATGCTGTTCATCCGGCGAACCCATTCCATCTGGTCAGCAACTTTCAGGGTTTCTGTCACGCCATCTTGCTTTGCCATATCAGAGATGATGATTTCCATTCGCTCATTGCAGGCTTGGTCAATCTCGGCAAGATGTCGGTGCAGCGTCCCGCTTGTGAGGAAATTTGCATAGAGGACGGGATGATACTCTTTCAGATAGTTGCGGCGCAACCGCCCATACTTGCCGATCTGATAGTCTGACTTCTCCGGCAAAGAAAGGTTCGGAATGAGGTAATCACCAACCTGACGGTAAGTGCCTCCCATTTGCTCAAACAGTGATTTCATAAAAGTTAGCTCCTTTGTGTGTTGATTTCCAGCGGTTATACTGTGTTTTAGCTCCTTTCCTACAACTGCTGTTCCATTCACCACAAATGAGCCGCAGTCATATGTATTAGGTGGGAGAAACCACCCTCTACATAGTAACTCTTGATAGGGTATGCTATGGGAATCTTGTTGACAGCAATACGCATCAAAATCTGCTCAAAAAGGAAGATAAGAGATACTTAGCGGGACGCTCTATCGGATACAGCGAAGAAAGAAAATGTAATTGAAAACGAACACTTCGCTTAGCCGATAACGCGATGCGGAAAAAGTATTTCACAATATTATTGTAGCTTTTTATCGTTTTGATAGAATATTAATTGCTGACCGTTCTCTGCATTTATGGGTTGGCGTAAATATGAATCGTCTGACCGCATGTCGAAAAAGAGACTCCTTTAAGATTTTTATAAATAAAGCTAGGAACTGGAGAGAATATGAAAACAACATTACTTATTATGGCAGCCGGTATTGGCAGTCGCTTCGGACCAGGAATTAAACAGTTGGAACCGGTAGACGCTTCCAATCACATTATCATGGATTATTCTATCCATGATGCGATTGAGGCTGGCTTCAATCATGTAGTATTTATCATCCGTAAGGATATCGAGAAGGAGTTTAAAGAGGTTATCGGTGATCGTATTGCCTCTATTTGCTCTTCTCATAATGTATCCAATGACTACGCTTTTTAGGATAGAAGTGAAATCTCGGGAACTCTGCCGGAAGATTGTACAAAGCGGTGGAAAAAGGCTGACCTATTCAGTGATCTGTAAACAATGATGATATAATTGTGATTGGAAGGATAATATTTTATGGGCGATGTTAATAATTTGAGCGCAGATTTAATTAGATATGATTCATGTAAGGAGATGCCAAAATTTCAAAAATGGATGAGGAAATATCAAGCGGAACGAAACCCGATTATTAAATTAATAGACAAAATATTTTTTGTGTATTATAGAAATAAAAATTGTGTTGAAATATCAGGGAATACTGAAATGGGGGGGATTATATATAGGGCATCCATTTGGAATTACAATTAATCCAAATGTGATAATTGGTTCAAATTGTAATATTCATAAAGGGGTAACTATAGGACAAGAAAATAGAGGTTTAAGAAAAGGCTGTCCAAGAATTGAAAATAAAGTATGGATAGGTATTAATTCGACTATTGTAGGAAATATTAATATCGGAGAAGATGTCTTAATTGCTCCGAATTCTTTTGTGAATTTCGATGTTCCGCCTCATTCAATAGTTATAGGTAATCCGGGAAAAATTATTCATAAAGAGAATGCTACAGAAGGTTACATAAATAATCTGCATGAAGTAAACGACGATGAAAGAAACGATTGATTTGCTCGGTAGGATCCTCACAAATATCCTGACTGCTCTCTATGAACCGTTTGGATTCGCACTCCTTCTTTCCTTCCTTCCTAGCCATGTTTTTCTACTTGTATGCATAATTGTACCGCTTCCCTTAATCGATTCGCATTGACCTCCTTGACCTTCTGCACGACTTCAAACAGTCTGGCGCGACCCGGAATGCCATAGGATTTCAGAGAAGGAGACACAGCAAGACAGATAGTTTTCTCAGTGCGGGAGGAATCCGCCACGACCAGATTTGTAGTAAGTGGGTCGAGGTGTCGAGCGGCGCATTCTGCACTCGCATAATAGCTTTTAAGATCTATCGCAAGATATGTGCGTTGCATCGTGCAATTTCCTCCTTTCTGACTGTGTTCTCATAATAATGCTTTTAATGTCCGGTTCTCTCGACAAACCATCGGCCTAATCGTCCGTTGAAGCGTGAGTCGAGGTGTTCAAAGAACAGGTGCTTTTCCTGCCCTTGGATGAGCACAGTAAAGCAGTCACCGGAGTAACCGTTATCGGCAGTCCCGGCAGGACGGAAGTCGCGCACTGTTTCGATTGGGAAGGTACGTCCATCCGACCATGTGATCGATGTCGGCTGCATAAAACCGGTTGGGTCGAATGTGGAATCGACTTTTACATAGACTTTTTCTTTATTCATGTTGGTCACCTCCAGCATCGAAACCGGCCGCCTTCAGAATCTGCTTTACACTTTGAGCATCAAGATCGCAAATCCGGCATTTTTTCAAGATAGATTCCTTGGTCAGCGTGGCGCGGTATGACTTGTTGCTGTATCGGATCTGGGCGGTAATTGCGGCATCACAATGAACATGTGCGATGTCACGGAAAAAGCCTTGTTTTCTTCCAAGCCCATCCTTTCATCTGGCCCCTGTTCTTTGAACTTTAGCATGTCTTTCTTCATATAGGTGGCTGCATGAGAAGAGACAGCCTTCTTTATCAGAGGATAGATTTCTGCAATTGTGGTATCTGCGTAATCGTTGTAATCTTTGATTTCTGATTCTGTAAAACTCATAAGCAATCACCTCACAGCAATCCATATTTCTTCTTGAACTCCCGGACTTCCTGGGCTTTTACTCCTTCAAGCAGGTGGATGTCATCATCAGCAGGAAGCTCCAACGGACTTACCTTTGACTATGCTGTCTGCTTGGAAGGTAGTTTGAAACTGAAAGAAATCAGCTACATTCACTCGGAGGCATATGCAGATGGCGAACTGAAGCACGGAACTATTAGTCTGATTGAGCAGGGAACGCTGGTCATCGGCGTGCTGACCCAAAGCGAACTCTACGAAAAGACTATCAGCAATATGTTGGAGTGCAAGAGCCGTGGTGCTTATCTGATGGGGCTCACTACTTATGGCAAGTATGAAATCGAAGATCAGGTAAACTTCACAGTTTATGTTCCAAAGGTGGACGAGCACTTTGTTGGTAGCCTGGCAGTGATTCCGTTGCAGCTACTCGGCTACTATGTGTCTGTAGCCAAGGGCCTGGATGTGGATAAGCCGAGAAACCTTGCAAAGGGTGTGACAGTAGAATAAAAGTTAGTAAGAGGAAGAAGTTATGAAAACAACATTACTTATCATGGCTGCTGGTATCGGTAGCCGTTTCGGAACAGGAATTAAGCAGTTGGAGCCGGTGGATGATGCTGGTCATATCATCATGGATTACTCGATCCATGATGCGATTGAGGCTGGATTCAATCATGTAGCATTTATCATCCGCAAGGATATCGAGAAAGAGTTCAAAGAGGTCATCGGTGATCGCATTGCCTCCATTTGCTCTTCTCACAATGTAACTGTGGACTACGCTTTCCAGGACATTAACGATATTCCGGGAACTTTACCGGAAGGCCGTACAAAACCGTGGGGAACCGGACAGGCCGTGCTTGCTGCTAAAAATGTGATTGATACCCCGTTTATTGTCATTAATGCTGATGATTACTATGGCAAGGAAGGCTTTAAGGCTGTCCATGAGTATCTGGTAAATAGCGGAAAGTCCTGTATGGCTGGCTTTGTGCTGAAGAATACGCTGTCTGATAACGGTGGTGTAACTCGTGGTATCTGCAAGATGGATGAGCAATACAATCTGACTGAGGTTGTTGAGACAAAGAATATTGTGAAGACCGCAACTGGAGCAGAAGCAGACGGAAAAGTGATTGATGTTGATTCTCTGGTATGGCGGTCATCCAGATGGATGACGGAACGAAGCCGGAATAAGATACTATCTATCGCAACATCAAAGAATATGTTATAATATGGACAAGGTACACACGAGGGACATCTTCCGCAGGGATTGATTAAAACAGACGACTTGAGAAGCATGCCCGTGACGGCACGGATATTTGAAATGAATGGGATGCACGACGGAAAAACGAATGGAGGCGCGAAGAAATGGAACCCAAATGGCAGCGAATCAGCTTTATGCCCGCCACGCCGCTGGGCGAGGACGGACGGCGTGTGACAGGCAGCGCGGCGCACATTGCGCTATCCCGAAGGGCGGCAGCCGAAGGCATGGTGCTGCTCAAAAACGAAAACGAAACGCTGCCGTTGAAGCGCGGCAGCCGCGTGGCGGTTTTCGGCAAGGCACAGGCGGACTATGTCAAGGGCGGCGGTGGAAGCGGAGACACGACGGTGGCCTACGTCCGCTCGCTGGCGCAGGGGCTCCGCATGAAGCAGGACGAGGGCAAAATCGAAATTTTTGAGCCGCTGGAACGCTTTTATGCCGAGAACGTCAAGGCACAGTACGCCGCAGGCGCAACGCCGGGAAAGACCAGAGAACCGATTCTGGATGACACGCTGGTTCGGCAGGCACGCGCGTTCACCGATACCGCCGTCATCACGATCTGCCGCTTTTCCGGCGAGGATTATGACCGCACGGGACAGCCGCACGACGGCGATTACTTCCTCTCGTTCGAGGAAGAACACATGGTCAAAAAGGTGCTTGCGGCGTTCCCGCGCGTGGCCGTGGTGCTCAACACCGGCGGCATGATGGATACGCTCTGGTTTAAGGAGCAACCGTCGATCGGCGCGGCACTGCTGGCCTGGCAGGGCGGCATGGAGGGCGGATTGGCGGCGGCGGATCTGCTGGTCGGCGATGTCTGCCCGTCCGGCCATCTGACGGACACGTTCGCGTCGTCGTTCGCGGCCTATCCGTCCTCAGCCAATTTTGCGGAATCCAGAATGTACGTGGAATATCAGGAGGATGTGTTCGTCGGCTATCGCTACTTTGAAACGATTCCCGGCGCGGCGGACGAGGTATGCTATCCGTTCGGATATGGCCTGAGCTACACGACGTTCGCGCTGCGCGACATCGCCGGCGGCCTGAACGACGCGGGAGAGATCGAGCTCCGCGCAACGGTTCACAACACGGGAACATGCGCGGGCAAATACGTCTTGCAGGCGTATGTCAATCCGCCGAAGGGGCGGATGGCCAAGCCTGCGACGGCGCTTGTCGGCTTTGCCAAGACGCGCCTGCTCGAACCGGGCGAGAGCGAAACGCTGACGATTGCGTTTGCGCCGTATGCGTTTGCCGCCTACGACGACGAGGGCGTGATTCAAAAATCGGCGTATGTGCTGGAAAAAGGCGAATACCGCTTCCGTTTGGGCGAAAATGTCCGGGAGACGGCGGACGTCGCGTATCGTTATGCGCTGGAAAGCGATGTGATTTTGGCGCAGCTTTCGGAGAAGTGCGCGCCGAAGCAGCTGCATCGTCGTATGCTGGCCGACGGCAGCTACCGCGTGCTTTCCTGCGCGCCGGAAACGCCGCGCGAGGATTGGCGCAAGCTGGAGGGCATCCCGGACGAGGGGCAGTATCCGCTGGAAATCCCGGATCAGATTCCGGGCTGCGCATGGATTCCGCCGATCAAGCCGCAGTTGATCGAGGTGGCAAACGGCGAATTGACGCTGGAGGAATGGATGAGCCTGCTCAGCGACGAGGACATGGTGCGGCTGCTGGGCGGACAGCCGAACCGCGGCGTAGCGAATACGTTCGGCTTCGGCAATCTGCCGACCTACGGCGTGCCGAACGTGATGACGGCGGACGGCCCGGCGGGTCTGCGCATTAAGCCGGAATGCGGCGTAACAACGACGGCCTTCCCGTGTGCGACGCTGCTGGCCTGCACGTGGAACACGGGGATCGTGCGCGAGATCGGCGCGGCGGGCGCGAGGGAAGTGCACGAAAACGGCGTCGGCATGTGGCTGACCCCGGCGATCAACATCCATCGAACGCCGCTCTGCGGGCGCAACTTTGAGTATTATTCGGAAGATCCGCTCGTCGCGGGCGAGATGGCCGCGGCGATGGTCGAGGGCATCCAGAGTGAGGGCGTCGGCGCGTCGCTCAAGCATTTCGTCTGCAACAACAAGGAGACAAACCGCAAGGACTCGGATTCCCGCGTGTCCGAGCGCGCGCTGCGCGAAATCTACCTCAAGGGCTTTGAAATCTGCGTGAAGAAGGCGCAGCCGCTGACGGTGATGAGCAGCTATAACCTACTCAACGGCCTGTGGGCGAGCCAAAACCGCGAGCTGCTGACGGATATCCTGCGCGGCGAATGGGGCTTTGAAGGTATGGTGACGACGGATTGGTACACCCATGCGCCGCAATATACCGAAATCGCGGCGGGCAACGATGTGAAAATGGGCTGCGGCGATCCGGCGCACACACTGAAAATGATGCGGGAAGGCAAACTAAGCCGCGAAGACGTGAAGATCAGCGTGAAGAGACTGCTGGAAATGATTTTGAAGCTGGCGTGACAATGACGAGCCGTCCTTTCCTTTGAAGGGGAGAGGACGGCTTTTTCAATCAGGTTTTTTTCCCAGTCCTCAAACGACCGCAAGGTGTTTTTTCGTCTTCTTTTTGGGATTGAACCGCGGAAGATTTTTGTCGGACGCGCTCGAAAAAGGTAGGGATACGTTGACAGATAAAATAAATAACGGTATAATGACCATGGATAAAAAGGTAGAAGATGCCTTTGCATTTCGCATGAAAACATTTGAAAAAATGAGAAGCGTGTCTGCCTGATTAAATGCATGAAAAAGGGGAAGGTCTGATGAAGGGAATTATTCTGGCGGGCGGTTCCGGTACGCGCCTGTATCCGCTGACCAAGGTGACGAGTAAGCAGCTGCTCCCGATTTACGATAAGCCGATGATTTACTATCCGATGTCGGTTCTGATGAACGCGGGCATTCGGGATATTTTGATTATTTCGACGCCGCAGGATACGCCGCGCTTTGAGAGCCTGCTGGGAGACGGACGGCAGTTCGGCGTGAATTTGACGTATGCTGTTCAGCCTTCGCCGGACGGATTGGCGCAGGCGTTCATCATCGGCGAGGCGTTCATCGGCGGCGATACGGTTGCGATGGTGCTGGGCGATAACATTTTTGCGGGGCATGGCCTCAACGAGCGCCTGAAGGCGGCGGTTCGGAATGCCGAGGCGGGCAAAGGAGCCACCGTTTTCGGGTATTATGTGGACGACCCGGAGCGATTCGGCATCGTGGAATTTGACCGGGACGGCAAGGCGGTATCCATCGAGGAAAAGCCGGAACATCCCAAGAGCAACTACTGCGTGACGGGGTTGTATTTCTACGATAACCGCGTGGTGGAGTATGCCAAGCACTTGAAGCCCTCGAAGCGGGGCGAGCTGGAGATCACCGATTTGAACCGCATTTATCTGGAACAGGGCGAACTCAACGTGGAGCTGCTGGGGCAGGGCTTTACATGGCTGGATACCGGCACGCACGAAAGTCTGGTGGATGCGACAAACTTTGTCAAGACGATGGAACAGCACCAGCACCGCAAGATCGCCTGTCTGGAGGAAATCGCGTATCTGAACGGATGGATTACGCGGGAAGAAGTGCTGGAGATTTACGAGGTTCTAAAGAAGAATCAGTATGGCCAGTATCTGAAGGATGTGCTGGACGGAAAATACATCGATGCGATTGGAGAAAACAGATGAAAACGTATTTGATCACCGGCTGCGCGGGTTTTATCGGATCGAACTTCGTATATTACATGCTCAAAAAGCACGACGATATTCTCCTGGTCAATCTGGACAAGCTGACGTATGCCGGCAATCTGGAGAACCTGAAGGGCGTGGAAGGGGATAAGCGCCACATCTTTGTGCAGGGCGATATCTGCGACAGGGAATTGGTGGCGGCGCTGTTTGAAAAATACGACTTTGACTGCGTCATCAACTTTGCGGCGGAGTCTCACGTGGATCGTTCGATTGCGAACCCGGAAATCTTTGTGCAAACGAATGTCATGGGCACGGTGAACCTGCTCCAGCGCGCCAAGGAGGCGTGGTATCAGCCGGAAACCAAGCGCTGGAAGGCGGGCAAGAAGTATTTGCAGGTGTCCACCGATGAGGTCTACGGCGCGCTGGGCGCGGAAGGGTATTTTATGGAGACGACGCCCATCAATCCGCACAGCCCGTACTCGGCTTCAAAGGCGAGCGCGGATCACTTTGTTCAGGCGTTCCACGACACCTACGGCATGCCGGTCAACATCACCCGCTGCTCCAACAACTACGGCCCGTATCAGTTCCCGGAGAAGCTGATCCCGCTGATGATCAATAACGTCAAGCATCACAAGCAGCTCCCGGTTTACGGAGACGGCATGCAGGTGCGAGACTGGCTTTATGTTGAGGATCATTTCAAGGCGATCGACATGGTGGCTGAGGGCGGCAGAAGCGGAGAGGTTTACAACGTGGGCGGCCACAATGAACGCCCGAATATCTTCATCGTGAAGACCATCATCGAGCAACTCCACGAGCGTTTGCAGGACGAAGGAATCTCCGAGGCGCTGATTCGGCATGTGGAGGATCGCCTCGGCCACGACCGGCGCTATGGCATCGACCCGACCAAGATCAAAAACGATCTGGGCTGGTATCCGGAGACGCCGTTTGAAAAGGGCATTGTGCTGACCATCGACTGGTATTTGGAACACGAGGAATGGATGAAGAACGTCACCTCGGGCAACTACCAGAAGTACTACGAAGAGATGTACAAGGCGAAAGCCGAGGTCAGGGCATGAAGTTTTTTGTGACGGGCGTTGGCGGCCAGCTTGGCCACGACGTGATGAACGAGCTGATTGGGCGCGGCCATGAAGGCGTCGGATCGGACATTCAGGAAAGCTATGGCGGCGTGGCGGACGGCTCTGCGGTGACGAAGGCGCCGTATGTGGCGCTGGATATCACCGACAGAGCCGCTGTAGAGCGGGTCGTGACGGACGTAAAGCCGGACGCTGTGATCCATTGCGCGGCGTGGACGGCGGTGGATCTGGCGGAGGACCCCGAAAAGGCGGAGAAGGTGCGCGCGATCAATGTGGGCGGCACGCAGAATATTGCGGACACCTGCAAAAAGCTCGGCTGTAAGATGACATACATCAGCACGGATTACGTGTTTGACGGACAGGGGACCGAACCGTGGCAGCCGGATTGCAGGGATTACAGGCCGCTGAACGTCTATGGGCAGACCAAGCTCGAAGGCGAGCTGGCGGTCAGCCGGACGCTTGAGAAGTATTTCATCGTCCGCATCGCGTGGGTATTCGGCCTGAATGGGAAGAATTTCATCAGGACGATGCTGGATGTCGGGAAGACCCACGACACGGTTCGCGTGGTTAACGATCAGATCGGCACGCCGACGTACACATACGATCTGGCGCGGCTGCTGATTGATATGAATGAAACCGAAAAATACGGCTATTACCATGCGACCAACGAGGGCGGCTACATCAGCTGGTATGACTTTACGAAGGAAATCTACCGTCAGGCGGGGTATGCCACGCAGGTGGTGCCGGTTACGACGGCGGAATATGGCCTGAGCAGGGCGGCGCGGCCGTTTAACAGCCGACTGGATAAGCGCAAGCTGGTGGAGGCGGGCTTTACGCCGCTTCCGACCTGGCAGGATGCGCTGAGCCGTTATCTGAAGGAAATCGAAAAGTAAACGGGAGATTCGTTAAATGGGTCAGATACGAGTTGAGAAAAACGTGGGCGGAATAGAGGGGCTTTGCGTGATAACGCCCGCCGTTCACGGCGATGCGCGCGGCTATTTTATGGAGACCTACAGCGAGCGGGATATGCGGGAGGCGGGAATTGACATCCGCTTTGTGCAGGACAATCAATCCATGTCCGTCAGGGGCGTGCTGCGCGGCCTGCACTTCCAGAAGCAGTATCCGCAGACGAAGCTGGTTCGCGTGGTGCGCGGCGCTGTATTTGATGTGGCGGTGGATTTGAGAGCGAAATCCGAAACATATGGAAAATGGTATGGCGTGACGCTGTCGGCGGAGAACAAAAAGCAGTTCTTGATTCCGAAGGGATTTGCGCACGGCTTCCTCGTCCTGAGCGACGAAGCGGAATTCTGTTATAAGTGCGATGACTTTTATCATCCCAATGATGAGGGCGGCTTGGCTTGGAATGACCCGGAGATTGGCGTTGAGTGGCCGGATGTAAAGGGCGAATATAAGGGAAATGCGTCTGCCGAGGGATACACGCTCGGAGAGGACGCGGTGCTGAATCTGAGCGAGAAGGATCAGAAGTGGCTGGGGATGAAAGAGACGTTCAAATTCTGAGCAAGGCATTCGAAAAAGAAAAGCGATGCCAAACAAAGGAAGAAGAACCCCGAACGGGCGTTTGGGGTGGAGCGGTGAGCATACGCGGCTGTCAGCATAGAGTGACGGCGACGGTTTGGAAATTGCTGCGTTGCCTTCTGAGTATCATCATAAATTGTACTGTTTAAATTTGAAAATGATGTAAAGAAGCAAAAAATAAAAGAACCTGACTATTATCGATAAGATAACACCAGAAGATGGTGCATGATTAAACGGAGGAAAAAGATGATTCATTTCAATGTTCCGCCTTTTGTAGGCACGGAATTTAAGTACATGCATGAAGCGGTTGAAAATCACAAAATTTGCGGAGACGGACCGTTCACCAAAAAGTGTGATGAATGGCTGGAAAATAGATTTAAGGCTGAACGAGTTATGCTGACGACGAGCGGCTCAACGGCACTGGATATGGCTGCTCTGCTTTGTGGTATCAAACCGGGTGATGAAGTGATTTTGCCCAGTTTTACATTTTCCAGCACTGCCAATTCTTTTGTTTTGGCCGGAGCTACGCTTGTGTTTGTCGATATTCGCCCGGATACGATGAACATAGATGAAACGAAAATCGAAGCTGCTATCACTGAAAAAACAAAAGTCATCTGTCCTGTTCATTATGCGGGCGTGGCCTGTGAGATGGATGCCATTATGGATATCGCAAAGCGGCATCAATTAATGGTTGTGGAAGATGCGGCGCAGGGGGTTATGAGTACCTATAAAGGCAAGGCATTGGGCACAATTGGCGATTTTGGGTGCTACTCCTTCCACGAAACAAAGAACTATTCAATGGGAGAGGGCGGCGCAATCGTTATCAATAACCCTGCATATATTGAAAAGGCTGAAATCCTGCGTGAAAAAGGCACAAACCGTTCGAAGTTTTTCCGGGGACAGGTAGCAAAGTACAACTGGGTCGATTTTGGCGACAGCTACTTACAGAGCGATTTGAATGCAGCTTATCTTTGGGCGCAGTTGGAAGTGGCTGATGAAATTAACGAGAACCGGCTTGCTTCGTGGAATCGCTATTATGAGGCGTTCAAACCGCTGGCTGACAAGGGAATTTTGGAACTTCCGACAGTTCCGGCGGGCTGCGTACATAATGCGCACATGTTTTATCTGAAATGCAAAGATCTGGAGACACGGCAGGCATATATACAATTTATGAAGGAAAACGATATCCTGTGTGTGTTCCATTATGTTCCGCTGCATAGTGCTCCGGCTGGCCTGAAGTTCGGACGTTTCGCGGGAGAGGATGAGCATACGACGCCTGACAGCGATAGGCTGGTGCGTCTGCCCATGTATTATAACCTTGCAGAAGAGGATATCCAGAAGGTGATCGATAAGACGTTGGAATTTTTTGAGCAAAGGGATGGCGGTAAATGAAACCCATGAGAGTAGCAATCATTGTTGGGAAGATGGATTCTGGCGGAAAAAAGAATCTGATCATGGAATACTATCGGCATATTGATCGGGACAAAATTCAATTTGATTTTATATGTGATTCTGATTCACAGGCGATTCCAGAGCAGGAGATTACAAATCTGGGAGGGCGAGTTTATAGGATCACACCATATCAACATATTTTTCAGAATATGACCGATATGATGCGCATCTTTAAGCAAAATCAATATAAGGTTGTCCATGCTTATAATAGCACAATGAATCTTTTTCCTATGGCCGTTGCGAAACATTGCAAGGTTCCGGTGAGAATATCGGAAAGTCTATCCATGGCACATGAGGACGACTGGAAAACGATTCTTAAAAAGATGCTGCGTCCTATGTCAAAGTGGTTTGCCAATTACTATATGGCCTGTGGAGCTGATTGCGGCCGCTGGCAGTTTGGCAATAAGCTGTTTGATGCCGGAAAAGTAGATGTGTTCAAGACGGCAATCAACACCGAATTTAATTCGTATGATCCGGCAGTCCGCGAAAAGACAAGAGCAGAATTTGGTTGGAGCGATAAAACTGTAATTGGTCATATCGGACGTTTTACAGAACAAAAAAATTCTGTTCGGATGATTGAAATCTTTGGGGCGGTCGCCAAAAAAGAATCAAATGCGATTCTATGTTTGATTGGCGATGGAGATCTCAAAGAGGACATGATGAAAAAAATCGATGAGTTGGGAATTAAAAAACAGGTTGCCTATTTAGGGCGAAGAGAGGACATCCAGCAGTTTTACAATGCAATGGATTGCTTTTTGCTTCCTTCCCTCTATGAGGGACTTCCGGTTGTTGGGCTTGAAGCGCAGAGCTGCGGTTTGCCAATGTTCTTTTCAACGGAGGTAACGAGGGAAGCCAATGCATGTGAGCTTGGCCACTTTATTGCGCTTGACGATGGCAACGATGTATGGGCGGAGCAAATTCTAAAGGCTTGCAAAGAAAATATGCCTGTCAGAAGGAGCCACGCAAAAGAAGTTGCTGCCGCGGGTTTTGAAAGTGCATCGGAAGCGCTGCGAATGCAGAAGTATTACTTGGAAGCAGTAGAAAAGGAAACAAAATGATTAGCGTAATCATACCGGCGTATAACGCTGCTGGCACCATAAAACATTGTTTGAACTCTTTGTTGGATCAGGATTTTGCAGATTACGAAATTATTGTTATTGATGATGGCTCAAATGATTCCACTGGTGATATATGTAAAAAGTATATGCAGGAGCAGCAAAACATCCGATATATCAGGCAGGAAAATGCGGGCCCTTCCGCAGCAAGAAACAACGGGACTCAAAATGCGAAAGGCGAATATATTACATTTGTGGATTCAGATGATTATGTGGGGAAACACTATCTGTCAAAACTATATTCTATGATTACGAGCTATCAAGGAGAATTAAGTGCCCTTTGTATGAAAAAGACTTCTTCATTGGAAGAAAAAGAAACAACTGGAAATGAAATCTTGGTGTACAACAGTGAGGAAGCTTTATCAGACATGTTATACCAGAAAAATCTGGACACATCTCCATGTGGACTGCTTATAAAAAAAGATATTGTTTTGAGTAATCCCTTTCCTGTTGGAAAACTGCATGAAGATGATTTTACTACATATAAGTATTACTTGTCCGCGCATAAAACTATAGTATCACAGGATGTCTGCTATTTTTATTATCAACGAGCAGGAAGCATAATGCATGTTTTTGGGCAGGCCAATATGGATGAATTGGATGCTGCGGATAATCTCGTGACATTTTGTGAAAAACATTATCCACAGTTGATCGCTGCTGCGAAATCTAAAAAGTTCAGTGACTACTGCCAGGTTTTATTAAGCAATAAAGATATAAAAACGACGTACCCGGAAGCGTATGCCAGAATTTGTGATTATTTGGATAACGTAAAATTTGAAATTGTGCGAGATAAGAAATGCAGAGCTAAAAACAGAATAGCGGCATTGCTCTGTATTATAAATAAAAACCTGTTAATTGCGGCCCAAAAATTTGCAGAGGCAGGGACTGCGCCATGAGCATCTATTTAATTGAAATTTCTCTTGTGTTTTTACTGTGGCAGCTAAGAAAAT
>ERZ780168.2750-NODE-2750-length-15036-cov-8.671183_pt1 | contig 15036 bp, 15 predicted proteins | sample MGYA00510981_ERZ780168 | MGnify/ENA primary metagenome ERZ780168 (study PRJEB29588, sample SAMEA2158769) | human gut metagenome | biome: human gut; feature: human-associated habitat; material: faeces | place: Denmark | collected 2008/2010 ...
TCGCTTTTTTCACTGATTCTGCTGAAAAAACCTCATATCCGGATTTTTTCAGTGAAAAAGTGATTCCACGATTCAAGTTTTCATCGTCCTCAACCACAAGGATATTTGGCATAATTCAAACCACCCTTCCGTCTTAGCTATATATGTTAAACGTTACATCAAATACTGCAAATGCTTTTATTGATTCAGGCGAATTCTGCATTCCTGTTGGCACACGATTTTCCGCAGGAAAGTCTAGTGTGCTATACCTTTGCTTCCGGCTGACGCGGGAAAGGGACCGCATTCGCCCTCCCTCCCCGAAACTAATTTTATTATATTCAATAAATTTCAGGAGCTGCATCTCGGAAAAAAGCGGGATCGGGTACAGCATGATGTGAGTTTTGTCACCACGAGGCATTTTTGTTCCTTTTGCCCCTGACATGACATAATCGAAGAATCCATCTTGAAACATGATGGATTTCAGAAGGTATGCGTACTTCTTGTCCAAGGCTCTAAAACACAGGACGTCGGCGTTACACCCGCCCGAAGCTGTTGCAAACCACATCTTTTTGAAATATGGACGGATGTTGCTAACAAGCACGTCCTCCGCTTGAAAATATGTCACTCGCTCTGAAGAATCAGTCGTGCCAAAGGAAGCAACACCTTGCTTGTCCGGCAGAATGTTTTCCGTTGAGACATAGACATGACTCCCTATGTCAGAGAATGCTGATTTGTCCGTGACATACTTGCAAATTTCTGAGAGTGGAATCGTGTCTTGAGTATCTTTCACTTGCTCAGTGTAGATGCAATTCAAATACTCAGCTAAATTATCATTTATCTGCTTTTTCAAGGTTATGCGGTCGGTAATCGCATTGTACCTATCTACAATCTTCCGCTGTTCCTCAATCGTGGGAACGGGAAGCTTCAATTTTGCAAATTCCTCCCAAGGCATACTTCCACGAACGCTGCCAACTGCAACAAAAGATGCCTCACGGTCAAACTCGCTTCGCATGAACCACATTTCCATATATTCAGGCAAGATAATCTCCGTATCTTTTACTCTGAAAATTGGATATGCGGGGGACATGATGGCAGCTTCGTATTCTTTCTGTCAGGCAACAGGGATTTTTTCATCTCTGCTTACCTGCATTAAGCTAACAGCAAAATCGAACTTGCGGATGACCTTGTAGTTCGTCAAATCTGTTCCAATGACATTTGCCACGGAGGGAATGAATTTCTTGTCAATGCTCACGCCGATCAGTGTGGTTATGAACTTCATGTTCTTCAGGCAATTAAAATCTTTTTTAAAGATTTTAATTGGAGTTCAGTATGAGATTGAAAAGGGACGCTTCTCTTTCCGGCTGACCGCCCCATACAGAGAGGAACGCCGCAGGGCGGCAAGCGAAGCGGCGAAAAACGAATAAAAGGGTTTTAGGGCTTCGTTGATTGTTGCGTTGGCAACCCCACCGCAATGGTAGTGCCCTTCTCCGAACTTTTCTCTACCCAAACGGAGCCGCCGTGGAGGTCGGCGATCTCCCATACCAGTGAGAGCCCCAGTCCTGCGCCACCGTATTCCCGGCTGCGAGACTTGTCCACCCGGAAGAAGGGCTGGAAGATACTGCGCTGATACACCTCCGGGATGCCGCAGCCGGTGTCGGAGACGCGGAGCAGGAGCTTTTCCAACTCCTGAGTGACAGAAACCCGTACCGAGCCACCCGGCCGGTTGTACTTGACAGCATTCTCCGTCAGGTTGAAGATCAGCCGGTAGATCAGTGCATCGCTGCCGGTCATAATGCCGTCGCCCTCCGCCGTCAGCGTGACGCCGAGCTTATCTGAGAGCGGCGCAAGATCGGTGAAGATCTCCTCGATCATGGGAGCGAGCTGGATCCGCTCGTTCCGCGCCACCTGCTGCAAATTGCTCATTTCCAGCAGCGTCTTGGTCATCTGTGTCAGCCGCTCCGTCTGCTCGCGCAAAAGCGTGAGGAATTCCGCCGTCTCCGGCCGCACATCGGGATGCTCCGCGGAAAACAGCTCCAGCTGCGCCTGCATCAGCGCCAGCGGCGTGCGCAGCTCGTGGGCGGCGTTGCCGGTGAACTGCCGCTGGGCGGCAAAGGCGTTGTTCAGCCGCTCCAGCATCTGGTTGAACGAGCGGCTCAGCTGCCGGAACTCCGAAATAGCATCTTCATCGATCCTCATATCGGCAAGATTGTTCAGCTGCACCTGCTCCACCTGCGAGGCAAAGCTGCGCAGGGGCTTGAGGGCGTGGCCGCTGATGAAGTAGGCAAGAATGCCGCTGAGCAGCGTCACCACAGCCGTGATGTACCAGTTGGTGGTGCGAAAGCGCCCCTGCGCGCCATTGACGACAATCGTCAGATCTCCATCGGGCGCTATGAGCTGCGGATCAAAGCTCGCCATGCTTTCCTCATTCGGAAGTACATTGCCGCTGCCCTGCAACGTGTCCGCAATTGTGTCCATATAGTACACGCCGGAGGAGCAGAGCAGCAGATTCATAGCCACGCAAGTGACGCCGATGAGCAGAACGGTCATCAGCGTGATACGCCACTGTAAAGAGATCCGCTTCATTCTTCGTTGCCCCCCATCAGATAGCCCTCGCCGATGCGGTTGCGGATGGGATCGTAGCCCAGAGCGGCGCGGAGCTTTTTCCGCAGGGCGGAAATATGTACCCGGATGGAGTTGCTGAAGCTGTCTACGCTGTTGTCCCAGACGTGGTCTATCAGCTCCTCCTGGCTCACCGGCCGTCCCTGATGCACCATCAGATATTCCAGAATCCCCGTCTCCTTGCGGGTCAGCGTCAGGGTCTGTCCGTTGACGCAGGCGGTGCGGGAGCGAGTGTCGAAGGCCAGGCCTCCGCAGGTCAATAGCACATCCTGCTGGGTGAACTGCCGCAGGGTCAGGCTGCGAATGCGGGCCTCCAGCTCGGCCAAATGAAAAGGCTTTGCCAGATAATCGTTGGCGCCCGCGTCCAGCCCCTCCACCTTGTCCTCCACCTCGCTGCGGGCGGAGAGGATCAGTACCTTTGTCTCCCGGTCGGTCTGCCGCAGGGTGCGCAGTACCGTCATGCCGTCCTTCCCCGGCAGATTCAAATCAAGAAGCACCAGATCGTAGCGTTCCACGCCCAGCAGCTCCAGCGCCTTATCCCCGTCGTAGCAGTAGTCCACGCTGTAGGCCAGCCGCCGCAGGCTGCGGACGATGGTCTCGCACAGGGCGCGTTCGTCCTCAACTACCAAAAGATGCATGAAAGTCCCTCCTTTGTATTTCCTGTTGTGTGTCATTATAGCAAAAGCAAATAAGGTTTGTGTTAATTTTTCGTTCTTAACGAGGACTTTACCTCTCCTGCGCTATGATGGTGGCAGAAAACAGAAAGGGTGATGAAACATGAGCCACGGAAAAAAGGCGGCGGCGCAGGCCGTGCTGCTGATCGCCGGAATCGTCATGGTGTGCTTCGGCGTATGGCGGGGCGAGGCGGAGACGGTGCTGAGCAAGGCAATCAAATTGTGTCTGGAGTGTGTGGGCATTGGATAGGAAATTTTCAGGCGTTTCACAGACCATGTCCCGCCTCCGGGGCTGGATACAGGCGGGAGCGACGCTGCTGACCAACCTGCACCTGCCGAACTTTCTCAAGGGCGGACTGTATCAGGGGACGGGGAAGACCGTCTGCGTGCCGGGGCTGAACTGCTACTCCTGCCCGGCGGCCTCCGGTGCCTGTCCCATCGGGGCGTTTCAGGCGGTGGTGGGGTCTTCCAAGTTCCGCTTTTCCTATTATATCACAGGATTTCTCATTTTGCTTGGCGTTTTGCTGGGACGCTTTATCTGCGGTTTCCTGTGCCCCTTCGGCTGGTTTCAGGAGCTGCTGCATAAAATCCCGACGAAGAAGCTCTCCACAAAGAAGCTCAAGCCGCTGACGTACCTGAAATACGCCGTGCTGCTGGTGATGGTTTTCCTGCTGCCGGCGTTTCTTGTAAACGACGTTGGCATGGGGGATCCGTTCTTCTGCAAGTACCTCTGCCCCCAGGGAGTGCTGGAGGGAGCCATCCCGCTGTCCCTTGCCAATTCCGGCATCCGGGCGGCGCTGGGCAAGCTGTTTACATGGAAATTCAGCATCCTGCTGTCGGTGATTGCGCTGAGCGTACTGTTCTACCGACCGTTCTGCAAGTGGCTCTGCCCGCTGGGCGCGTTCTACGCGCTGTTCAACCGGGTGTCCCTCTTCCAGATGAAGGTGGATAAGAATAAGTGCGTCTCCTGCGGGAAATGCGCCAGAGCCTGCAAAATGGATGTGGATGTGACGAAAACGCCCAACCACGCCGAATGCATCCGCTGCGGAATGTGTATCCGTGCCTGTCCCACCAACGCCGTGTGCTTCCGCTACGGCTTTGGAGACGGTAAAGATAAAGAAAAAGCGGCAGAAACGCCGCGAAAAAACCAAAATAACAAGGAGGAACAAAACATATGAATAAGATGAATAATGCCGGCAGATTGCTGGTACTGCTGCTTGCCGCACTGATGGCGCTTTCTCTGGCAGCCTGCGGTGCAAAGGGCGTCGGTAAAATGGGCAGTGAGCCGAAGAGTCTCGAGGAGGCGGTCGCCATGCACAAGGAGCTGATGGCGGAGGAAACCGCGATTTTCTCGGAGAATACCGCGCTTTGGGAAAAGGTCTTCATGGAAGCCGACAAGGGCATGGCCATGGTTGAGGACGGCAAAAACTATGGTGATTTCCTGCTGGATACCATCGAGAGCGCCAAGGATCAGTTTACGGCGAGCGAGCGGAGGCTGCTCCGCGGCGAAGCGAAGAAGATTCGCGATATCGAAAGCGCACTGACCATGCTGGAGGAAAAGTATCCCGAGATCATGCAGGAATCCATCGACGGCGATATGAGCGTGCCCGCAGGCAGCGACATGACCAATCCGCCCGACGACGGCAGTATGCAGAAGTTCCCCGCATTTGAGGGCAAAGACTTGGATGGGAATCCGGTGAAGAGCAACGAGCTGTTCTCCGGCAATGCTGTCACCGTGGTGAATTTCTGGTTCACCACCTGCAATCCCTGCGTGGGTGAGCTTGCCGAGCTGGACGCGCTGAACAAAGAACTCGCAGAGAAGGGCGGCGCGCTCATTGGCGTCAATACGTTTACGCTTGACGGCGACGAAACGGCAATCTCGGAGGCGAAGGATGTGCTGGCCAAGAAGGGCGCGACCTATCAGAACGTGTATTTCGCTTCCGACGGCGAGGCCGGAAAATTCACAACCAACATCTTCGCCTATCCCACCACCTATGTGGTGGATCGCAACGGCAACATCGTGGGTGACCCCATCGTAGGCGCCATCACGGAAAAAAAGCAGGCGGAGACGCTGCAGAAACTCATTGACCAGACCCTTGCCGCCGACATGGGCTGACAAACGGTTTCGTCAGCGGTTTCGCAAAAGATGTTTTCTGATCATGTAAACAGCGCACCCGGACGCGAAGGCCGGGTGCGCTGCCCGTCTGAAGGATCATTGGAAGGTGGAAAGACCGTAGCTGTTCGCCAGTGCGTCAATTCGCTGCCCGGCTTTGCACATCCGGCACTCGCCGGTTGGATAGGTTTCATAGCCCGGGATATCGGCAGGCGTGAACAGACTTAATACCGGGATGCCGTCCAGCTCTGGGATCGCGCTGAAAACCGCCGCAATGCCCTGCGTTTTGCCGCCATAATATTGGATACAATCAAGGGCGCGCCGCGCAGTTTTTCCGGAATTGACTGTCGAGATCAATAGAAGCATGTTTCTGCCATGGATCATGGGAACCAGATTTTCACGGAAAAGAAGTTGGCCGTTGGAGTCATATTCCGGTGTGACGACACAGATGCTCTTGTTATTGTTGACAGAGAACAAAATTTTCTGCGTCAGCTGTCGGGCCAGGAACGCGCCGATGACCTCGCTGCCATCCATGCAGATGATGGTGTCGATCGACTTTTCGTAGATGTAATGGTTTGCGAGCGCAAGCGCAGTGTCGTGCGCCAGACTGTATTCGTGCTTCAGCCGTGTGATGTCAAGGTAATGACTGTTATGGGAATGCCGGGTTGCAAAATGACCATGGAATGCAATGAGTTCGAGATTAGGATTCTCTCTGGAACGGATGGCCTGTGTACTCATAGACAATACCTCCTTGCATATTCACGTCGGAATGGCGGCGGGTGCAGGCGGGGCAAAGCTGTTTTCATATGGGTTTCCTGTGGTGGTTATATTATAATAGATACCGAGTCCTGATAGCAAGTGACTTATAAAAAACAGTAGTATTGCTCCGCCTGATCATGGTTCCTGCTCCTTTGCAGCAGCCTCGGCGGCAGCCTTTTTTGCTTTAGGAATAGTCCTCGGCGTAGGCAAAATCAGTGGCCGCAGGGGTCATGGACGTGTTTTTGCCCGCAGCACAGCTGGATAAAAAAATCAGAACCAGCAGGGCGGCAAGCAGAATTACAAGTTGGCGATCCTTTTTCATAGTGTAATCTCCTTTCGTTTGTCGCTCTGTTTATATAGACAGGAAAACAGAGGCTCCGTTGCAGGATTTGTTCCGGAACTTCGGCTTCTCTCCTCTATTTTAAGTATATCTGATTCAGTTTCGTTTGACAAGAGGGGGAAACGACAGGAAATCTGCTGCCAAAAACCGCAATTACTGGAATGTTGACAGCCGATATATTTTGCGGTACAATTCATATATCTGCTCATGGATAAGGGCGGAAAGTCCGGATTTTTCATGGCAGACGATGAAATTGAATGATATGAGGGCAGGCGGAAGCAAGATGCAGTACCGAAACACACGGCAGCGTAAAATTGTTCTGGAAGCGGTACAGGAACACCATGACCATCCGAGCGCAGACCAGATCTATCTGGAGATCCGTGCAAAAGACCCGAGAATCAGCCGCGGAACGGTTTATCGGAATCTGAATATCCTTTCTGAGGAGAGGCAGATCACACATGTAAAGGTTCCGGGAGCGGATCGGTATGATTGCAGGACGGATTTTCATTATCATCTGATCTGCACGGGCTGCGGCGCAGTCTGCGATGCTCCGTTTTCATACGACCCAACGCTGGACAAAACGCTTGCGGCGGAATCCGGGTATCGGATCACGCGGCACAGATTGATCTTTGAGGGCGTCTGCCCTGCGTGTCAGAAGGCTGAGCGTGAGAAATAAGCGCTGCACAGAAACTTGGAACGTGCAGGATTTGAGCGGGATCCGCTCAAATCCTGCACGTTTTTGTTGAGGTATGCGGAGCAGCACTAAATTAAACTGAGACTTTATATTATTAGCATTGCGGATCTGCCAATTTTCCTGTATAATATAAAAACAGAAAACACAGCATGACAAGAAAAATATTTGTTGAAAGGAGGCGCGGCATATGATTTTGGGGATTTTGCGTGAGACGAAGAAGGGTGAAAACCGAGTGATCTGTACGCCAAAAGAGGTGGAGACCATCACGACCGCAGGACACACTGTTTATGCACAGCGCGGCTGCGGAGAACGAGCCGGTTTTTCGGATGAAGCGTATGAATCTGCGGGAGCGCTTCTGACAGACTCCGTGCAGGAGCTGTTCAAGGTCTGCGATATGGTTGCCAAGGTCAAGGAGTTTACGCCGGAGGAATGGCCGTTGATCCGGACAGGCCAGCTACTTCTCGGTTGTCTGCATCCGGCGGCAAATCCGGAGGAGGTCGACGCGCTGATGAAAAGCGGCTGCATTGCATTTACGGCGGAGGATTCCCATCGATATGGCTCCCCGAACTGTGAGGCAGCGGGGAAGCAGGGGGCGCTGTTCGGGCTGGAATCGCTGCTGACCATCCACGGCGGAAAGGGAAAATATGTCGGCGGCTTTGCGGGGGAGCCGGGCATCCATGCGCTGATTCTCGGAAGCGGAAAAGTCGGCAGAGGCGCTCTGCAGGTCTTACAGGCGCTCGGCGCCAACTGTACGGTCATGGCCAGAAATATGCACAGGCTCCGTGCGCTCTCAGCACAGTATAATGGCCGAGTCCGCGTTAGGCGCTGCTCACGGGCGCATATTGCGGAAGAATTGCCGAAAATGGATATCGTCCTCAACTGTGTCAAATGGCAGAAGGAGAACAAAGAGTTCCTCATCACCCGAAACATGCTTTCCCTCATGGAAAAGGGCTCAGTGATCGTGGATATTTCCAACGACGAGCCGGGCGCGATCGAGACCAGCCGCGCGACCACGCATGAAGATCCGCGGTACATTGTAGACGGCATTGTGCATTACTGTGTTGCAAATATTCCGGGCGCGGTTGCACACTCTGCGTCTGTTGCCTACGCAGCACAGATGCTGCCGCTGATCCTGCACCTGCTGAATGACGGCGAGGAGGAGACCTGCATCCGCGACGGCTATTACCGGCGGGCACTGACGATCTACCGGGGGCTTCTGACGCATGAGGAAACGAGCGCCGTACAGGGAAAACCCTGGGTTCGCCCGGAAGAGGCGCTCGGGATCTCCGGCTTCCGCCTCGACCCTGCACCGCTGGCGTCGGATACGCACTCGACCCATTTTTATTCCTGGGCAGAAGACGGCGGAGTCCAAACTGAACACAGTTCATAAGGATGACACAAAGATCTATACCGAGCAAAACGTACAGGCTGAATAAAAAACGAGCAGCGGCGCAAAACAACGCCGCTGCTCCGGCGCGTATTAGGGCTGCCTCCGGCTTTTGAAATGGGATATATCAAATTACGAATAGACGGTCCGCAAAAGAAGAATGAACGGTTTGATAAGATTTTATCGATAAGTATTGACCGGTATCCGGTGGATATGCTATGATTTTTTTGGATTAAAAAATGCTATTTATATCAAAAAATAGAATAAAAAGATCAGAAAAGCAGAAGGAGTGAGCCAGCCTTGAGCAGATTGGATATCAAAACCGCAAGCAAGGCCCAGACGGTCGTTGACCGCCTCTACAAGGACATGGAACGCAGGATCGCGTCCAGTCCTCCGGGCCTGTGTCCGATCGATATGTCGCTGACATTTTTGCAGCTGTGCCACGCGCAGTCGTGCGGCAAATGCGTGCCCTGCCGCATTGGACTCGGCCAGCTTGCCGCGCTGATGGGGCAGGTGCTCGACGGTACTGGTACGATGCTGACCATCGACACCATCGAAAAAACGGCGCGGGCCATCGTCGCCTCTGCTGACTGCGCCATCGGACGCGACGCAGCGCAGCTGGTCCTGAGCGGCTTTGAGGGCTTCCGGGACGACTATGTGAACCATGTGCAGCACCACCGGTGCCTCGCGTCGCTGCAGAACCCCGTGCCCTGCGTTTCGCTCTGTCCTGCGGGCGTGGACGTGCCGGGCTATGTCGCGCTGGTGCGCGAGGGACGGTACGCCGATGCGGTGCGTCTTATCCGCAAGGATAACCCCATGCCGACCGCCTGCGCGTACATCTGCGAGCACCCGTGCGAGGCGCGCTGCCGCCGCAACATGGTCGACGCGTCCATCAATATCCGGGGCCTCAAGCGCTATGCAGTCGATCATGCGGGCAATGTCCCGAATCCTGCCTGCGGGGAGGCGACCGGCAAACGCGTCGCCATCATCGGCGGCGGCCCGAGCGGCCTTTCCTGCGCGTATTATCTGCGCCTTATGGGCCACAGCGTGACGATTTTTGAAGAAAAGAAGCGGCTCGGCGGCATGCTCCGCTACGGCATCCCGGCCTACCGCTTCCCGCGCGAAAAGCTGGACGCGGAAATTGCCTCCATTCTGTCCACCGGAGTGGAAGTACATACCGAAGTGACCGTTGGCAAAGACATCTCCTTCGAGCAGCTGTATAAAGACTACGACTGCCTGTATGTCGCCATCGGCGCGCATACGGACAAAAAAACCGGCATTCCCGGCGAGGACAGCAAAAATGTCATGTCCGCCGTCGAAATGCTGCGCGCCATCGGTGATGATGTGATGCCGGACTTCACCGGCAAGCGCGTTGTGGTCATCGGCGGCGGCAACGTCGCAATGGATGTGACAAGAAGCTCCGTCCGTCTGGGTGCTTCGAGCGTCACCTGCGTCTATCGCCGCAGAATTGCGGATATGTCCGCGCTTCCCGACGAGGTGCAGGGCGCAATTGCCGAGGGTGCGGAGATCCGCGAGCTTTCTGCGCCGGTGCGCATCGAGGCAAACGAAGCCGGCGAAGCAAGCGCCCTCTGGGTGCAGCCGCAGATCATCGGCCTTGCCGACAAGTCCAGACGGCCTCGCCCGGACGCGGCAGACCAGCCAGAAGAACGCATTCCGGCGGACATCATCGTCGTCGCCATCGGGCAGGGCGTGGAGATCGCGGGTTTTGAGCAGGCCGGTATCCCCATCAAAAGGGGAACGTTTATGGCCGAAAGCTCCAGCCAGATCGACAACATGGAAAACGTCTTTGCCGGCGGCGACTGCGTGACCGGCCCGGCCACCGCCATCCGCGCCATCGCAGCAGGCAAGGTCGCGGCGGCCAATATCGACGAGCAGCTCGGCTTCCACCATGAGATCCGTACCGATGTGGAGATCCCTGCGCCGCATCTGGACGTCTGCCCCGCGCGCGGCCGCGTCAACACCAAAGAGCGTGAGGCAGCCCAGCGCAAATGTGATTTTGAAGACATTGAATGCGGCATGACGCACGAAGAGGCCTGCGCGGAGAGCGGACGCTGCCTGCGCTGCGACCACTTTGGCTATGGCATCTTCAAAGGAGGGAGGACGGAAAGATGGTAACACTCACGATCAACGGCAAAACCGTCTGCGTGCCAGAGGGAACCAGCATTCTGGACGCCGCGCGCGCGGCCAATATCGACATCCCGACGCTCTGCTATCTCAAGGATCTCAACGAGATCGGTGCCTGCCGCATCTGCATGGTCGAGGTCGAGGGACAGGAAACGCTTGTCGCCGCGTGCGACAACGAGGTGCATGCGGGCATGGTCATCCACACGAACTCTCAGAAGGTGCGCATGACGCGCCGCGTGAATCTCCAGCTTCTGCTCAGCCAGCACGAGGTCAACTGCGTCAAGTGTACGCGCAGTGGCAACTGCAAGCTGCAGAAGCTCGCCAACGACTATAACCTGCTCGGCGCGCCCTATCAGAAAAAGCTGCGTCCGGCGCCGGTCGACTACTCCGCGCCCATTTTGCGCTTTGAAAACCGCTGCGTCAAGTGCATGCGCTGCGTGCAGGTGTGCGATAAGGTGCAGGGCGTGCATATCTGGGATCTGGTCGGCACCGGCTCCCGGACGACCGTCGGTACGGCAAAGGCGGACAGCCTTTCCCAGTCCCTCTGCACCTATTGCGGCCAGTGTGTGACCCACTGTCCGGTCGGTGCATTGGAGGAGCGCGACGATACCGACCACGTCTACCGCATGCTCGCCGATCCCACCCTCACGACCGTCGTACAGGTTGCACCTGCTGTCCGCGCGGCGTGGACAGAATATTTTGGTCTCTCACCCGAACAGGCCGCGCCGGGCGTTCTGGCTTCCGCACTGCGGGAGCTGGGCTTTGATTATGTATTCGACACCAATTTCAGCGCCGACCTCACCATCATGGAAGAGGGCAGCGAGTTCATCGAGCGCTTTACGCACAGGGATGTGTATTCCTGGCCGATGTTTACCTCCTGCTGTCCCGGTTGGGTGCGGTTCGTAAAGGGGCAGTTCCCGCAGTTTGCAAAGAACCTCTCTACCGCGAAATCGCCGCAGCAGATGTTCGGTGCGGTGGCCAAAAGCTATTTCGCAGAGAAGATCGGCGTCGACCCGAAAGATATGCGTGTCATCTCCGTGATGCCGTGTACGTCCAAAAAGGCAGAGGCGGCGCTTCCCACGATGAAAGACGCCTGCGGCGACCCCGATGTCGACGTGGTCATCACCACGCGCGAGCTCGTGCGGATGCTCCGCTGCTCGATGATCGACCCAGCGTCCTTGGAGGAGAGCAGCTTCGATTCGCCGCTCGGCTCCGGTACGGGCGCGGCGGTGATCTTCGGCGCGACCGGCGGCGTCATGGACGCGGCGCTTCGCAGCGCGTACTATCTTGTGACCGGTGAAAATCCGGACCCCGATGCCTTTACTGCTGTGCGCGGCATGCAGGGCTGGAAGGAAGCGAGTTTCGACATTCCCGGTGCAGGCACGGTCCGCACGGCGGTGGTCAGTGGACTCGGCAACACCAGGAAGCTCATGGAGGCGATTGCCTCCGGCCATGTGCAGTACGACTTCGTTGAGGTCATGGCCTGCCCCGGCGGCTGCGTAGGTGGCGGCGGCCAGCCGATTCACGACGGCGAGGAGTGCGCCGAGGCGCGCGGAAATGTCCTGTGGAGACTTGACTACAAGATGCCCCTTCGTTTCTCGCATGAAAACCCCGATGTGCAGGCGCTTTACAAAGAGTATCTCGGAAAGCCGCTGTCCGAACGTTCTCACCATCTGCTGCATACCGATATCGAAGCCTGGCAGATGCCGCAGGAGCTTTGATTGGCTTTCAAGGGCACAGCACAAATACGAATATGCGGGACAAGCTTGCCTTGTCCCGTATGTTTTATGTTGGTATTACCGCTTTAGCCACTGCACAAATTTCCTCTGTGAGATCTTGGCCGCTCTCGCACTTCTCTTTTTCCTTCTGCGCTTCCTTACTCCACGCGGAACATACTTTCTGCTAAATTTTTCCTATGCGAATCCACGCGAAGCGGCGCATGTACGCACGACGATAGATTTTGAGCAACTCGTCCTGTGCGTGACTTTGCACATACTGCCGCATAGCGCCGACCTCCTTGCAGGTGCGGCCACGGCTATCGAACACGCGGCTACAATATTCCGTGCTGCCGTGAACCGTGAGCGCAAAATATCTGCCGCAGCTTTGCAGATGCGCATGGAAATTCTTTGTCAGACGCACCCGCGCATGGAAAAGCCGACATCAGTCATGCTTGCGTCCAGCGCCGTCTGGAGCAGGCGTTTGGATTTGCTGATGCATAGTCGCCAAATTGCCTGGAACGTGCGCCAATTCCCTGTGTGGCAGAAGCTTCATTGGATTTTTTGCAATCCGGTGTCGCCAGTTTTAATCTATCGCTCCATTCCAGCCACAGATAGAAGAAATACGGATGCATGTCCTTCGAAATCATCCAGAAGTTTCTGCACTAGGGTGTATCTGAAAACAAAAAGCCGATAAAGAAGAACGGCACAGCAGAAAGAATCAGGAAGCACAGCGCTCGAAAGAGGAACTGTCCTCGTTGGAAAAGGCAAAACAGGAATACGATCTCTGGGTGCTGGCAGAAGAATATGAGGAATATGAGCGGTAAACCTTTATTTGTCCATGAAAAGGCTCCATCCAACTGAACTATGTCTCAAAGGAGAAAATTTGACCAGTTTATATAAAAACGCCGTGAAATTATACGATTTCACGGCATTTTTGGTACGCCCGACACGATTCGAACGTGCGACCTACAGAGTCGGAGTCTGTCACTCTATCCAACTGAGCTACGAGCGCATTTATGAGATAAACGGCGAAGTGCCGATCATCGCTTTTTGAAAATGGTAGTCAAACAGTAGTCAAGGAACAAGCGGAAAATCGCTCTCACACCCGAAAAGTCCAGTCGTATCAACGGCTTTGGGCTTCTCTCAGCCGAATGGGGCAGAAACGTCGGAGGCTGTCACTCTATCCAACCGAACTACGAGTGCATTTTTAACTGCCCATATAGTATAGCAGATGGGCGGCGGAAAGTAAAGTGGAAAAATGGCGGATTGCTTTTTTAAGGAAAGCTGGTACAATGAAGAAAACAGGAGGCGAGGGTATGTCGGCGGGGGAGCGAGTGTTTTCGGTCGTGCGCGGGCGGCTTTATGAGCGGCTGCCGACGCTGGCGTTGCCGTTGGGGAAGATTTCCTGCTGTGAAGCGGATGTGATGCCTGCCGGGACAGACGGACAGGCGGCGCTCTTTGCCTCCGGCTTTCTGGAACGGGAATTTTTAGAAGGAAGCATGCTGCCGGAACGGCTGACACTGCATCTGTTGCTGCATCTCATGCTGGGTCATCCGCAGAGCAGGATGGGCCGGGACAGAGTGCTCTGGGATACGGCCTGCGATCTTGCGGTTTTACTGGTGCATCATGCGCTTCTGCCGCAAGAGCGCGAAGCGCCCGCTGCGTTTTCTGCCCGCTGCAAACTGCAAAGCCGCAGAGCGGGCCGCGCGGAGGAAATTTATGTGCTTTTGGAGACAGAGCCGGAGTTTCTTACGCCGGATGAGCGGCAAAGCGCGGTGTTGGACGATCATTCCCGGTGGGAGTCAGTATGCGCTGCGGATAGACCGGCTGGCTCCGGCGAGGGGGACGAAGCCGGCTTTCAGGCGCTCGGGCGGCTCCTGCCGCGGCCGTTGCCGGAAAAGCCGGTGATCGGAAGCGGAACGGGCGGCGCCGCTTTTTCCATCAAACCGGACATGCGCGAAAGCGCGCCGTTTGCCGCTGTGCTGCACGAACTTTCCGAGACGCGAGAGAACCGGCATGTGTCCGGCGAAGAATTTCAATACGCATGGTATCTCTACGGGTTGGAGCATTATGGCGGCATGCCGCTGATCGAGCCGCTGGAAACGCGCGAGACGCGCAAAATCGAGGATTTCGTCATCGCCATCGACACCTCCATGTCCACCTCTGGCGAGCTCGTCCGCGCCTTTCTCGAAAGGACCTGCGAGCTGCTCCAGCAGAACACGAGCTTTTTCCGCCGCATCAATCTGCGCATCCTGCAATGCGACGACAAGCTGCGCTCGGACAGGGTCATTCACGACGCGAAGGAATTTGCCGACTACATGGCGCATTTCGAGCTCATCGGCCAGTCTGCGACCGATTTCCGCCCGGTTTTCGAGCACGTCGACCAGCTTGTCGCTGAGGGCGCGTTCCACTCGCTGCGCGGTCTCATTTATTTTACAGACGGTCTCGGCCTGTACCCGAAAAAGCGCCCGAAGTACGACGCCGCCTTCGTCATGCTCGAGGGCGAGTGCTGGCCGGACAGCGTTCCGCCCTGGGGCATCCGCGTCATCCTCCGCGAGGATGAGATAATTACAGAGTAATCGACCGCTATCTCCGCGTCCCGCACGCG
>ERZ780168.2769-NODE-2769-length-14909-cov-10.166083_pt1 | contig 14909 bp, 9 predicted proteins | sample MGYA00510981_ERZ780168 | MGnify/ENA primary metagenome ERZ780168 (study PRJEB29588, sample SAMEA2158769) | human gut metagenome | biome: human gut; feature: human-associated habitat; material: faeces | place: Denmark | collected 2008/2010 ...
ATTTTTCAATATCGAAGGTGTTTTTGGGGTCGTAGTCCGAGGTCAGCTTGTAGTTGGGATGCTGGGTCAGGTCGTATTTGTCAGAAAGAAAAGGTCTGACACCACGCAGCTGCAAAATACACTTGCCGCCGTCCAGCACCGCCAGCTCGTCCCGGCTCAATAATTCCCTGCCGTAAAGTCAAGTGATGAATTCGCAAAAGAAAAGACCCTTCCCGTCAAAAAACGAGAAGGGTCACTATAATCAATGCTATATCGTGCGAATTTTCAATTTTTGGTTAGGCGGAAATTTCTCCAACAAAATTGTAGATGATTTTGACTTCCTGAATTTTCTGCCCATCGACCTTCTGAACCTCACCGATCATGATTTTCTTGATAAGACGGTTCAGCACAACTTCGTCCAACTCCTTGATGGCGGCATATTTGCGGATTTCCTCAATAAAGGCATGGACATCGCTTTCCTGTTCATCCGACTGGTGCAGAAGAAGATTCAGTTCGCTTAAACGCGTCTTGTTGCTGTTCTGCTCCTGTTCCATAGCATCTGTCAGTTTCAGAAAACGCTGTTCCGAGATGATGCCTTTGCTCTTGTCCGTGTAAAGATTCAGAAACACATCGTCAATTTCCTGATTCCGCTCTTCCAAACGGCGAATCTCTGCCCGAACCTCAGAAGTATCGGTGCGATACTGGTTTTCCATGCGGCGGCTCAGCCGCTGATAAAAGGCATCCGAATCTTTCATAGCCTGTGCCGCCAATTCCTGAATGTCGTTCAGAACCAGTTCATGCAGGTCACGGGCTTCGATTTTGTGGCTGGAACATACCTTGCAGCCGATTCGGTTATAGGTCTGACAGGTAAAAAATGCTTTGTCAATGGGTTCGCGTTTCTTCTTGGTGGTTCGGTCAATATCTTTTCTGCCGACTTTTTCATACCGTGCCTGCATGGATTTCCCACAGGTGGCACAGTAAATGATACCGTGGAAGATGTTGTAGTATGGGCAGTCATTGCCCGTCATAATAGTTGGACGGCGGTCGATCAGTTCTTGCACCTTCGCCCATTCTTCCGGGGAAACGATGGCTTCATGGCAGTTTTCAATAACTTCCCAATCTTCACGGGGAATGAATTTGAACGAACCGGAACGGATGCCCGTTTGGTGCGTCCTGCACACGAGATGTGCGCCCTTGTAAAACGGATTGCGGAGAATGTGGCCGATTCTTGCCGTACCCCATGTGTAGTAGTTGGCATCCAGAGCCGTATTTGCTTTCACACGGGTAATGGGGATTTTCTCTTCCAGCAGCTTCTTGGCAATTCTCATATTGCCCATCCCATCAAGGGCGTAGTCGTAGATTTTGCGGATAACGGGTGCTGCATCCGGGTCGATGATAAGATGCCCTTTGTCTTTCGGGTCGCGCATCAAACCATAGGGAGGAGTGCCGCCGCAGAACTTGCCCTGCCGGGAACGGGTCATGATGCCAGCCAGAACTTTCTTGGAAATGTCACGGCTGTACATGTCGTTCAGGATGTTCTTGAACGGGGTAATGTCCATTTCCTGCCGGGTCAGACTGTCCACACCATCCGTGATAGCAATATATCGAATATGATGTTTCGGAAAGAAAATCTCGATATAACTGCCAGCTTCGATATAGTTGCGGCCAAGCCGGGAAAGGTCTTTCGTGATAACACAGTCGATTTTCCCGGCTTCGATGTCGGCAATCATCCGCTGGAACGCCGGACGATTGAAATTGCGCCCGGTGTAGCCATCGTCCACATAGTATTCGTAGCGGAACATTCCGTTCTTTTCCGCAAAGTCCTTCAGCATCAACTTCTGGTTGCTGATGCTCATGCTCTCATTTTCGCGCCCATCTTCCAAAGAAAGGCGGCAATAGAGGGCAGTGATTTTCTGGATATTCTGTTTCTTTCTGCTCATAGTTTTTTCTCCTATTCTATGAGCAGGGACACGACACCATTATAATACCATGTCCCTGCGAGCCTTTCAACGGTCAAATTGAACTTATCCTGCTTTCTTTTCCAGCCACTCCTCAAAATGGGAGTGTGACTGACGCTCAATAAGCTGTTCAAAGGCTTCCCGCATGGACTGATTTCCAGAAAACTCACGGGAAACAATAAATTTCTTCTTCGTCTGCTGCTTCGTGGTGTGCGCAGGCGTATTGCTCATAGGCAGACCTCCATATCCTTGTAACCGAACGCCTGTAACCGTGCAGGAAAACTCTCTTTTTCTGCACACAGAGCATCCGGTGCGTTTTATACTTTTTCTTGTTCTTTTAAGGTTACATGGTTACAGAAAGCGGAAAATCCAGCAGTTGTGCGGATTTTTCGCCGTAACTGGAACGTAACCGAATCTGTAACCAGTCGTGTAACCGCTGACTGTCAGAAGGGAAAGCCCATCTGCTGAGCTTCTGCATCCGTTATTTCGGAGAAATCTTCAGCCCCGGTTTCGGGGCTGGTTACGCGCTCCCAGCCTTTCTGAACGCCGTACTTCGGGTAACGCTTGGCGGTCTTATGAGCCTGCCAGCCTTGGATGTCGCCGCGCGAAATTCCGGTGTTCATGATCTCGCAAATAGCACGGGTCTCCCATTCTGCCGGGATATTGGTGTTGCCCAGTGCCTCCGCGTAAAGCTGTTTGGAACACACCCGATCACCTGCATAGTCCTCCAGAAAGGCGTAAATCATGCCAGCCTGCGCATCCTCCTGCATGAAGTCCTGCTGATGGGCTTGCAGTGTTTCCTGCATGGCAGGTCTGAATGCCAGCTTGTAGTTGCCGCTGTTGTAAATCGTCATTGCTTCCGCCCAAAGCTGGTCGATATAGGCGCGGGATTCATCCTCGTTGTCCAGAATGTGAACTTCGGCCAGTTCCGCGTCCACCGGGATTGGAATAAAGCGGCGGTTGCCTGTGCGGTCACGGGGCAAAAAATCCTGCCGATTGGTCGTGCCAGCAAAGACACACTGGCGCAGACGGTCGGCAGGATGGGTTTCGTAGGGGATTTTATAGGTTTCCTTCTGTTTGCTGAGAAAACTCTTGATTTCTTCGATGCTCTTGGCATTGGCGGTGGCGATCATCTCCGACATTTCAATGATCCAGTGTCCTTGCAGCTTTCGGAACACATTGTCATCGTCCAGCCGCCGCAGGTCATCTGAGAACCATTCATCCTTGACTGCCAATAGCCGGAAGAAGGTGGACTTTCCAGCACCCTGACCGCCCACCAGACAGAGCATGGTCTCAAATTTGCATCCCGGCTGGAACACACGCTTGATGGCTCCCAGCAGGAATATCTTCATTGCCTCGCAAGTGTAATCGTCCTCCGCAGCACCGAGAAAATGGTGCAGGACGTGGGCTATCCGCTCTGTTCCATCCCATTTCAGGCTGTTCAGATAGTCCCTGATGGGGTGGTAGCGGTTCTCATTGGCAACAATGCGGATGGCAGATTCAATCTTCTTCTCGCTGGATATGCCGTATTTCTCCATCCGCCGCAGGATATACTTCATGTCGGTGTCATTCAACGCCTTGCCGGAACGCGGCCAGCCCACAGGCTTTACAATGTCGATGCGCTCGCTCAACAGATTCAGCCGGATGGCATTGGCAAGCACATGGTCGTTTTGCAGTATCAATTCACAGTTTCTGATGGTACGTTGAATTTCTCCGTTGGAGTGCTTGCTCAGCATTTCTTTCACGTCCGCAATGGTTCGGGGCGCGTATTCTTCCTGATTGACTTCTTTGCTCAATAAACATCACCTCGTGTTTCTGATTTCTCGGCAACGGGTGGCACAGATGGCTTTCGCTGTATCTGCTCTGCCTGCAAACGGTTCAGCAGTTGCAGAACAGAATCCCGCGCCTTTTCCTTGACCTGTTCCTTGCCTTTCTGCCGGACTTCCGGCTTCAGGAGCTTATCCTGCAAGCGGGTGGCGGTGGTCTGCATGGTCTTGAGAAACTTGTTCAGAACATCGTCCAGACGATGAGCCGCATATTCTCTCGTGGACTGTGCAGCCTTTCGTTCCGGGGACAGCACCCACTTCTTTGTGTCCTCGATCATCCTCATATCTTCCTTGCGGGTCTCGGTGCGCACTACGTCCGTCACGACCTCTACCGCCTTGTCGTAGGCCGCAGCCGAAACCTCGTCAATCAGCGTTTCCATGTCGTTGACCTTGAGGGTCAACTCGTCCAGCTTGCTCTGCTGGGCGGCAAGCTGCTCCTTCTGCTTGGCAAGGATGAAGTCCTGCTTTTCCAGATACTTGCGGTTTCCGTACTCCGCTTCTTCCTCCAAATCCAGCCCATGCCGCTTGGCAATCTCGAACAGCATTTTCCGACAGGCAGCATCAAAGGTGATCTTGCGGTTGTTGCGGCGGCTGAGAGGTTTGGCCGGGTCAGGTAGCTCAAAGCCCAACGCTTCCAGTGCCTTTTCCTGCTGGGGAGCGATTTCGCCATACTGGTTCTCACAGTCGAACACATGACGCTCGTGGATGTGGGGCGTACTTTCGTCCAGATGCAACGCCCAGTCCAGCACATGAACGTGGTCGCCAAACTTGGCCTTGAACTCGTCAATGAACTCGGTGACGATGTTCAGCAAATCCTCTGCCGAAGCGTGTTCATCCAGCGTTCCCAACTGGCAAATGGTTTCTTCCGGGCAGGTCTTGCGGCTGGACAGCAAATCGGGAATGGAACGGTTGCGCTCTGTGTGCCGATTCTTGGCATTGCGTTCATTCTGCCCTTCGACAAACGCCGTGTAGTGGGTTTCATAGAATCGCCGTTCCACATCCGAAAAGGTCGCGGCCAGATCATCCGGGTCGGGTGGAGCGAGAACCGAGCGGAAGCCGTGGAAGCAGTCCCAGTAGATGTTGCCCTTGGCGCGTTCCTGATCGATGTGTTCGCTGTTGGCAAGGTTGAAACTCCGGTCATTGTGCTTGGGGTTATAGGTGCCATGGGTTCCGGCTCGTCCGTTGTGTCGTGTCAATTTCAGATAGACATCCCTCCGTTTCAACATCTTGGCGGGGAGAACGCAGCAGCGAAGCTGCTGAATCTGCCGCCTTTTTGCGCCAGATAATACCCAGTAGGGTATGACGCACAGCATCATATCACTGGGGCAAAGGGCTGCACCCTCTGCACTCCTGCACCGGGCAAGCAAAGATTTGCGAATCCCTGCCATCAGCTCGTCCGGCTTTTTCAGTGGGCCATTTTGACCCACTGGTTTTGTTACGGGTAAAATCAAGTGCCGGGTGGCAGCGCCTGATTTCCAATAGACCTTGAAGCGTTACAGATGGAATCAGATTGTCTTCTTGGCAACCTGATTTTTACGATAGTGTAAGCTGCCGTGTTACGGATAGAACCGGAGTTATCAAAATGAGAACTCCGGTGGCTTCGTTACGGACGAAATCAAGTTATCATTTTGATAACCTGATTTTGATACGGCTAAAATCAAGTTACGGAAAGCGTAACCTGATTTCAGCCGCGCAGCCCAAATTCCCATTTTGAGGATTTGGGAACAAGAAATTTAAGCGTTACGGTATTTTGGTACTTCCCAAAATGGGAAGTACCACTTTACTTTATAAAAGTAAGCGTGGGTGAGGAACTTGACAATCTTTATCAAGTTCCTCAAAGAGAAGCATGAAATCTGGCAAGTGACAAAAATTGTCAGTTGCCAGAGTATCTCTTCGTTTTGCGCTGGCGGTAGTCTTTCTGCCGACAGGCATTGCTGCAATATCTGGCATCTGCCCGAATTGGTAGGAACTGCTCCCCACAGCAAGGGCAGGTGTACGTTCCGCGCTCAATACGCTTTCGGATGCTTTTGCGTAAGTTCAGCATCTTGTGGCCGCAGGTCTGGAAGCTGCAATATTTGCGGTTTCGGGTCTGAGTGTAGATAATTTTGCGGCAGTGTTCACACTGGATTCTGCGCACACTGGGGTCGCCATCAATGAAATATTCCATCAGAGTGTCCTGATTTTCGTGTTCCCATTGTTCAGTTGTCATAGGCATCCTCCTTTGGCTGTTACGGGTGTGTGGTGGATAATGAAAAGCATTATTCGCCCCAAATGTTACAGATGCGTGGCGGTTATCAAAATGGTAACGGCCACTTTCACACAATAAAGCGTTACGATTGTCTGGTTGGTGATCAAAATGACCACCAACTAAATTTACGCGTTACAGATAGGTGGTATCTGGACAGTTTGTCCACTTACCACTTTACCTCAAAAAAGTGGTGAGTTACGGTTTTCGTAACCCAGCACAGAGTGACCGTGGCTTGGCAAAATGTCAAGTCGAGGTTAAGCGTAACACGGATGGAGTCAATGTGTTCAATTTGAACACATTGACTTGGGCTACGTCAGTTCACTCCATGTGGTCAAAATGTCCACATGGTATGAGCTGTAACGTAGAAGATGTTTCTGGTGAATGACGTTTTGTGTTATTCCCCCAATCAGGTGGTCATTTTGACCACTTGATATTGAGTGTGCCGTTCTCCCTGCATGGCTTTCCAGCCCCCTTTCGGCGACGTTTTCCGGCTCTCCCTTGCGGGGTCATCGCCGTGTATCCCATGCAGACGGTCATGCGGTTGTCAAGGTGCGGTGCTGGATTTTGCAATAAAAAATCGCCACACAACAACCTGAACCTGCCCATCCCTTCTGGGATGGCCTTGGTTCGGGTTTGCTATGTAGCGATAAGAAAGTTAAAAACTTGCTCCGGCTCCTTCGGGAGCCGAGCTGGAACTCTAAGTAAATATGTTATATTAAATTGTTGGGATAGATTACCACAAAAATCGCAGTGTGTCAACAAAAAACTTTGAAAACACGCCACTTTCGGCAGTGTGCAAGAAAACGCAAGGGAAACCTTGGTAAAAAGAGCGAACAGGATAACTCGTTCTGTTTGTAATGGAATGCCAACTCGGAACTTTTTTGAGCAGAAAAACAACCGTCCACTTCAAGTTGAGCTTGAAAACGGACGATCATTCTTGCAAAGTGATTTTCAAATTTGGGAGGCGTTTTGAAAGGCCTCATAGCGCTAGCAAGAGGTTATACAAAGACCATTTTTGCGTTGCCAAACACTTGTTGGGAAAGTCAAACCCTTGAACTGCATCCGGTGGATGCAGACTGTGCGATTGCATCGCTGATTCGTTCAAACTCATCGCAGCCCTATATTATCGCTCACACTCCCGATCAGGATGTCAAATGCAGAAGCGGCCATCTGCATCTACGCAAACAGCCGCTTCATGATTCATTTTGTACTGGTCACTGCAGTACCTTATTCATCAGCTCTTGATAGCTGTCTACATGGTCGTATGTCACAAGACCATCTGACAATTTTGCGAAGAGCTTCTTGGCGCAGTCGATCTTGGACTTCTCGATTGGGCGCAAGTTCAGGCTTTCCATCGTGCCTTTGGTTTCTGCTACAAAATAGATGTGTTTCACCTTGCCCTCATGGAACACGATTGCCCAGTCCGGGGAGTAGTGTCCAACCGGGGTCGGAATATAGAAGCCTTTCGGCAGTTTTGCATAGATAAAGACTTCCTCTGCACCATCCAGATTTTCCGCAAACTTCCGTTCCACGCTCTTTTCCGCTGTGCCATCGGTGAAAACGTAATCCTGAATCGCCTTTTGTGCCTTGTAAGCCTTATCCATCGTCAGAGCGTGTTTCTCTGCCGTAAAGATGCTGCTGTCGTAGCTGCCCTCAATGGTATCATAGGTGATATGCTCCACGATCATGGTAGCTTTCTGCTCCTTGATCAGCCGGATCACCTTTGTGATAAATTCTTCCGGGTTGTTCTGGTACATCGCAAAGGTCGTCGGCTTGATGCCCTGCAAAATCCGTGCGACAGTGCGCCGGGTCAGCGTTGTGTTCTCTGCAATTTTTCCGATCAGGTCATACGCAACCTGACCTGCGTAGTCATGTTCTAATTTTTTTGTTCTGCTCTTGGCATCTCTGAAGCTGCTGCCTTCCCGCACCATATCGGCACTCAGAACATCTTTCTGACCAGCATAGGTAACGGTATATTGCAGGCGACTGACGTACAGTTCCCTGTCGATGTATTCGATTGCTTTCTGAATCAATTCCTCAGAATCAAAATCCACCGTATAGGCGTATTTGTGGTTGATCGTCTGCCAGAGCTTCTGGAACTCTGCCTTTTCAAACCGGTCGTTCAGCGGATTTTCCAGCACTTTCGGCTTGTTGCCATCCTCAAACATAGACTTGAGCATACTGTCATCATAAATTGCCTGCACAAGCGTGTGCACGCCCTCTTCAATGGGCTTCAGCGTTTCCTGCACCGGTGCAAGTGTTCCGGTCTGCACATCGTCCCGGTAGTCCTGCGTGACGTTATCCTGCTCATCCACATAGTTATTGCGGACAAGATACTGATAAATTGCCCGTGCCTGACGGTCATCCACTTTGACAATTTTGCCATCCAACCTGATGGTCTTGCCGGTGAAATATGCAATGTCTGCCTTGCGGGGGCGATCATACAGCACTGCTTCGGTCTGCTTTTGCAGTCCGTCTACAAATCCTGCATAGCTCTCGCTGGCAATAACGGTCAGGACGTTGATATCCTGCACCTTATCTCCCAGCACTTCCGCATCCATGCGGTTTCCGTCCTTATTCACGCACAGACGCAGACCACGGCCTACTTCCTGCCGCTTCTGCGTGGTGCTGTCGCTGTGCTTCAGGGTGCAGATTTGGAACACATTCGGGTTATCCCAGCCTTCCCGCAGGGCAGAGTGGGAGAAGATGAACCGGGTCGGCTCTTCAAAGGACAGCAGACGTTCCTTATTTTTCAGGATCAGGTCATAGGCAGAAATGTCATCCGACATATCTGAGCCACGCTTGACCGAACTGTTGACGCTGTGACCTTTCTTGTCGATGCTGAAATATCCCTTGTGGACATCATGCACATCGGTTGAATCCAGATAGGCTGTATAAGCAGGGTCGAACAGGGTGCGATGCTCATTCAGAACCGAAAGATACTCCTGCTCAAAAATCTTGCCGTACTCGCCCAGCAGCTCGTTTCCGTCTTCATCGTACTGGCGATATTTTGCCACTTCGTCGATGAAGAACAGCGAAAGTGTCTTGATGCCCAGTTTGAAAAGTTCCTGCTCTTTTTCAAAATGCGAAAGGATCGTTTCATGGATCTGCACCCGGCGCATATCGTTTTCGGAAACGTCGCCGGTAACATCACCTTTGCGGATGGTGTCTCCGTTCGTAAAGGTCACAACGCCCGTGATCGGGTCGATTTCTGACACTACGAAGCCCTTGTACTGCTCCATTTTCTCGGAGATGTAATAAAGATTATCGCCCACATCCAACGTATGGAACTCTCGCTTCGTGCCGTTCTGGTGGCTGACCTCCATCTCCACTTTTGCCCGTGGCGGATTCTTCGGGGAGATGATGATGCTTTCCAGATACAGATACTTGTCCGTACCACGCAGATTTTTGACCTCAAAGCCTTTGACTTCGATTTTCTTGACCAGTCGCTTATTGTAAGCGTCCAGCGCATCCAGAACGTAAATCAGATTATGCTGCTTGGCGTGGGTAGCAGAGTAATTCAGTGTGAAAAGTGGATTGAACTTTTTCAGGGCTTTCTGAGTGGCAGAGTCCTCTTTGCCCATCTTCTGCGGTTCGTCCAGAATCAGGATCGGGCGGTTGGCGGCAATCACATCAATCGGGCGGCGGGAGCCGAACTCATCCCGCTTGGTGTAGATAATTCTCGCAGCAGCATCACCCTTGCGGCCTTCCACGTTCTTATCCTCGTTCATGGATGCCGCAAACGCCTGCGTGTTGATGATCATGACATTGATGCCGGAATTGCTGGAAAAGGAGTCCAGCTGATTCAGGTTGCTGCTGTTGTAGATAAAGAACCGTGCCTTTTTGCCGTAGCACTCCATAAAGTGATCGGCAGTGATCTCAAAGGACTTCTTTACGCCTTCACGGATGGCGATACTCGGCACAACAACGATAAATTTGCTCCAACCATACCGCTTGTTCAGCTCGAACATGGTCTTGATGTAAACGTAGGTCTTGCCTGTGCCGGTTTCCATCTCAATATCCAGAGAACACCTGCCCAGCGGTGCTACCAGCTTGTCCGACTGATGGGTGTTTGCTTCTGCCTGCAATGTGCGGATGTTCTGAAGCAACTCCTGATCGGTCAATTGGAGTGCTTCGTTCTTAAAGCCGGAATCGTTGATTAAATCCTGCAATTCCACCTGTGTTGCATCGTCCCCACTGGAAACAAGGCTCAACTGCTGCGGCTGTGCAGACAGGTTTCCCATATCCCGCAGGTACGACACGCCTGCATTGTAGGGCTGACCCTGAAAGACCCGTGCCACCGCCTCCACAGCATCGGTCTGGTACTGCTGAATCTTAAAACTAAACTTCATCTTTGTGGTTTACCTCCTGCTCCAGCATCAGGAACCGGTCAAAATCGCTTTCATACAGGCGATCCTGAATGACACGATACTTTTCGTATTCGGTTTCCGCATGAAGTTTTGCCTGCTCTGCGCTGATTTTACCGGGACCTGTCAGCAGCTCGTTGCCGTTGAACTCCAGAAAACCGTCCAGCCGCTTTGCCCAGTCCTCCATGCTCATGGGGATCTTGCGCTCGGCCTGCAGCTCGGCATAATCCAGATAGAGCGACACGATTCGCTCCAGATAGTTCATTTCCTCTTTGCTCAGGTAGTTTTTGGCTACTGTCACATCCGCTTTCAGGATTTTCCCATCCGGCGCATTTTCCCATGTGGTAAGCCCCATGTGCTCCTTGTTGGCATCGGCACGCTCCACAATCAGTTCTGCCGCCGTGTGGCGATGCACAGCATAGTGCATCTTATTCTGAACCGTCTGGAAGAACAGGCGGGTCGTCTTGGCGTCCTTGTCGTAATCAAACGCTGTTGCGTATAAATCCGTCACTTTCTGATAGAACTTGCGCTCCGACAGGCGAATTTCCCGAATCTGCTGCAACTGCCGCTCGAAATATTCATCCGTAAACATGTGACCTTTTTTCAGGCGGTCAACATCCATTGTCCAGCCCTGAATCGTATGGTCTTTCACGATCTGACCCGCCCATTTGCGGAACTGCACAGCACGCTGATTATTCACCTTAAAGCCGACTGCAATAATCATTTGAAGATTGTAATGATCCTGCTTGCGGCTGATCTGCCGGTCACCTTCGGTTTGAACTGTCAAGTATTTCTTGACAGTTGCCTCCGGAGCGAGTTCCCCATCCGCATAAATGCGTTTGATGTGCTGTGAGATCGTCTGTTTGGACACATCATATAAGGTTGCCATCATCTTTTGCGTCAGCCAGATGTTTTCATCCTCATAGCGCATTTCATAGCTGGTATCACTGTCTCCGGTAGAAGCCACGAAGGTCAAATATTCTGCCGCAGAGCTGTGAATTGCCTGTTCTTTATTCTTTTTTTCGGGCATTGTAGTCTGCCTTTCTTATCGTATTTTGATGCTCGACTGTTTAACGATATCCGGAGACATATTTTTAGATTTCAAGAGTTCCTGAAGTCCAATCTTGGTAAGTTCAGATGTAACAAACGGGCTGATCGTAATTTCTTTTATAACATCCGCAACGGGGAATTTTTTCAGTTCAAGCTGTGGGCGAATTGTATTTCCGACCAGCGTAAACTCTTTGGTGGCTTTTTCGCCCAAGTACTGATCTTCAAATGGAATGCCAAAGCGATATTCATGCTCAAAAGAAAAGTCCGGAGATTTAATGCTCAAGCAATATTGCAGGACATCATCATAAATCATTGGTTCGTTATGGTGTTCCAGCCAACTCTTTACAACTGCATCCATACTTTGCCCGGCATTATAGTTGACAGAGCCCTTTATTAAATTTGTAAAACCGTTTTTTAAATTATCACCACGGAGTGAATATAAAAACTCGTTCAATTTTTGACTATTAAATTTTATAGAGCAACCATCTTTGGCATACATCCGCCACATAGCAAGGTCGTCGTAGTTTTGCGACAGGGAAAGAATATAGTAATTCAAGTCGCACATATTCCATTGCAGATACGGCAGATCTTCGCCAATCCCTTTGAGCCGTTCAACTTTTCCTTGCTCAATGTTTTCGATTGCAGTCAAAAGCTTTTGCACAAACTCATTTTCAGCCATGGGTTGAAGGAGTGCTTTCAACCAGTGTGTCGCATAAGAAAGCTCCTGCGTATCATTCAAAAATCGATAGTCTGTCAAACGAATTGTTTCATTCTGCAAAATAGCGAAAAGTGACGCCAGTGATGTATAGTGATAAAGGTCAATGTCCTCGTATTGAATTTTTGCTGTCATCTCACAACACCTTCCTTACCGTTTCCGGGCTATACGTTTCAAAAATCTGGTCAAAATTTGTCGCAACGCTGTCGTTTGCCATGGAGCTGTCACGGAAAACAGCATAGTACGGCTTCATCTGAGCAATGGCCTTGACAGTCTCCTCCGTCACATCATGGTCAAAGCACGCCAACAGGAACCCATCTGCCACGTTGAACACCTTTTTGCCCGCAATCTCTTTCACCTCAATGGGGCTGGAAAGCAGCACACCCAAATCCAGCATCACCTGGAACAGCAAATCTTCCGGGGTGCGATCAGGTTTTACATTATCCACCAGCGAGAACATATCCTGCTGCTGGGTCTCTTCCGGCGTGTAGTAGACGTTTTCCATATTGCTGCTATCCAGACGCAGGCAGCGGAAACCAATATCCAAATCAGCCGGGGCAGTCAACCCGGCATCTTCCTTGATTTTGCGCCCAGCACGACGGATACGCTCCTTTCCGATTTCGCAGATGTTTTTGTAGCCTGCCTTGTAGGCTTCGCTCTTCTCGTCCGCCTTTTCCGGCAACTGTACCATGATAAACTTGCGGTGTCCGCCATCTTCGGCGTTCAACTGCATTACAGCATGAGCGGTTGTAGCAGAACCAGAGAAGAAGTCCAAAATCATGTCATTATCACTTGTGTGTATCTCACACAAAAATTTCAGCAACGATGTTGGCTTAGGAAAAGAAAAAGATTTGTTTCCAAAAAGTCCTGTAACTTCTTTAGTTCCATCCTGAGACATTCCTATTGATTCCGGGAATTTAGTACTTACTGCAACACGTCCAAATTTATCGCCTGCTTTCGTCATGTCATCTTCTTTCCAATACCGTAAAACAGGCTTTTGAATTTTCAAGAAATCATAATCTCCAGGAAAAACGATTCGACTAACAGCATAATATTTTTCGAAAGTCTCTTCTGTAATTGCCCAAGTACGATTTGGATTTGCCGGATAACTCTCACCCGTTTTGGGATTGACTATCGTAAAATAGCTATTGGGACGTTCACTTGCTGTCGTTTGTTTTGTCAAGTCATGTACTCGCCATGGTCTGCCTGGAAAATCATTCGTTTCATAATACGCCCTTTCTTTTCCGCCAACACTTGCCATAAATGCATTGGATTTTGCAAAACACACGACCCATTCATAATCTTGTGATACGCCAAAAGGAACATCGGATTTTGCCGTTCGCTTACGCCACGGAAATGTTGCCACATAATTATCTGCGCCGAAAATTTCCGAGCAAATCTTTTCAAGATTATCACGCTCATTATCATCAATAGAAGCAAAAATCGCTCCATCATCCGCAAGCAAATCCTTTGCAATTTTCAGACGTGGATAAATCATATTCAGCCAATCCGTATGGAAACGACCGTTGCTTTCGGTGTTCTGGACAAGGCGGTTGCCCTCGTCATCAAACTGACCGCTGTTTGCAAGGTATTCATCGGTATTTTCTGCAAAATCGTCCTCATACACAAAGTCGTTTCCTGTATTATAAGGCGGGGCTATGTAAATCATCTTTATCTTGCCAAGATAGGTTTCCTGTAACAGTTTCAGCACTTCAAGGTTATCGCCCTCAATATAAAGGTTTTCGGTGCCGTCAAAATCAACGCTTTCTTCTCGGCAGGGGCGGAGCGTTTTATTTATAGGCGCATTTGCAAGCAGAACAGATTTTTTCTTGTCAGGCCAGGTAAATTGGTAGCGTTCTTCATTTCCGTCAACCACCTTGCATGAAATCTCCTGCATTAGCACATCTTTATCTATAGCACGGACAACTTTGCCGGTTGTTTCATCTATGGCTTCGGTTACTGCGTTCGGAAACATTTCAGCAAGTTTTTTGTAGTTTTCGTCCGCTTTGTTCGAAGTACGCATTTTAAGTTTGAGCATTTAGTTTTCCTCCTGTTGTTATTACCAAAAATTGACAAATTATTTATATTATACCAAAATTTGATGCTTGTCAAGTAATATTTGAAATTATTTTATTCTACTTGTTTTATAAAAAAAGCTCATTTCAAAATACCTTTCAGTAATTCCAAAATGAGCCTATTTATGCTATGTCCTATTCTGTTTTCTTCTCCATAAGCATTTGTCATTGTTTAGATTTGTGCGTTGATAGTGTTCATCACATTTCCGACATAAACCGATTTCTTTGTCCCACGGTATCAAGTTTATTCTTCTTCCGCAACAATCACAATATTTACCACTATCCATCTGCCTAAGAAGCCTCACTTCTGCACGCTGTTCTCTATCTCCTGTCGCAATAATAGCTTTGTGTTGATGATCCATGTCATATTCATCACCAGACCTATTCCATAAAGGTGCAATATTCCAGGGAAATATAGACTTATAGAGTCCGGCAGTTATAAAGTTTTGAACATCACCAATACTTCTTCTGCTGAATATCCGATTATCCGTTAGGTCAATATTGCTTTTCATTTCTTTTTACCGGTAAGGAATGTTTTGATATTGGCAAAAAGTCCACGTTTTTTAGGTTTTGCTTCTGTGGCAGATACAACAATAAAGTTACCATTTATTTCTGATAGACTGGATAACTGCTCTCGCCGTTCTTCAATATCTTTTGGTGTTGAAATTGTTTTTACAATATTCCGTTTCCC
>ERZ780168.2770-NODE-2770-length-14909-cov-2.646560_pt1 | contig 14909 bp, 9 predicted proteins | sample MGYA00510981_ERZ780168 | MGnify/ENA primary metagenome ERZ780168 (study PRJEB29588, sample SAMEA2158769) | human gut metagenome | biome: human gut; feature: human-associated habitat; material: faeces | place: Denmark | collected 2008/2010 ...
TTTTATTGTTAAAAATGTAAATACCGTGGTATGAAGGAAAAACGGGGTGCATACTTTGGTATTTCATGATAAAAATGTGTAATTTCGCACAAGTTTTGTACAGATGTGCAGATAGATGAATTAGGATTATGGTTCGTACACGAGAATTGCTTATCGATGTTGCCCGTCAGTTGTTTGCCCGTCAGGGTGTGGCCGCTACGACGATGAACGATATAGCCGAGGCGTCGGGAAAGGGTCGCCGTACGATTTATACCTATTTCAAGAATAAGAATGAGATTTATTGGGCCGTCGTGGAAGCCGAATCGAAGCATTTATACGCTCGATTGGAGGGGCTTACAAACCGGGATTTGCCTCCCGAAGAGAAGTTGCTCAACTATATCAATATCCGTTTGGAGGCTGTGAAAGAAGCTGTCGTGCGTAACGGGACATTGCGAGCGGAGTTTTTCAGGGATATTTGGAAAGTGGAGAAGGCCCGGAGGAGTATAGACTTGCGAGAAGTGGCCTTGTTGCGGAGTATATTGAGCGAGGGCGTGGAGCAAGGTGTATTTCATATTCCTAATGTGACGGCTACTGCTTCGGTGCTTCATTATGCGCTTCGGGGGCTGGACGTCCCTTATATCCGCAATAATTTTTCGGAATCGGGAATAGACCGATCGAGATTGAAGGATTATATATTGGATTTTATTTTATACGGAATAAAACGATAGAAATATGAACCAAAGGGACGAGGCGCATGTCTTGTCCCTGTATTATGAAAAAAAGAGTTATGAAATTACTTGAAGGAAAAGTCGCTGTGATTACCGGCGCAGCACGGGGCATAGGAAAGGCTATCGCCCTGAAATTCGCTTCGGAAGGAGCTGATATCGCATTTACGGATCTTGTTATCGACGAGAACGGTAAAGCTACCGAAAAAGAGATTGCCGCTTTTGGCGTGAGAGCCAAAGGGTATGCTTCGAACGCAGCTAATTTCGAAGAGGCTCACAAGGTGGTGGAAGAAATTGTAAAGGATTTCGGCCGTATCGATGTTTTGGTGAATAACGCAGGTATCACTCGTGACGGTTTGATGATGCGCATGAGCGAACAGCAATGGGATATGGTAATCAACGTGAACCTGAAGTCAGCATTTAACTTCATCCATGCTTGTACACCTATCATGATGCGTCAAAAAGCTGGTAGCATTATCAATATGGCCTCTGTTGTAGGTGTTCACGGAAATGCAGGACAGGCTAACTATTCTGCTTCAAAAGCAGGTATGATTGGTTTGGCTAAGTCTATTGCACAGGAATTGGGCTCTCGCGGTATCCGTGCCAATGCCATTGCTCCGGGCTTTATTATTACAGACATGACTGCTGCTTTGTCTGAAGAGGTAAAGACAGAATGGGCAAAGAAGATTCCTTTGCGCCGTGGTGGTACGCCTGAAGATGTGGCTAACATTGCTACATTCCTGGCTTCTGATATGTCTGCTTATGTATCTGGTCAGGTGATCCAGGTAGATGGTGGTATGAATATGTAATTCTTCGGTATGACCGTCATATACGAAGACAATCACATTATAGTAGTCAATAAGGCCGCTTCCGAGATCGTTCAGGGAGATAAAACGGGTGATACGCCTCTTTCCGAAACTGTAAAGCAGTATTTGAAAGAGAAATATGCAAAGCCTGGCAATGTCTTCATCGGTGTTACTCACCGGCTGGACCGCCCCGTAAGCGGTCTTGTTATTTTCGCCAAGACCAGTAAGGCACTTCCCCGTTTGAATGAAATGTTCAAAAACAGTGAAGTGAAGAAAACTTATTGGGCTATTGTGAAAGATGCTCCGAAGGAAGCGGAAGGCGAATTAGTTCATTACCTGGTGCGTAATGAGAAGCAGAATAAGAGCTACGCCTATGAGAAGGAAGTACCTAATAGTAAGAAGGCGATTCTTCACTATCGGCTTATAGGCCGGTCACAGAATTATTTCCTTCTGGAGGTTGATCTTAAAACCGGACGTCATCATCAGATTCGTTGCCAGCTTGCTAAGATGGGGTGCCCCATAAAGGGGGATTTGAAATATGGTTCGCCACGTTCCAATCCCGATGGTAGTATTTGTCTGCATGCACGGCATGTGCAATTTATACATCCTGTGTCTAAGGAATTGATAGAGTTGGATGCTCCTGTTCCTGCAGGAAGTTTGTGGAATGGGTTTGAGATGTTCTGATAATCGTTTGTACGAATCCCTTCAATAGATTGCTACCTTTATCTTATTATTAACAGTACACTTTCGGGTAGCAAAGTAATAGCTTTCAACCAGAGATAATTCAAGGGTTTAATAGTAAAAACATCCCCATGTTCTTGCTGAAAACACCCGGGTGTTTTGATGTAGAACATCCGGGTATTTTCTGTCAGAACATCCGGGTGTTTTTGTAGCAGATATAGGGCTTTATGATGTGTATAATGATGATATACAGTATCCTAAGCAAGTATACTTTGGTGTATAAAGAGTGTATACTTTGGGTATACAAAAAAGCCACCCCCGGAATAGACGAAGCAGGGATGGCTTTTTATGGTAGTGTGCTTACTATTATTCAGCAGACTGAGCAGGAGTTTCTGTTGAAGCGGGGGCGTCAGTAGCCGGAGCATTTTGGGCCGGTTCTTCTGCTTTAGGCTCTTCTGCTTTAGGTTCTTCCTTTGCAGGCTCAGAAGTTGTTGTTTCCTCTGTGCTTTCTGTTTTTTCAGTTGCGGGCTGAGTCTTAACAGGATCCTGAGCCATTGCAAAGATTGAACCACCACAAACAAACATAAACATTGCTACTACTAATACTAATTTTTTCATGACTATATATTTTTAAGTTATTTATATCGTTGGACTTTGTTATTGAACGCTTACGGTTATATAAGTTCAAAGGATGTGCCAAAAATATATATGTTCTTGTAAATGTCTTGTATATAGGAGTTTATTTATTTATTCCGCCTTTTGACGTGTGTAGAGAAGTGTGGAAATGTGTGGAGGGTGTAGAAAAAAGGTGTGGAAATAATCCACACCTTTTTGTTATAAATCGATCCCGTAAAGTTTTAGTTTATTATAGAGTGTTTTTCTGTCAATGTCCAGCAATTGTGCTGCTTTACTTTTGTTATTACCTGTCTGTCTTAGTGCTTCGAGGATATGTTCTTTTTCTGTTTCTTCATTCTTTAAAGAAATATTAGACGGAGTAGAAGGCGTTTCAAGTAAATCTGCACCTAACTCAACAGGAGTAATGAAACTACCTTGTGCAAGTAAAGTTGCTCGCTTGATAATATTTTTCATCTGCCGTAAATTACCCGGCCAATGATAATCGAGTAACATGCGTGAGGCTTTGGCATCGAATCCGATCAGTTGTTTATCTAACTCCCGGTTGGCCTGATCGAGAAAGAAATTGGCGAATAATAAAATATCTTCTCCACGTTCTTTAAGAGTTGGCATTCGTAACGTAAACTCATTGATACGATGGTATAGGTCCTGGCGGAAAGTTCCTTTTTCTATCGCTGATTCCAGATTTTCATTGGTGGCAGAAACGAGGCGGATATCTACTGTAACTTCCTGTGTAGATCCTAATGGGCGTATTCTGCGTTCCTGAAGAGCACGAAGCAACTGTATCTGTACCTCGTAGCTGAGGTTTCCTATCTCATCAAGGAAAATTGTACCGCCATTGGCGGCTACGAAAGCACCGGTCTTGTCTGTTAGTGCACCGGTAAAAGAACCTTTTATATGACCAAAAAACTCCGAAGCGGCCAGTTCTTTGGGAATGGAGCCGCAGTCAATGGCTATAAAAGGTTTATCAGCTCGTTTACTGAGTTGATGGATACGATGGGCTATATACTCCTTTCCCGTTCCGCTAGCACCATTAATAAGGACAGACATATTGGTTGGTGCCACCAGTCCCACATAATTATATAATTGTTTGGCGGCATCACTTTCACCTTCCAGGTAAGCATGCCTTTTGTCAGAAGTAACTGAGTGCTGTTTTTGAGCAGATGGTTGTTTGTCGGATACCGGTTTTCCGTTTTCTTTGCCTTGTAAGGCTTCGGACATTTTTTTGAGAAGTTCTTCCGGGTTTACCGGTTTGGCTATATAGTCTCGTGCACCCAGTTTGATGGCCTGGACTGCCGACTGTATATCTGCATATCCGGTCATGATAATCAATGGGATATCCATATGCTGTTCATTCATCCATTTTAATAAATGGATGCCGTCCTGATCGGGAAGACGGAGATCGGAGAGAATTAAGTCGGGCATTTGTGCTTCGATACATCTCTTTGCCCGGGCAATGTTACTTGCCGAGTCCACCTCAAATCCTTTTTTCCCTAACCAGGTTTTCAGCATCATGCCGAAGGTTATATCATCTTCAACTATTAATATGGATTTCATGATATTATCTTTAGCCATTTTGTGAGTTACAAAGGTAAGAGGTTTTATACGAAAATCGTATATTTGCAAACTTAAATTAATTGAAAGCGTTATGAAAAGGAATTTATTGATACTATTAACAATATTGGTTTGTGGGGCTGTAGCTTCTTGTAAACCAGGTCAAAAGAAAAATGTAGATATGGAAAATCAGAAAGAAACAATGTTGAAGATTGAAACTTCGCTTGGAGATATTAAGGTGAAACTTTACAATGAGACTCCGAAACACAGAGATAATTTTATTAAACTGGCTAAAGAAGGTATGTACAACGGTACACTGTTTCACCGTGTGATCAAAGATTTTATGGTGCAGGCCGGTGACCCGGATTCAAAGAATGCTCCGAAAGGTAAAATGCTGGGTGCCGGTGATGTTGGGTATACCATTCCGGCTGAGTTTGTTTATCCGAAATATTTCCATAAGAAAGGTGCTTTATCAGCAGCTCGTCAAGGGGACAATGTAAATCCGAATAAGGGGTCGTCCGGTTGTCAGTTCTATATTGTAACCGGAAAGGTTTACAATGATTCTACTTTACTGGGTATGGAGCAACAGATGAACGAAAACAAACTGACTAATATTTTTAATGCATTGGCGCAGAAACATATGAAAGAGATTTATAAGATGCGTAAAGCCAATGATGAGGATGGATTGTATGATTTGCAGGAAAAACTGTTTGCACAGGCTCAGGAAGAAGCTGCTAAGCAGCCGGAATTTCATTTTACTAAAGAACAGATAGAAGCTTATACTACTGTAGGTGGTACTCCTCATCTGGATGGTGAATACACTGTGTTTGGTGAAGTCGTTGACGGTATGGATATTGTAGACAAGATACAGAATGTGAAGACTGATCGTAGTGACCGTCCGGAAGATGATGTGAAAATAATTAAAGTATCTGTATTAGATTAAGATGTTAAAGATAAACAGGCATATTTTAGCCAATGGGATGAGGCTGGTGCATTCACAGGATGATAGTACCCAGATGGTAGCTCTTGATATATTATATAATGTAGGAGCAAGGGACGAACATCCCGAACATACAGGGTTTGCTCATCTTTTTGAGCATCTTATGTTTGGTGGTTCAGTGAATATCCCCGATTATGATGCTCCGCTTCAACTTGCCGGCGGAGAAAATAATGCCTGGACAAATAATGACATCACTAATTATTATCTTACCGTTCCCCGCCAGAATGTAGAAATAGGTTTCTGGTTGGAATCTGACCGCATGTTGAGTCTTGATTTCAATGAACGTAGTCTGGAAGTTCAGCGGGGAGTGGTAATGGAGGAATTTAAACAACGTTGTCTCAATCAGCCTTACGGCGATGTGGGGCATCTGTTGCGTCCTCTTGCCTATAAAGAGCATCCTTATCAATGGCCTACTATCGGTAAAGAGTTGTCGCACATAGCTAATGCTACATTGGATGAGGTGAAAGATTTCTTTTTCCGATTCTATGCGCCTAATAATGCAGTGCTTGCCGTTACCGGGAATATCTCCTTTGAAGAGGCAGTGGCCCTTACAGAGAAGTGGTTTGGAACTATTCCGCGTAGGGATGTTCCGGTACGCCGATTGCCGCAGGAACCTGTACAAACAGAAGAGCGCCGTTTAACAGTAGAACGCAATGTTCCCCTCGATGCACTCTTTATGGCATTTCATATGTGTGAGCGCGCTCATCCTGACTATTATGCATTTGATATATTGTCGGATATTCTGAGTAATGGCCGTTCCAGTCGTCTGAATCAACATCTGGTACAGGAGAAGCAGTTGTTTTCTAGTATTGACGCATCTATTTCGGGCTCGATAGATGCCGGATTGTTTCACATATCTGGTAAACCTTCGGCGGGTGTGTCCTTGGAAGAGGCAGAAGCTGCTGTGCGTGAAGAGTTAAAGATCTTACAGAATGAAGCGATCGCTGCACAAGAGCTGGAAAAGGTAAAGAATAAATTTGAGTCTACTCAGATATTCGGTAATATCAATTATCTGAATGTCGCTACTAATCTTGCCTGGTTCGAGCTGAATGGAGCGGCTGAAGATATGGAAAAAGAGGTAGAGCGTTATCGGGCTGTGACTGCCGGACAATTACAAACTGTAGCACAAACAGCTTTTGACAAGGCTAATGGAGTGGTATTAAAAATTGTAAGTAGTGAGTAGTGAGTTAGTGATAAGTGAGTAGTGATGAGTGATTAGCGGGCTGCGCTATAGGTTCCTTTAATATCCATACTTTTTTCTACTCACTTATCACTCATCACTAACTACTCATCACTTATCACTAATCACTACTTTCATGAGATTAAGAAACTTCTATGAAACCTACAAGGGGCATTACAAAGCGTTGTTTCTCTTGGGATTGCCTATCGTTATCGGACAGCTGGGAGTTATTATCCTTGGATTTGCTGACACGCTGATGATCGGGCATCATAGTACCAGCGAATTGGGAGCTGCCTCTTTTGTAAATAATGTATTTAACCTGGCTATTATTTTCAGTACAGGTTTTTCCTATGGATTGACCCCCATTGTGGGAAGTCTATATGGAAATAAGAAATTCGCACCTGTTGGTCAGGCTTTACGCTGTAGCCTGCTGGCAAATCTGCTTGTTGGCTTGTTGCTGACACTGATAATGGGGATTTTGTTTTTGAATGTAGAACGGTTGGGGCAGCCGGAAGAATTACTTCCACTGATTAAGCCCTATTACATAGTATTGCTCATTTCTCTTGTATTTGTATTGCTATTCAATGGCTTTAAGCAGTTTACGGATGGTATTACCGATACTAAAACCGCGATGTGGATATTGTTGGGTGGTAATGTTCTGAATATTATCGGGAACTATATCCTGATTAACGGGTTGATAGGTTTCCCGGAATTAGGATTATTAGGGGCAGGTATCAGCACTTTGTTTTCCCGTATTGTCATGGTGATTGTATTTGCTGTGATATTTTTCAATAGTCGTCGTTTCCTGCGCTATAAAGTAGGGTTCTTCCGTTTAGGGTGGTCACGGCCAATGTTTATCCGTCTCAATGCTTTGGGGTGGCCTGTTGCTTTTCAAATGGGAATGGAGACAGCCTCTTTTAGTTTAAGTGCGGTGATGATAGGTTGGCTGGGCACCATTGCGTTGGCTTCACATCAGATAATGTGTGCTATTTCTCAATTTACGTTTATGATGTTCTACGGCATGGGAGCTGCTGTTGCGGTACGTGTCAGCAATTTTAAGGGACAGGATGATATTGTTAATGTGCGTCGTTCTGCTTATGCCGGTTTTCAGTTGATTATGGTAATGGCGGTGGTATTGGGAAGCATTGTATTTCTATGCCGCAATTATCTGGGAGGATGGTTCACAGACAATGAAGAGGTGTCTGCTATGGTAGTAATGCTGATTATTCCAATGCTGGTTTATCAGCTTGGTGATGGCATGCAGATAAACTTTGCCAATGCTTTGCGTGGTATTTCGGATGTGAAACCGATGATGCTCATAGCTTTTATTGCCTATTTTGTGATATCTTTGCCGGTGGGTTATTTCTGTGGATTCGTTCTTAACTGGGGGATTACCGGGGTGTGGATGGCTTTTCCTTTTGGATTGACCAGTGCGGGTATCATGCTGTGGTGGCGATTCTACTATAAAACGAAAGAAAAGTTGTAAAGTTATAGGGTTATAAGGTTATAATGCTATAATGTTATATTTTGCGAGCTTGATAACCTAATCTAATAACATCGTATCCCTATACTCCATAACCTTACAACCTTATAACTTTACAACTCTATAACCTTATAACATTTTGCCTATGACTCCTTCACGTTTTACCAAAGTAAAGATTGCCATTGGATACTCTCTTCTGTTGGCGATATTACTCTTTTCTCTTGTGTTTGTTCACCGGGAGATGGAGACTCTTTCGGCTTCGGACGATCAACAAAGTCTGATGACAGATAGTTTGTTGGTGCTGTTGCGTGAAAAAGATCAGAATACGATCCGGATGCTTCGTGTGTTGAGTGAGGCTAATGATAGTCTTCTGTCCGCCAGGGAGATTGAAGAAATCATCGCTGAACAGGATTCGGTTGTTATTCAACAGCGTGTACAACATCGCGTAATTACCACCCGTGATTCTCTTATTACAAAACCTAAGAAGAAAGGTTTTTTTAAGAGGCTGGCCGAGGCTTTTGTTCCCTCCAAACAAGATACTGCTGTATTGGTAAACACCTCACAAGAGTTTGCTACCGATACGATTCTTGAAGCTTATAATCCTGCTGATTCATTGCATCAGAAGATTCGTACCGCCAGCGAGCAGAAGCGGGCAAAGAAGAAAACTACTATCCGGCGGAGAAATGTGCAATTCCGACGTCTTGATACACAACTGACGGCCCGTATTGATAGTCTGGTGAAAGAGTATGAACAAAATGTTGTGTTACGTGCACAACTCAATGCCCAGAAGGAGCAGGATATTCGTCAGCGTTCTGCCCGTACCATTGGAGGAATTGCTGTAGGTGCCGTGTTACTTTCTGCCTTTTTTCTTATATTGATCTGGAGAGATATAACTCGAAGTAATCGTTATCGGGCGGAGTTGGAAGACGCGAACCGTCGTGCCGAAGATCTGCTGGAGGCCCGTGAAAAATTAATGCTTGCTATTACCCACGATTTTAAGGCACCTCTTGGATCTATCATAGGCTATACTGATTTGCTGGTTCGTCTTACGGAAGATGAACGTCAGCGCTTCTATTTGGATAATATGAAGAGCTCTTCACAACATCTGTTGAAACTGGTCAGTGACTTGCTCGATTTCCATCGTCTCGACTTGAATAAAGCGGAAGTCAACCGCGTTACTTTCAATCCCTCACAGCTTTTTGAAGAAATTCGCATTAGCTTTGAACCTCTTACTGCAGCCAAAGGACTTGTGCTTCGTTGTAAGATAGCTCCGGAACTTGATGAGCATTTTATCAGTGATCCGCTTCGCATTCGTCAGATTGTGAACAACCTGCTTTCCAATGCTGTGAAGTTTACTTACAAAGGAGAGATCACGCTTTCGGTAAGTTATTCTTCGTCTCGTTTGCACATTGATGTAACGGATACCGGTAAGGGGATGGCTGCCAAAGACCGGGAACGTATTTTTCAGGAGTTTACCCGACTGCCCGGTGCTCAAGGTGAAGAAGGTTTTGGACTTGGACTTTCTATTGTGCACAAATTGGTTACTTTGCTTGAAGGTACAATTGATGTGCGGAGTGTAGTAGGTGAGGGGAGCACATTTACAGTGATTTTGCCATTATACCCGGTAGGTAAAGCTGTATCAGACTATAAAGACCAAAAGCAATCTGTAATAAATAATACGAATACTGTTCCTGCTGCCGAAGAGGATGAAGGAACACAGCTTCCGGTTCCTGTGGCAAATATTCTTCTTATCGATGATGATAAAATACAGTTGACACTCACTGCTGCCATGCTTGAGCAGCAGGGCATTCATGCTACTTGTTGCGAGCAACTTGACGAGTTGACAGAGCAACTTCGTGAGAATCATTTTGATGTATTGCTTACAGATGTCCAGATGCCTGCTATTAACGGTTTTGATCTGTTGAAACTACTTCGTGCTTCCAATATTCCCCAAGCAAAAACAATTCCGATTATAGCCGTTACGGCCCGCAGCGATATGAATAAAGCCGAGTTTCTGGAACATGGTTTTGCCGGCTGTCTGCATAAACCATTTACGGTGAAAGAGCTTATTCAATTGACAGTTGACAGTGGACAATTGACAGTTGACAGTGGACAATTGACAGTTGAGAGTGGACAGTTGAGAGTGGACAGTGAACAATTGACAGTGAAGGAGGAGCCATTAGTATGCAGTACAGTAGCGCAGCCCACTGTCAATTGTCAATTGTCAACTGTCAACTCTCTCACTGTCAATTCTCTGAATTTCAAAGCTCTTGCCGCCTTTACTGAATACGAACCGGAGGCTACACGTTCTATTATCTCTTCCTTTATAGAAGAAACAGAGAAAAATATTGGTCGGATGGAGAAGGCATTGGATGATGAAGATATGGCTGGTATTGCTGGTATGTCGCATAAATTGCTTCCGTTGCTGACTTTGATAGGGGCAGGAAATATACTGCCGTTATTGTCCTGGCTGGAAGCTCGGCGCGATGATAACATTTCTGATGAAGTGAAACAAAAAACAGAGGCTGTATTGCCTTTACTACGGTTGGTTGTAGAGGAAGCAAGGAAGTATTTATTGAACTCCTAAATCTTTTTCACGGATTTATTTGTTTACTTTGTATCTCTTTAAAGTATTGAAACACGCTTGATGAAACGAAAATGGATAAAATGGGTGAGTTGGGTTATACTCACTCCTATACTACTTTTTGTAGTACTAATGATACTGCTTTATGTGCCTCCCGTACAGAATTTTCTACGGAAGCAGGCCACTGCATATGCATCTCAGGTTACCGGTATGCAAATCAATGTTGGACGTATTGATCTCCGTTTCCCATTAAACTTGTTAGTACGGGATGTAGAAGTCATACAGGTTCCGGACACGTTACTCACATTGGCCAGTCTTAATGTGCATGTGCAGGCTATGCCTTTGTTCAAAGGAAAAATAGAAGTGGATGATATCACTATTCAGCGCGTAGCTGTCAATTCGGCTAATCTGATAGAAGGTATGCAGATTCGTGGTGTATTGGGGCGCTTCTTTCTCGAAAGCCATGGGGTAGATCTTGGCAATGAGTTAGCTGTTATAAATCGTGCAGAGCTTTCCGATACCCATATCGGACTTATTCTTACAGATACCACTACTACGGAGAAGCCGGACACCGCTTCGGCTCCTGTCAACTGGAAAGTAAATCTTCATGCACTTAATCTGAAGAATGTCTCTTTCAGCATGCAACTTCCTGCTGATTCCATGCGTATGGCTGCCCATGTGGGTGAGGCAACTGTCAATGATGTGTCTGCCGACCTTAAACAGCAGTTTTATGGTTTGCGGTCCTTTCTGCTGACAGGGGCCTCGGTCAATTATGATACGGGGAATGCTTTGCCTGCCGAGGGGTTTGACCCTTCACACATTGCCCTGCGTGATATCCGTATCGGGATTGACTCTGTTCTCTATCAGGGACGTAATATGAACGCAGTCATTCGTGAATTCTCCATGAATGAGCGTTCCGGACTCAGTGTAACTTCTCTTACGGGACGCGTCTTTGCTGATAGTACACTGATCCGTGTGCCTTATTTCCGCTTACTTACTCCCCATTCGGAAATGAACCTGACTGCCCAGACATATTGGGAGCTGGTAAATATTCCTACTACAGGACGTCTGACTGCGCGTTTCAATGCTCTTATTGGTAAACAAGATGTGCTTTTGTTTGCCGGTGAACTTCCTGATGCATTCAAAGACGCCTATCCCTTCCGGCCCCTTGTTGTTCAGGCGGGCACAGAGGGAAACCTGAAATCAATGCAGATTTCCCGTTTTAAGATTGACCTGCCCGGTGCTTTCTCTCTGGATGGTGGTGGAGAGTTGTATAATTTGATGGATAGTGTCACTCGTTCTGCTGCTATTGATCTGAAGATGCGAACCGGAAACCTTAACTTCCTGACAGCACTGGCAGACATGAAGCCCGGAGCACCTTTGGTTATTCCGGACAGTATGTTACTTGATGCCCGCTTAGGCATGGAGGGACCTAAATACGATGCCCGTTTGCAACTGAAAGAAAAAGAAGGCAGGTTGAATCTTACCGCCAATCTTAATACAAATACCGAAGTATACAGTGCCGATTTGAAGATTGAAGATCTGCAGGTGAATCATTTCCTTCCGCATGATTCTATTTATGAACTGACCACTTCCCTCTCTGCCCGTGGGCGTGGGCTCGACTTTACCTCTTATCGTTCGGTTGCTACAGTCAATGCATCTATTGATAAACTGCATTATGCCGATTATCGGATTTCCAGTATTGAACTTTCGGGAGCAGTTAAGAATGCAGTTGCTACGGCACAGTTGACCAGTGACAATGCCTTGTTGAAGATGAAAGCCGATGCGGAATATCATCTTGCCCACCGTTATCCGGATGGAAAAGTAGAACTGGATGTTACTTCGCTCGACACTGAAAAACTGGTGGGCGTCAGTTTAGGGAAGGAGAAAGTACTGGCTTTCCAGTTTACCGGAGAAGTTCGTAAAGAGCGTGTATTTACCCATCTTACTTCCGGCGACTTGAAGCTGAACCTTAGTGCCCGTGCCGGATTAGAACCTTTGATCCGCCAGTCTACTCACTTTGCCGATATACTGATGAGGCAACTGGATAATAAAGAACTGAATCATGCAGAGTTGCGTAAAGCATTGCCTACCGCGATCTTTTCTTTCTCGGCAGGACGCAATAATCCGATGGCATGGTATCTTGCCACACAGAAAATATCGTACCAGGATGCTTCTGTCAAAATAGGCTGTGCGCCCGATTGGGGAATTAATGGCAAGGCTTCTCTTCATGCACTCAAGATAGATACTTTGCAGCTTGATACTATTTTCCTCACTTTGAAGCAAGACACAAGCCGCATCAGTCTGCATGGTGGAGTAATCAATGGGCCAAAGAATCCGCAGATCTCTTTTAAATCGATTCTTACAGGAGAAATCCGTGATAAGGATGCCGAATTGACTGCACAGTATATTAATGATAAGGGAAAAACCGGATTACTTTTTGGAGTCAACGCCAAGCCTCTTTATGGTGGTCGTGGTAAGGGGAATGGAATTGCCCTGACCCTGATACCGGAGGAGCCTGTCATTGCTTTCCATAAGTTTCGCTTTGAGGAGCATCACAACTGGATTTATCTGCACAATAATATGCGTGTTTATGCCAATGTAGATATGCAGGATAATGAAGGGATGGGAATCCGGATGCAGTCTCTGCCAAGTGATACGGTTTCGTTGCAGAATATGGATGTCGAGTTGCGCCGTATCCGGTTGGATGAACTGTTTAGTATCTTGCCCTATATGCCCGATATTACCGGACTGCTTTCTGCCGAAGCCCACTATACACAAACGGAAAACTCTCTGGAGCTCTCTGCTGAAGCCAGCATTGATGAGCTGACTTACGAGCGCCAACGTATCGGTGATGTTTCTCTGGGAGCTACCTGGCTTCCGGGTGAGGCTGGCAAACAGTATGTGAATACGTACCTGACACATGAAGGTACGGAGATTATGGTTGCTGACGGAGCGTTGTATCCTACGATTTCCGGGAAAGACAGTATTGTGGTGAATTCCACGCTTGAGCATTTCCCGCTTACGATTGCCAATGTGTTTGTACCCGATCAGGTGGTAACTCTCTCCGGTGATATGGATGGTGATTTGCATATTACAGGATATACTGACACTCCGTTGATAAACGGCGGATTGTCACTGGATAGTGTTTCTGTCTATGCACGTCAGGCAGATGCCCGGTTTACATTTGATAACCGTCCGATACAAGTACAGAATAATCGCATCGTGTTTGATAAATTTGCTATTTATACCACCAGTAAAAATCCGTTCAGTATTGACGGTTATGTTGACTTTCGCGATATGAGTCGTCCGATGGCAAACCTGAAACTGTTTGCTGAGAACTATACATTGCTCAATGCCAAACGGACGAAGGAAAGTATGGTCTATGGTAAGGTCTTTGTTGACCTTGATGCCACGGTCCGCGGCCCGTTGGAAGCACTAATGATGCGTGGTAATGTGAATTTGCTGGGCAATACGGATGTTACCTATGTACTTACTGACTCTCCGCTCACCGTACAGGACCGGTTGAGTGATCTGGTGACTTTCACCTCGTTTGCAGATACCACTTCTTTAAATAAAGAAGAGGTGCCGACTCTTTCTTTGGGTGGACTGGATATGATTATGACTGTACACATCGATCCGGCTGTCCGCTTGAAGGCCGATTTGAGTGCAGACCGTAGCAGCCGTGTTGAGCTGGAAGGTGGAGGTGATTTGTCTTTGCAATATACACCACAAGGAGATCTGACCCTTACCGGGCGTTATACCCTTACTGGGGGAATGATGAAATATGCTCTCCCGGTTATTCCGTTGAAAGAGTTCCAGATACAGAACGGAAGCTATGTGGACTGGACGGGTAATCCGATGGATCCTTTACTGAACTTCCGGGCTACGGAGCGTATGCGGGCTTCTGTATCGCAGGAGGATGGTACGTCGCGAATGGTGAACTTTGACATTTCTATTGTTGTGAAGAATCGCCTTGACAATCTTTCATTGGCTTTTGAGATTGATGCACCCGATGATGCTTCGGTACAAAATCAATTGGCGGGAATGGGACCGGACGAACGTAGTAAACAGGCCGTGGCAATGTTGGCTACAGGTATATTCCTTGCCGATTCGGGTAGTGGCGGTGGTATGAACCTGAATATGGGAGCTGCCCTGAACTCGGTACTTGCCAGCCAGATTAATGCTCTTACCGGAAATATGAAGAATGCCAGTCTGTCGTTCGGTGTCGAAGACCATGATGATTCGGATGCGGGCGGTAAGCGGACGGATTATAGTTTCCGT
>ERZ780168.2771-NODE-2771-length-14907-cov-6.585712_pt1 | contig 14907 bp, 11 predicted proteins | sample MGYA00510981_ERZ780168 | MGnify/ENA primary metagenome ERZ780168 (study PRJEB29588, sample SAMEA2158769) | human gut metagenome | biome: human gut; feature: human-associated habitat; material: faeces | place: Denmark | collected 2008/2010 ...
AGAATATCCCGCTCAACATCCGCAATACGAACGAGCCGGACCATCCCGGCACGCTCATCACGGAGAGCTTTGTCGAGGCCCCGAACCCGGAGCGTTTTGTGACCGGCATTGCGGGAAAGTGCGATTTTTCCATCGTCACCGTGTCGAAAAAGGGCCTTTCCGGCGCCGTGGGCACGCTGCGCGCCATTCTGGAGGTCTTTGAGAACAACAGCATTCCTGTGGCGCACACCCCGAGCGGCATCGACTGCATCTCACTTGCCATGCCGACGGAGGCGCTCACGCCGAACCAGTACAGCCTGCTCGACGAGCTGCGCAGCGAGATCCGCCCGGACAGCATCCAGATCAACGATCACATTGCCGTCATCGCCGTCGTCGGGAGCGGGAGCCGCGGCAAATTCCGGAGCGGGGGAGAGGTCGAGCCTGCCGCGCAGTGCGTCCACGCAGCACTGGTAGTACGACAGCGGCGTCCCCACGTCGCACCAGTAGCCGTCCATCGGCACGCCGAGGATCGGCTCGTGCGCCGCGAGCAGCAGCGGGAAAAGATCTTTGGCAAAATCAAACGGCTGGTCTTCCGGCACATAGGCCATCGCCCGCGGGGAGACAATATAGACCCCGGTGTTCACAAGATCGGTCACGACGTGCTCCCAATCCGGTTTCTCGATGAAGTGCTGCACAAAGCCCTGCCGGTCCTGCAGCACGAGCCCGTACTGCAGTGGCTCCGCGTTCGGGTAGAGCGCGATCGTCACGGCCGCGTCCGCCTGCTGATGCCGGCGGTAGAGCCCCAGCAGGTCAAAGCTGCACGCGGCGTCGCCGCTGATGACGAGAAAATCCTCCCTGCCGTAAAAATCGCTGCACGCGCGCACGCCGCCGGCCGTACCGCGCGGCTCGGACTCGATGCGGTATTTCAGGTGCACGCCGTAGTCGCTGCCGTCGCCGCAGTGCTCCTGAATGACCTCCGGCCGGTAGCACAGCGTCATGCACACGTCCGTGAAGCCGTTGCGCTGCAGCAGATCCAGCAGCCGGTCGAGCACCGGCACGCCGACGAGCGGCACCATGGGTTTCGGGAGGCTTCCGGTGATGCTGCGCAGCCGCCGGCCCTGACCGCCGGCCAGTAAAATGGCTTTCATGCGCACGCTCCTTTCACAAATCTTCAGCAGGAAAGTGTATTGTCAATGGGGATAGAATCTGATATAATCATTGATTATCATGGGGGCAATAGGTTTTGCCCCACAGGGTGCAAGGAGGTATGACGATGCGGGACCCCAAAGTCGGCAATGTACCCAATGAATCCAAACTGCAGCGTGCGCTGATGCCCAATTCGCGGATGTTTCTGCTGTTTCTGATCGTGTTTGCAGTGCTCACGTTTCTCTTTTCCGACCGGCTCTGGCTGTCGATCGGCGAGGGCGTCATCATTCTGCTGCTCATTATCTACTCGGTCATCATGCGCGCGCGCAAGCGCCGCACGCTCGAGCGATATATTGAATCCGTCACCTATGATACGGAGTCTGCACGAAATAATACCCTGCAGAATTTCCCGCTGCCGATGGCGGTCTTTCGCCCGGCGGATTCGCAGGTCATCTGGGCCAACCAGAACTTTTTCGATCTCTGCGGCCGGCACAAGCCATCGGTCGATATGCGCATCACGGATGTAATCCCGGAGTTTTCCGGCCGCTGGCTGCTCGAGGGCAACACGCAGTGCCCGGAGCTGCTGGAGTATCAGGGCCATAAGTACCAGATCCACGGCAACCTCGTGCGCACGAATCCGGATGATGCTGCAAGCTACATGGGCATCACCTACTGGGTCGATGTCACGGACTATGAAAAGATCCGGCTGGAGTATTACGCGTCCCGCCCGGTCATCGCCGTCATCGTCATTGATAACTATGACGAGCTCATCCGCGGCCTGACCGACCGCAAGCGCAACGAGATGCGTGACGCCATTGAGGACAAGCTCCTGCAGTGGTGCGAGGGTAAGGGCGGCTTTTTCCGTCGCTACGACCGCGACCGGTATCTGTACGTGTTCGAGGAGCGGCATCTCGACGAGCTGCGCGAGAATAAATTCGCGTCCCTGCTCGACAGCGTGCGCAGCGTGGCAAGCCCCAGCGGCATCCGCGCGACCGTCAGTGTGGGCATCGGGCGCGACGGCGACAGCCTGGATGAAAATTATAATTTCGCCATTCTCGGCACCGAGATGGCACTCTCGCGCGGCGGCGATCAGGCCGTGGTGAAAAACCGCGTCACGTTCGAGTTCTTCGGCGGCCGCGGCGGCGAGGTCGAGCGGCGCACAAAGGTCAAGTCCCGCGTCATGGCCAACGCCCTCAGCCAGCTCATTCAGGACTCGTCCAAGGTCTATGTCATGGGCCACAAATTCTCCGATCTGGACACGCTCGGCGCGGCCGCCGGCGTTTGCTGCATCGCGCGCAAGCTCGGCACGCCCTGCCGCATCGTCATGGATGCGAACAAGACGGCCGCCGGCCAGCTGCGCGACCGGATGCTGCACGTGCCGGAGTATGCCAAGGCGTTCCTGACCCCGCAGGAGGCGTATCTGCACGCCGACAGCCGCACGCTGCTCGTCGTGGTGGACACCAACCGCCCGGACCAGGTCGAAAATCACAACCTGCTCGAGGCCTGCACCCGTGTGGCGGTCATCGACCACCACCGGCGCGCGGCGACCTATATCACCAACGCGACCATGAGCTTCCATGAGCCGTATGCGTCGTCGGCGTGCGAGCTGATGACGGAGCTGCTCGAGGAGCTGGTCGAGCAGCCGGACATCCTGCGCGTGGAAGCGGAGGCAATGCTCTCGGGCATCATGCTCGATACGAAGGACTTCACTGTCCGCACCGGCGAGCGCACGTTTGAGGCGGCGGCGTTCCTGCGCCGCGCCGGGGCCGACACCTCGGAGGTCAAAAAGCTCCTGCAGACGGATATGGAGCACACGGTCGCCCGCTATAAGATCCTGCAGACGGCGTCCATCTACCGCGCGGACATTGCCATTGCCGCGCCCACTGAGCCGCAGGACCGCATCGTCGCGGCGCAGGCGGCGGATGAGCTGCTCAACATCGCCGGGGTCACGGCGTCCATGGTCATTTACCCGATGGGCGACGGGGATGTGTTCATCTCCGCGCGCTCGATCGGTGAACTGAATGTGCAGCTGGTCATGCAGCCGCTCGTCGGCGGCCGTGCAGCTGCATGACGTGTCGGTCGCGCAGGCGGTGCAGATGGCGCGCAAGTCGATCGACGACAATCTGGAAAACTAAGCAAAGGAGTATCTTGCTATGAAAGTGATTTTGAATGTTGACGTAAAAGGTCAGGGCAAAAAGGGCGAACTCAAGGAAGTATCCGACGGTTATGCCCGCAACTATCTCCTGCCGCGCAAGCTCGCGACGGAGGCCACGGCCGACAATCTCAATGCCTTCCGCCTGAAGGAGAAGGCCAAGGCGGCGCAGATCGCCCGCGAGAAGGCTGAGGCGGAGGAAAACGCCAAGAAGCTCGGCACCATTCAGGTGAAGATCGCGGCGAAGGCCGGCAGCAACGGCAAGCTCTTCGGCTCTGTCACCTCGAAGGAGATCAGCGACGCGCTGCACGAGCAGTTTGACCTCACCATCGAAAAGCAGAAGATCGTGCAGGCCGAGCCCATCAAGAGCTTCGGCGCATATGAGGTCAAGTGCAAGCTCGGCTACGAAGTCACCGGCACCATCCACGTGCTGGTCATCGAAGAGAAATAAACCGCGCGCAGGCGAGGGAGGGATCCGTCATGGAGGAGCTGCTGGGCAGACAGCCGCCCCATTCCGCTCCGGCGGAGCAGGCAGTCATCGGTGCGATGCTCATCGATCCGAGCTGCATCCCGGACGTGATCGAAAAGGTCAAGTCCGACGAATTTTATATTCAGGCCAACCGCGATATTTTTGACACCATCTTCGCCATGTTCTCCTACGGGCAGAGCGTGGATGCGGTCACGGTGCTTGAGCAGATGAAGGTCCGCGGCGTGTACAAGGACACGACGCAGCAGTACCTCATGGAGGTCATGCAGATCACGCCCACGGCGGCGAACGTGCTCAAGTACGCGGCCATCGTGCGCGATCAGGCGTTGCTGCGCAATCTGCACACGGCGGCCGATGAGATCAACAACATGATCTTTGAGGGCTCCGGCGGGGCGGACGCCATGCTCGAGGCGGCCGAGCGCAAGATCTATGCGCTCCGGCAGGGGCGCAACGTCGGCGGCCTGCAGCCAATCAGCATGGTCATTCAGCGCGTGTACGCAAACCTCTCCGAGGCGGCGAGCAGCGGTGGGGGCATCCCCGGTCTGGCCACCGGCCTGCCGGATCTGGACCAGACGATCCTCGGCCTGAACGCGGGCGAGCTCATCCTCATTGCGGCCCGCCCCGGCATGGGCAAGACGAGTATGGCGCTCAACATTGCACTGCACGTCGGCAAGACGTCCGGCAAGACGGTCGCGGTGTTCTCGCTCGAAATGGCGCGTGAGCAGCTCACGACGCGTCTGCTTGCGGGCGAGGGCCTGGTCGACAGCCAGAAGCTCCTCACCGGCAAGCTCTCGGCGGACGAGTGGCGGCGCGTCGGTGCTGCGGCCACGACCATCAGCGCGACCGATATCCGCATCGACGACAATCCGTCGCTCTCCGTTGCGGACATGAACGCCCAGTGCCGCCGCATCCCGAACCTCGGCCTCGTCGTCATCGACTACCTGCAGCTCATGCAGTCGGCCGGCAGCGGCCACAGCTGGTCGAACGAGAGCCGCACGCAGGCCGTCTCCGATATGAGCCGCATGCTCAAGATCATGGCTAAGGAGCTCAACGTTCCGGTCATCTGCCTGTCGCAGCTGTCACGTGCCAACGAGTCGCGCCAGAACAAGCGGCCGATGCTGTCCGATCTGCGTGAATCCGGTGCCATCGAGCAGGACGCGGACATCGTGCTCGCGCTCTACCGCGACGGGTATTACAACAAAGAGTGCGAGAATCCGAATCTGGCCGAGGCGATCATCCTCAAAAACCGTCACGGCGAGACCGGCACGCTCGAGCTCATGTGGCTGCCGGAGTACACATCCTTCGCGGCCATCGAGAAGAAGTACGACGACGATGACTATTGATGCCATTGTGCCCGGCGCACGCGTGCTGTGTGCCGTGTCCGGCGGGGTGGATTCCATGTACCTCCTGCACCGGATGACGGAGCTGGCGGCGCAGCGCGGCTTTACCGTCGGCTGTGCGCACTTCAACCACGGCCTGCGCGGCGCGGAGAGCGACCGCGACGAGGCGTTCGTGCGCGCGCAGTGCGAGAAATTGGGCGTGCCGTTTTACGCCGGGCGCGGTGACGTTGCATCTGTGCGCGGCATGGGCACCGAGGCCGCCGCGCGGGAGCTGCGCTATGCGTTTTTGGCCCGCTGCGCGGACGAGCACGGTTATGACTGGATCGCGACGGCGCACACGGCGGACGACAATGCCGAGACGCTGCTGCTCAACCTCGCGCGCGGCTGCGGTCTGCGCGGCCTGACCGGCATCCCGCCGCGGCGCGGAAACCTCCTGCGCCCAATGCTGGACACGACGCGCGCGCAGGCGGAGGCGTACCTGACCGCACATGCCATCCCGCATGTGGAGGACAGCACGAACGCGGCCGACGCCTACGCCCGCAACCGTGTGCGGCACCATGCCGTGCCGGCGCTCGAGAGCGTGAACGCCGCCTTTGTGCAGCATGCGTCCGATACGGCGGCGCTCCTGCGCGAGGATGAGCGGTTTCTCCGTGATCTGGCGGCCAAATTTCTGGCCGGACGGACAATTTCGGACGGCATCCCGACAGCAGAGCTGCTGGCGCTGCCGCGCCCGGTGCGCGTGCGCGTGCTGCAGCAGGCGGCCGGACGGGAGCTGTCGCGCCGGCATCTGTTGGCGCTCGAGCGGCTGTGCAGCGGGGAAGGGCTCGGCTATGCCGATGTGCCCGGCCTGCGCGTGACGCGCGAGCGGGGACGGCTGTTTTTCGGCGCGCAGGTGCTGCCGCCGCTCGGGACGCATATTCTGTGCCCCGGTGAGACGACGGAGATCCCGGAGCTGGGGCTGCGCATCACGGTCGGAGAGCCGGAAGCGTTTCGCGAAATTCACAGCACGTTCACGACTTTTTACTTTAAATCTGCGATTATCCATGATAAACTATCTGTTACGCCGCGGCGTCCGGGTGACCGGATCCGTCTGGCTGGACGTGGCTGCACGAAGCGCGTGAGCGACCTGTTCGCCGAACGGGGGCTGACGCAGTGTGCGCGCGACCGCGTGCCGATCATCCGCGCAGCGGAGACTCCGGCGGCCATCGCCGGCTTCGGCATTGCCGAGCAATGGGCGGCGGTGCCGGATCAAACCATGATTTGTGTCCGAGTGGAACAGATCCAGACATATGGGGGAGAATACTATGAGCGATATGAGAGATGACATTGCGTCCGTTCTGCTGTCCGCCGAGGAGATCCAGGCGCGCACGGCGGAGCTGGGGGCCCAGATTTCCAAGGATTTTGACGGCCGCGAGCCACTGTTCGTCGGCGTGCTCAAGGGCTGCTTTGTGTTCATGGCCGACCTGATGCGCAGCGTGACCATTCCGTGCTCGGTCGATTTCATGGCCGTGTCGTCCTACGGCAACCAGACCACGACCACCGGCGCCGTGAAGATCAACAAGGATCTGAATCAGGACATCGAGGGCCGCGACATCATTCTCGTTGAGGACATTCTCGACAGCGGCGTCACGCTGCACTATCTCAAGGACTATCTCAGTGTCCGCCGTCCTGCCTCCATCACCATTGCCACCCTGCTCGATAAGCCAGCCCGCCGCAAGGCGCCGATCTATGCCGCCTATGCCGGCTTTGAAGTGCCGGACGCGTTCGTTGTCGGCTACGGGCTCGACTACGCAGAAAAATACCGCAATCTCCCGTATATCGGCGTGCTCAAGCCGGAGGTCTACTCCACCTGAGCGCCTCGGTGCGGATCCCATAAAGGATGTGATTTGATTTGAAACCTGATAAGAACCGTGCCAGAGGCATCGGGTTCTACCTGCTGATTGGCGTGATTATTCTCGCCGTCATCTTCTATCTGACCACACCGGCAGAGCAGAAGGAATACACCTACTCCGAAATCGAGGAGCTGTTCCGCCAGGAGCAGGTCAAGTCGTTCTGCCTCGAGGGAGATGAGCTCACGCTCAATCTCTATTCTCCGGACAGCGACGGCAACACGACGATCAAAAAGACGCTTCCGAGCCCCACCTGGTTCCGTGAGGATCTTGGTGACCTGATCGAGGAGCAGACCGCCAGCGGCGTGCTGACGGAGTATGACTACGTCAAGGGCTGGACGGCTCCGTGGTGGATGTCCATCCTGCCGTACCTGATCTCGATCGTGCTGTTCATCGGCGTGTGGTACCTGCTCATGAACAAGGCGGGCGGCGGCGGTGCGCCGGGCGTCGGCAAGTTCGGCAAGGCGCACACGCGCACCGGCGAGGAGAACCTCAAGAAGGTCACGTTTGCTGATGTTGCCGGCGCGGAAGAGGAAAAAGAGGAACTGTCCGAGATCGTGGACTTCCTCAAGCGTCCGCAGAACTATACCGCGATGGGCGCACGCATTCCAAAGGGTGTGCTGCTCGTCGGCCCTCCGGGTACCGGCAAGACGCTCATGGCCCGCGCGGTCGCGGGCGAGGCCGGCGTGCAGTTTCTGTCCATCTCGGGCTCGGATTTTGTCGAGCTCTATGTCGGCGTCGGCGCCTCGCGCGTGCGTGACCTGTTTGACCAGGCCAAGAAGGTTGCCCCGGCCATCGTGTTCATCGACGAGATCGACGCGGTCGGCCGCCAGCGCGGCAGCGGCCTCGGCGGCAACGACGAGCGCGAGCAGACGCTCAACCAGCTGCTTGTCGAAATGGACGGCTTTACGAATAACGAGGGCGTCATCGTCATGGCGGCGACCAACCGCGCCGACATTCTCGATAACGCGCTGCTGCGCCCCGGCCGCTTTGACCGGCGCGTGTATATGGGCCTGCCCGACATCAAGGGCCGCGAGGAGATCCTGAAGGTCCACGCCCGCGGCAAGCCGCTGGGCGACGATGTCGATCTCAAGAGCATCGCGCGCGGCACGGCCGGCTTTGCCGGCGCAGATCTGGAGAACCTGCTCAATGAGGCTGCCATCATGGCCACGCGCAGCAAGCGCCGCTTCATCATGCAGGCGGATATCGACGAGGCGATCCTCAAGGTTGTCATGGGCCCGGAGAAGAAGAGCCGCGTCGTGTCCGAGCGTGCGCGCCGCCTGACGGCGTACCACGAGTCCGGCCACGCGATCGCGTCGTTCTTCCTCAAGAACGCCGACCCCGTGCACTATATCACGATCATCCCGCGCGGCGCGGCCGGCGGCTTCACTTGGTACCGCAAGGCCGAGGACGCCGAAGACTTCACGTCCCGCGGCGAGATGTTTGACAGCATCGTCTCCGCGCTCGGTGGCCGCATTGCCGAGCAGCTCTTCCTCGAGGATATTTCCACCGGTGCGTCCGGTGACATCCAGCAGGCGACGAACATCGCCCGCGACATGGTCATGAAATACGGCATGTCGGAGAAGCTCGGCCCCATCTCGTTCGACGATTCGAGCCACAGCATCTTCATCGGCCGCGATTTCGGCACCACGAAGAGCTATTCCGAGGAGACTGCCGCCACGATCGACGAAGAGGTCAAGCACATCTTCGATCAGGCCTACGCCAAGTGCGAGGCACTGCTGCGCGAGCATGCCGATCTGCTGACCGGCCTCGCGGAGTACCTGCTCATCCACGAGACGATCGAGGGCGATGATTTCCGCTACTATTGCGAGCACGGTGTGATGCCCGTCCACCCGGACGACACCATCGAGCCGCCGGCGAAGGTCATCCGCAGAATGGACGAGGCCCCCGAGGCCCCGCAGCCGGACGTGGAAGCCCCGGCCCAGCCGACGGACGGCGCCGCACCGGAGGACGACAGCGACAAAACCGAATGATGTACGAAAGGGCGGGGGACACCCCGCCCTTTTTCCATGAAAGGAGAACCTACGTATGCTCTATACCTTTGGCGGGAAAGCCCCGCAGGTCGACCCGACGGCGTTTGTCAGCGCGAGCGCGGAGCTCATCGGTGATGTGATTGTCGGCCCGCGCTGCTATATCGGCCCCTTTGCCGTCATCCGCGCCGACGCCTCGCGCATCGTGCTTGAGGAGGAGGTCGCGGTCGAGGACGGCGTCATCATCCACACCGGCGGGGAGGACCCCGTCGTGACCATTTCGCGCCGCGTGACCATCGGCCACGGCGCGATCATCCACGCGCGCGCCATCGGGCCGGAGGCCAGCATCGGCATGGGCGCGGTGCTCAGCCTCTGCAGCGAGATCGGCGCGGGCAGCGTCGTGGCCGAGTCGGCGCTCGTGCCGCAGGGCAAGATCATCCCGCCGGAGACGCTCGTCGCAGGCGTGCCTGCAAAGCCGCTGCGTGAGCTGACCAACAAAGACCGCACCGACTGGCGTGAGACGAAGGACTGGTACGTGCGCATAGCGGCACAGTATCTTGACCCGGACAACTATCACCCGGTGAAGTGACGGCTTGAAATGGCCGGGCACGGAAGCCTTGATATGGCCGATGGACGGCTGCGGCAAAACCGAGTGTATACGAAAGTGGATCATTCTTGCAATCATGCATTTTTGCTTTGATCGTCATCTATGCGAAAAGTGACGATACGCCAGAAAGTGAGATCACTGCGATCGTGGAGGCGGCAGACAGCGGAGACCCTTCGGCACAGCAGAAATTGAGTCGTTACTTCAGCAAAGGCCTGACGGCTGAAAAGTACAATGAAATTCGAAGAAAAGTATATCTTTTAAATCACAGGACGGCGATATCGTCGCGCAGTATTGGCTTGGGCTGATAGACGAATATGAGCGAAGGGCCGGAATGGCGGACAAAAGCCGCTGAAAACGGAAACACCGAAGCCATGCTGGGACTCTCTTTGGGATCAGACGACTTAGGCATGGATAAAGAAAAAGCGCGATACTGGCTCGTGAAGGCGGCGGAATCCAACCCGAAGGCGATGGTGAGCTTGGCGCTGAAATACTATGTGGATGACAAAGTAGATGAAGCCCTTGCGCTGTGTATCAAGGCGGAAGATATGAGTTGCGGCCAAGCGAAGGTGGAAGCCGATCGCCTCACCGCGCAGATCTATGGAGATATGTCATCCGCGGGGTATGATCCCGAAAAGCAGAAAGCGTATCTTCTCAAAGCGCTGAACGTGAAACCCGTACCGACGGATAACGGTTTTGACGATAAATACGCACAAGCGGCGTCGCTGCTGAGGGCGTGATTTCAGTTGAAGAGTACGAACAGCCCGTCGGAGAGCAATGTGAAAAACGCGGCGTATTGCGCGGTCATTGCGGCTGTGCTGGATCGGGATTACGCAGACAGGCTGAGCGAATTTGCGATTCGTCAGTCGGAATTCGATGCATGGGCAGTGGATGCAAGAAATTACAATTTCCATCTGCCGTGCTGAACAGTCCCCTGAGGAATCACCAACCGTGCGCTCTTCCGGGGTTTTGCATGGCTCGGCGTTTCACCGGAGAATCGTGCTTGCACTTTGCGCTGTTGAATGATACAATACCTTGTTGAAAATAAGAAGGAGGATTTCCTTTATGAAACTCGGTATCGAGGGCGATTCACCTGATTCTATATCTCAATATTGCTCCATAAATGCCGATAATTCTTGATTTCAGCGTGTTTTCCGCACAAACAGTCACTATATAACTTCATGCAATTCCATACTACTCCACGCCGAAATGGTGTAAAAATGGTGTATGGAAAATCGGATTGCAGACGCGAAAATGACACACTACTACTGCCCCCCAAAAAAATCGAGTGATAGCTCTGATGAAACACACAACCATCGGCATGACCGCCCAACGGATATGCCGATGGTTGTTTCATTTTCTGCTGCATTTCGGGGCGAATATAGAGAAAAATATCGCCAGTACGTCGCTTGGCTTTCCTGCCTATCTTGCCACTCCGCCTTGTGATAACGGCATTTCGTGTGCCAATAAAGGGTGGAATCTTACCTTTGCAGGGTTTTGCTTGAATAGCAAAGCCTTATCTGAAACCGTTTGTCGAATTTTGTATTTTATCAGTTATAACTTATGTTTTTGAAATTTCGCCATTGAGTTTCAATCGTAAGTGTGATATACTGTGGTCAGTCACGGAAGGAGGGTGAAGTTTTATGATTAAACGCGAACTGTATATGAGCCGTATCCGTCCGTTCATCGGAACGGAGCTGGTCAAGGTCATGACCGGTATCCGCCGCTGCGGAAAGTCGGTCATGTTGGAGCTGATTCAGCAGGAGCTTGCGGAGTCCGGCGTCAGTCGGGCGCAGTTTATCTCCATCAACTTTGAAGATATGAGCTATTCCCATCTGCAAACTGCGCAGGCTTTGCATGATGAGATCACCGCAAGAGCCGCAGAAATAGAAGGCAAGGTCTATCTCTTTTTCGATGAGATTCAGGAGGTCAAGGACTGGGAGAAGTGCATCAACTCTCTCCGTGTTTCGCTGGATTGCGACATCTACATCACCGGCTCCAATGCAAAGCTGCTGTCCGGTGAGCTTGCGACCTATTTGGGCGGACGCTATGTGGAGTTTGTGATCTATCCGTTCTCCTTCGGAGAGTTCATGGAGCTGTACCGTTCGATCGCCCCCGATGCGTCCATCCAACAGTGTTTCCAAAAGTACCTGCTCGCCGGAGGGATGCCCTATCTCGCAAATCTCCGCTATGCGGATGCGCCGTCCAAGCAATATCTTCACGATCTGTTCAACTCTGTCCAGCTCAAGGACATCGTGAAGCGAAATAAAATCCGTGACGTTGACCTGCTGGAACGGATCATTGCCTATGTGATCGCCAATGTGGGAACGACCTTCTCGGCGACCTCTCTTGCAAAGTTCCTGAAAAACGAGCAGCGCACCGTTGCCCCGGAAACAATTCTGAACTATATCAAATACTGCTGCGAGGCGTACCTGTTCTATCAGGTGAAGCGGGAGGACTTGCAGGGCAAACAGATCCTTGCCTCCAACGAGAAGTATTATATTGCCGATCACGGAATCCGCGAGGCGGTCTTCGGCGGCAATATGCGGGACATCAACCTCATTTTGGAAAACATCGTCTATCTGGAGCTGCTGCGCCGGGGCTATGAGGTGACTGTCGGCAGGACGGGCGATAAGGAAATTGATTTTGTATGTGACAAGCGCGGCGAAAAGCTGTATGTTCAGGTCACTTATCTTCTGGCATCGGAAGAAACAGTCAACCGCGAGTTCGGCGCGTATGATAGCATCCGCGACAACTTCCCGAAGTACGTTGTTTCCCTCGATGAGTTCGACATGAGCCGAAACGGGATCAAACACCGGAATATCCGCGATTTCCTCTTGGCGGAGGAATGGAACTGAACAGGAAGCCCGGCATCACGTCAAATGGCGCGATGCCGGGCTTCTTAAAACTCAAAATGGAAAATCTAAATGATAGGCATCTTTGACTTTTTGTAATTCCTCCATAATCTTATGGGGACAATTAAAAAGGAGCTCCTGTAGAGAAGGGAATAAAGTATACTCTCGCGGATTTCCATAGCTTGTCCAACTGCTTGCATATACAAGCTCATTTTGAACAAAAAATTCAAGGCAGCTTCCATAGTTATTTGAAAGTGTGGAATCAAGTGTGTTTTTGCTCTCCCACTGCCTTATATTTTCGATTTCTCCTTCTGCCATCCAACGGTCACCAAACGTGCGCATTCTCTCTTCCACGATATAAGCAACAAACAGCCGTATATTAATATCAAGCGTGTCATCTGACCAGATTTTTTTGAATATGTTGACGGCTAATTCAATATGCTGATCCACGCATTTTTTAAGTGGTGGAAGCACCCGTGCTACGTTTGCAGAGTATTTGCGGAAAGTGTCGATGCCAAACTCCAGAGTATCGTTATTCAAAGCCCCGTTATCAAAAGATGACAGCAGATCAAACGCGTTATCGACATTTACGCCACGGATTTCGCATTTGTTTAACCAACTTGAAATAGTAGATTTAGAGACTTTTCGAACATTTTCATGAAGTATGTAGTATAGCACGATTCGTTCATCGTCCGTGGTTATTTCTGCAATAGTATCTGCGATAGAAATATCAGAACCACCCGGGGGCAATTCTCTCACTTTCAAATATTCTGCATACCTTGTTCTAAGTTTATTATTCTCGTATGTGATAAGACTGGCTTTTGTGTGCGGAGCCGATACCGCTTCGCTCACAGTATCATAAATGTACGAAATATCTGTATCGGAATCCAACCGCCTTAACTTATATTCGTTATTTAGGAATCCGTACATGTTGCCCGAATTAATTTCCGGCAAGGCAACTGGAATTACAGGAACGTCCTCATACCAAAGCACTCCCGCTTCATTCAGGCAATAGGCACTCTGATAATAATCATGCGAAAGAATCGCAATGTTAACTGCGCTGCTTTTCAGCGCAGATCTGACTTCATCAGAAATGCGTTCATTTATGTCGTTGCCCGGCAGAGAAGAGCAGAAAACTGCTTCCTTAGAAATTCCGGTTCCTGCAAAAAAGTCAACAAGCATATCCGCAATACCTTTATCAGTTGATCGGTGGCTTATGAAAATTGTATTTTTCTCCTTTTTCCCTTGTGTTGCATTGGTGGGGTTATGCGTGTTATACTCAGCCAATCGTTCACTATATGTTCTTGCAGAATTATTTAGAATGACAAAGTATGGCTCATTATCAGCCCATTTAACATCAATATAGCCGAGTTCTTTTAGTTCTCTTATGATACCGTCAAGTTCTTGCTCTTGTTGCGTAGAAAGCCCGTTGTATTGTTTCCGCAATACCTGCGTAGGGTTTTCTGAACAGACCAGCTTTAACAGTAACCCTTCAGAATTAGATGGAAGTTTTCTAAAATCCATAGATTCTCCTTATAATTGCGGCTTGTCTAACACATACATCAGCTGGCTTGCCAGCATTATTTGCTCCATAGCCTCACGTTTTTCATATTGAAGATTAGCATGAGCCGCAGGATTGCGATAGGCTGCCATGATTCCTTCAAACAGAGATTGGATTCCACGTCGGTAGTCCCTGCCACTGGTAGTAGTTGTGTCACAGAATTTGAAAGCGCCGTTCTCGCTCATAAGTGCGCCAATCACATCGCCGATCTTTGAGGGAACTGCTGCGCCAGGTTTTAACTCTGAAAACTTTTCGCGCAGACGTGATTCCACTTCTTTAATTGCCTTTTCTGCCGCAGCTGAACAATGACCATCTACAAATAACTCACGGGAAACATTCACAATCCGCGGGTGTATCTCTGACCAGAACTGGACAACAACGGGTTCTGCTTTGATATGGCGAACAATTACCACCAACTCGCCAAATGCCGCAGGATTCAGGAAAATAGCACCCACTTCGTTTTGCTGAAAAAGTATATTTGCAACACAGGGGAGCGTAGTCGCATAAAAAGGATAGTCTGCTTGGATTCCTCTCGTAATTGCATTGATCCATTGGTAAACGCGCTGAATTTCCTGAGGCGTGTGGAGAAACTGCATATGCAAGTTTGCATTTGTAAAGTCTATCCACTTTCGCAGCTCATACAGTTCGTTCTCATACGGCAGTTTCAAAGCACGCACCTCCCTTACAGCGCCTTTACCGTGTCGATAAACTGGCTCATGCTCATTGCACCCGGCAAGAGGTTTTCCTCATTCTCAAATACCATGTAATAGCGGAAATCCTTGCCTGCTGCTGTACGCCACGCCTGACCGAGTGCGATTTTCTCCCGGCTGTCATCGTTTTTCAGGTGGTCGCCCTTGGTTTCCGCGCAGATGAGCTTGCCGCTTTGGGTCATAATCAGAATAT
>ERZ780168.2779-NODE-2779-length-14873-cov-4.352544_pt1 | contig 14873 bp, 18 predicted proteins | sample MGYA00510981_ERZ780168 | MGnify/ENA primary metagenome ERZ780168 (study PRJEB29588, sample SAMEA2158769) | human gut metagenome | biome: human gut; feature: human-associated habitat; material: faeces | place: Denmark | collected 2008/2010 ...
GCTATTATTGTAGCTTGCAGCTTCTCTTTTTAAAGTTAAAAGTCTTTGATAAGGATTTTTGGTGCTACCTATCTTTATCAAATCTCCATACTCTAATGCATAGAAGAATCCGAGATATGTACCCTTGTTTTCCTTTTCAACGCTTCGGATTTCTCCAAACTCTGAATTACTAAAAATCTGAAGTTCCATAAACGTATCCTTTCTTATTTAATCCATTTTTCAACTGGGATTCTTGTTGCTTCTGCAATTTTTTGTACTGTAGTTAATGCCGGTAAAGAATTATTGTCTTTCCACCTGCCTACAACTCCATTACCAAGACCACATTTTTTTTCAAATGCGTGTATTGATAAATTATTTTCTTCGCAATAAGCAACAACATTTTGATAAAACATAGACTTCTCCTTTCTTTATTTGATAAAGATTTAGAGAAAAGCTTGACAATCTTTAGAGAAAGTTCTAATATATGAATTGTCGAGAAACATATTTTGAGAACACTTCCCTTTAAGTTTATTTTTAGGCTTTTCCCTAACCTTTAAACTTATTATATAGAGTGTTCTCTAATTTGTCAACACCTTTTTTAGGTGAAACTCTAAAAAATGGAGGAAAACACAAATGAACACGGTAGAAAGAGTAAAAGACCTATGCAAACAAAGAAAGATTTCGATACATAAATTAGAATTAGAATGTGGTTTTGCTAACGGATATATAGGTCAGTTGCGTAAAGGTACATTGCCAGATGATAGGTTGGGAAAAATTGCCGAATATTTAGGTGTATCAGCCGAATATTTAAGAACTGGCGAAGAAGAACAGCTTATTTTATCTGAACAAGCTGATTTGTGGATTAAAATTAGAAATGACAAAAGATTATTACACTCATTAAAAACATTTTTCGAGTTAAGTGACGAAAAGCAAGAATATGTCCTCGGCTTAATTAATTTATTTAAAGGAGAGTTGTAATAAATGATTGAATCGAAGGATTTTTTAAAGACTATAGTAGAGAAAAGAGATAAAAATGGCAACACTAACTATGCCGACATTGCCAGTTGTCTTGGCGTTGACATGATTTCAATGTTGCCATTTATGAGAGAACTTAGTAATAAAGGCTACATCGCCCAAACCCTTGAAGATGTAACTGTTACTAAACTTGGACTACTTGCTTATGATGAACTTTAATTAATACTCACGATTTATGAAATTGCGATAAAATCTTTTATTCTCTCAAGTGCACTAGTGCAACATTATGTTGCACTAGTTTTCTTTATATCTGCTATTATTTTATAGATATACTCTAATATTGCATTATCGTTAATATTTTCTACTATTTCAATAATTTCCTTTTTGTAATCCTCATTACTCATAACTTTGCCCCTTTGAACCCACACATTTATTTAGTAGCGATAACGTGATTATAGAACATATGTTTGATATTGTCAAGTATGTAGTGGCACTGCCAACGCCAATTAAACAGCACCACTACGCCAGAACTTGAAGTGTCTTCTTTTGAAGACATGTTTATTATACATGCTGAATATTAAAATTTCTAATATATAACATCGTAAAATTGCGACAGTGTTCGACATTTTAAAAATGGTATGTTATAATGCAAGCAAAAAACGGAGGGTTATTTTATGGAAGAAAAGCAAAAGATAAGCAAAACAAGCATAATTGCCGCAATAATTTTCTTTGCAATAATTATTGTTGCTGTATTACTGTGTTATTTTAGAGTATTTAGCGATTATTGTTACTCTGAAAGTGACAGGAAAATGATAGACAGTGCGATTAAAATTATTGATGATTTTGAAAATGGAACTTTAAGTACAAAAGAAGCAAGCACCAAAATGAAGAATTTAACAAATTTGGCAGAAAAACAAGCCGATGATAAAACGCTTTCTGCTACTTTTTCAAGCGTTGAAATATCGCTTTCGCTTTCAGATAATAAGATAGTATCGCAAGATTCTAAATCTGAATGGCTTAAAAATATAAAAGAACGCCGAGAGTCATTTGAGAAAATGTTAAAAGAAAAGAAATAAGTTTTTAATTTATACAGGTCCTACATTAAAGTAAGACCTGTATTTTTGTTTTTTAAATAAGTTCGCAATCAGTTACATTGACTGCGGCAAACAGTTCTCCGTCATGCACAAGCACAACCCTGTCTCCACTTTTTTCTGATACTGTGTATTCATCAAACCAAGCCTTAATAGGCGTGCCGTCATAATCGGTATCGCCGACAAATCTTACAGTGCTACCCTCTTCAATATCTCCGCTAAACGGAATATCTGTAGGCGTATCATCAGAACTTGCACCGCCGACAAATTCAAGATTAGCAATATTTACAGCGGCTGTGATTGTTGTGCCAATACCTATAACAATTCTATCTCCGTCCTCTTCAATTACATCATATTCATCATAATATGTCGCGAATCTCACGCCGTCATAATCAATGTTATCAAGCACTCTGACTTTCTTGCCATCACCACGGTTTACTGTATCTGTGTTAATATCATTGTCGTTGTCATAAATGCACTTAACAAGACTAAGATTATCCTCATCAATAGCGGCAGTGGTTACGCCGTCAATACCAATAACAACTCTTCTGCCGTTAGCTGATAAAACGCTGTACTCATCATAGTAAGTGCTAAATGGCTCGCCATTATCGTACTGAATAGCGTTAATAACCTTAACTGTATCGCCTTTATGATACTTAGTGTCTGGTACCGGCTCATAGTCTGGCACTGTGATTTCTTCAACGACATGGTCTGTGCAATAATCAGTGTAGCAATAGTTCTGGTCTACTGTCTGTCCGTTAATATGTGCGTCTCTAAAATAATTAACACTTCCGCCAAACTGCCACATATCATACTCCGTGTCATTTGTAAGTTGTGGCTTTCCGCTTGAATAGCTTGCTACCCAAAGGCTGAAACCATCGTTTTTTACTCTCGCAACATCTACATAATTATTAAAATGGTTAGCTGACATGTAAAGCCCTATATTTTTAAAGCCAGCCCTTTTAAGTTCATTCATAAATGCAAGCACAATTTCTGTCAAATCTTCTCCTGTAAGCATGCCACCCTCAACATCGTAAAAAACAGGATAACAAAAAGATTTGTTAGCCAAAATGCTTGCACAATGCCTTGCTTCATTTACAGCTTCATCAGTGTTTAAAGCGTTGCCAAAATAATAAGCTCCTTTGTGGATTCCTGCACTTTCCAGCTTGTTATAACTGTTCTCAAACTCTCTATCTTCGTATAAGCCATCATCAGCACCGCCTGCTTTGATAATGGCAAAATCTACGCCCTCATCATCCTTTGCACCTTTAAAATCAAAGTCTCCCTGCCATCTTGATGTGTCAATTCCGAATTTAATCATTTTCATACCTCACTTTTACTGTAACATTAATTTGTCAACTTCTGCCTTGAATTCTTCATAATCGGCTTCACATGTGCTCTTATTTGCAACATACAATTCTTTATCATTTATTGTTTGACTTATAGATGTCGCACCGCTCTCTGTAATATTTGCGGATAAATACATAACTGCAACTTTGTTTCCGTTCTCTTCAATCATACTTGTTCCCTGTACTGAAATGCTTTTTGTAATACTTAACATATTTTTTACCTCCATATATAATCTGTTTTTGCTTATTTTTCTAATGCTTTAAGTCTGTTGTTCAAGCTTTGTACTGTCGCTATTAAATCAGCGATAAGCTCGTCATATCTCAAACCATAGCGTGCTGTTAGAAGCTGTGTCTGCTCACCTGTCTCGCTGTTGACTTCGGTTTCAATATAGTTTTCGTTGTCAACTTTTTTATCTATAAACAATCCCCAATCACTATCCATCGCTGTTTTAACTTCCTGTGCAATTAATCCGTGATGTAAGCGATTTGACGTTCCGTTTTTGAACCTAAATTCTGATGGAATCAAGCTGTAAATAAATTGTGCTGAATTTTCAATATTAAGAGCCTTAATGTCTTTTTTTACATTCTTATCTGAAGTAGATATTACATTTCCATGTATATTGCCTTCAACATAAAGTTCGTATTTCAACCTCTGCGTGCCATAAACACTAAGTTCGCAATTTCCATATATTGTATTTTCTGGGTTTGTTATTGCAAAATTTGTAAGTCCAGCAGAATTAACGTAAAAACATGCACCCTTTTGCCCACACCCTTTAACATTTCCATAAAATTCAATCCCAAGCTCATCATTTCCATTGACGGTTATTGCACTATCATAAGACGATGCAGACACGCCTCTTCTTCTTCCAATTTGAATGCGGTCGCCGTCATCACAAAGAATTGCAATTGCACCTCTTGCGTCAGATGAATCTTTACCAATAACTCCGGCTAAAATTGTGCCAATAAAATTATCCTTTTTAGTCCAGTCATAAAAATCTATGTTCGCTTCATGTATCTCAATTCCTTTACCGCCAACGCTGTGATTTTTTGTAGACAAATATCCGTCCGGAATATAAGTATACCCATCTGCACGAACATAAAAATCATCTACATATGTCGCCGCCGCTGTTGCGTCTATGTGATTAATATTTATAACTTTTGTTGATGTTGATGCTGGCTTATTAAGTGATATACCATACAGTCCGGCAGAACCACTTAATTTTGTTGAAGAAATATTCCAACCGCCAATAGTTCCGCCTATGAAATTTACAGTTCCATCTGCCGCAATCTTCGCATTAGTGCTGTCTAATACAAATCGGTTCGATTTAAGCGTTATAACATCTGCACTTGCATTAATTTCGCTTATCAATTTGTCTTTGTCAACTTTCAATTCCAAGCTCGCCTTTGTAGCATAATTAGAGCTTACTGTAGTTAAAATTGAACTGGCAGATTGAGTTATAGCAGAATTCACTTGCGTTGTAGTGCTGTAATTGGCAAATTTGTCATCTACGCTATTCAATGCTGTTTTGGTCGCATATGTACTGCTAACAGTAGTTTTAAAGCCGCTCAAGTCAGCTGTCAGTGCTGTCATATTCGCCTGTAAAGCTGTAACTGTACTTCCGTCTGCTTTTTCGCTTATTTTTGTTGTATTGCTGTTTACTGTTGCTGTAAGACTTGTTAAAGACTGATTTAGCGACGTATATTGATTGCTCACTGTCGTGACTTTTGTATCTACAGATGATATATCACTGTCAACGTCCTCCGGTGCTGGTGTCCAATCGGTTGCCTTGTCACCGAGTTCAAGTTTTGGGTGTTTGTAATACGTATAATCACCACTTGCTGTTGGACTAATTCCTAAATATACTGTTATTGTTTCAGCTCCTGATGGTACTGTAAATTTAATTGTGAAATACCCTTCAGATACGTCTTTCTGTACAAGAATATTATTAGTTCCACTCTTATAATATCTGACAACAACATGTCCGACCTTTGTTCCTTTTTTATTGTATCCCGAAAGAGTATATGTTTGTTCACTTTTATCAGATGATATATACCAATATGTACTCCACCAACCACTTGTATTAGTTGTTGATACTTTAAAGTAACCGTTAGAATCTTTTGTTACAGTAACATTTCCCTCTTTATGCCATTTTGTCAAATCAGCTGTATTTAACAAAAGATTTCTTCCACCAATCTGCAAATTATTTACAGCCGTAGTTATATCCTGTTGCCAAACTTTGCTTGAAATCTGTCCTTGAACAGCAGTAAGCTGTGTTCCTTGCGTTGTTACAGTATTTTGCAAATTTGTAACATTCGTAGTCATGTTTTTAAACGCAACATCAAGTGTCTGTTTGTTCGCATCAACATAAATCTTACTGCTTTTCAACGTATGGCTTCCGTCTTCGTTAATAACCGTAAAGAGACTTTCTATATCCAACTTACTTGCCGCGATATTTGCATCTTCTTTTATCATGTCATTACGAATAATCTCACGTTTTACGCCGTTTTCAGTTAAACCCAAAGCGTCAAACATCAGATTGCCGGATTTATCCCAGACATACATGTTATAGTCGGAATTGGCGTCTTTACCGATTTGAACCCTTGTAACTTTGTTATCATCTTTTATCTGTATAGTATTATCTAATATATCTAAGTTACCACTCTCACTTAAAATTTCTACCAAGTTAGTATAAATCTTACCGCTTGTGATTTTATCTGCGGCTATACTTTCTATCATTGCAGACTTTATCTGTGCATCACCGATATTTGCTACAATGCTGTTGCTAAATTCTGTTGTAAGACTTCCGCCGGATGCAGAACCGAACATAAGTGTATTGATATTTGCGACTTGAGCTTTTAAATCATCAACATTAAGATTTCGGATTTGCCCCTCAACAACTTCCATTCGTTCTATAGAAGCGTATAAAAGATTTGCCTTGTCAACTGTAAGATTATTTACCTTTAAGTAATCCACATCACCTTTTACGGCTGTGAGATTGGTTATTGTTGCATAAGTAATCTTGGCTGTATCTACATCTAACTTATTAATTAGTGCCTTATTAACGGTTATCAAGTCGGCATAGTACCGTTCCATCTGCTTTGTTATCGGACCGCTAGCAATGTTGCTGTTTTCTGTGTCAGATTGTCCGATAGATGTAACTGTGTCCATTAAACCGCCGTCGCATTCATGTGTAATCTGCATTATAGGTACTTTGTAATCAACGCCGCCTTTGTTGACGGTTATAATATCACCAACTTCTAATCGGTAATCACCGACAAACTTAACTGTAAGTGGTCTGAATTGAAAGCCACCTATCTTTTTATAGACTTCATCAAGAATTGTCTGCGTCATAAACGGATTGGCAAAACTAAGCCCTGTCGCTCCGTCGCCAGAAGTAATCTTGCTTTGTTCTGTGGAACCACTTTTAGTATTGTTGCAAGTCAACTTCTGTATAATAAAATCTTTACTTGTTGTGAGTGTAACGCCCTGCTGATAATACTTATGTCCATCAAGTACATAGCCGCTATCCTTATACCACCTTAATTCAAGGTTTCCGTCAGAATTAATTACTGCATTACAGCCTTGTAGCATAGCCATATAACCGATAATTTCTCTATAGGTATATCCTTGTGGCTTGTCGCTGATAGTATGTGCTGTAACTATATTTGTTGCTAAAGATATGCCTAACTTACTGCATATCTCATTAAGAATAGCTTTATCTGTGCTGGGAAATGTCATATCAGAAAAATAAGGCATATCAGCCTTATACATTCTGTCGTATGCTTCGTAGCTTGTATATTCTCCGTCACTTGTCTGCTTAGTAACTGTAAATATTCCTAACTGAATATATTGTATTTCTTCATTTACCTTAACGCCCTCAAATACAGTAATTTCCTTGTTTTCAAGGCTTACTGTTGGCATATAAATAGAAAAGGCAACACTGCTTGCACAAGTGTTACCTATCGTAATTTCGTTATTGGGATTTATCATGTTTTGGAACTTGAAATTGTTAAGCGTTTCAGTATGTTCTTTTCCATCAACGACATACTTAGAATAGTACCTTGCACTATTCCCCTTAACAATCTCTGTCATAGCTGTGCTTAAATTTTTCATTTTACACCGCCCTTTTTGTTTAAATTAATGTTCAATCATAAATTCAATGCTGTATAACTCCGCCGGGCTTATATTTTCGCAATTATCAAAAGAATTTACAGGAAGCATTGTCATGTCAGGCACTTCAATTTCTTGTTCATTAATTTCTTTAAATTCTGTTGCTAATTTTTCAAGATTTTCATCTGAAATTTTGTAGTGGTTATCTTCGATAATCGGTTCACCTTTATCATTTTTGTCGGCATATTTCTTTTTTAAATCGTCAAAAGCCTGTAATGCCGTTTTATACGGCTCTTCCAGCGTTTTAATATTGCACATAACAGCCATAGCGATTCTGCCGCTTGTTTTATTTTGTGATAACTTATCCAAATTCTGAAATCTCTGTATTAATTCGCTTGTTTTGAGTTTCATGTGTAACCTCTTTCTATTTCTGTATTAGACTTAATTTTGCTCCGGCTATTAATCCGTCTTCGTTCTTTGCTCTTGTAAGATACGGATATGTCACATCTCCTGTGTATATTGTCATTTCCTTTTGTTGACCGCCTAAAAATAGGACTTGTGCTGTTGGAAATGGGTTATCTACGTCGCTGACTACATTATCAAGTAATAGTGCCTGTTCACCTGTTAATGGCGGTAATTGAAGCTCTACTTTGTCTTTGATATTCACGATTGTTCCTACCATTTCACCATAATCGTTTCTTCCTGTATTTTTAGACCATATCTTATTCCTACTGTATGTGTAGCCGTTATATGCTACTGGGAATCTAACCCCCTCAATCACAACTGCGTCAATCAATCAAACCACCCCTTTCAAGGCATCAAAAAAAGAACGTACCTTTCGATACGTTCCCTTGACAAGTTAATATTTTACTAAGGTAATTATTTCAATAGTAGAGTTTTTACTAAAAGTTTTTTGTCGGATATAAATGGTGTTATTTCCAATGTAACATCATCTTCACTATCCCCTAACACAAATGAAGAAGATACTGTTATAGTAACACCTTTTTGAATTTCTTTTCCGCTGTTTTTTGATTCATCATTGGCATGCCATATAGAGTGTTTAATTTCAACACCATTTTGAAAGCAAGTATCATCAAAAGAATAATCAAAAACAGCATTATCATCCGAATTATTAGTAAAATCATAATAAACAATAAGTACCTTTTCGCCAAAATCATTTTCTGTTACTTCGTGTTTTAAATACTTGACAGTTTTGTTTTTATAAGTAAACTCCCCGTCAGATTGATTATTTGTTTGATTTTCATTGCTAAGTTGTAGCACTACCTCACCTACAAGTCCGCCTTGACCGCAACCTATCAATGTGAAAAGACAAATTGCTATTAAAGTGACTGTCAGCATTGTTTTGCACCTCATATTAAAATACCTCCTTATCTTTTGTGCCTTTAATATATCTTTTTATTATGTTTTTGTCAATTAATATGGAAAAGCTGCTTGCCCTGTCATATTAGTATAGTTATTAGCTTTATCTTGTACCATTGTAAACAGCTTATCTGCGTCACCTTGTAATGTTATGTTTACATTGTTGTTAGCTTCTGACATAGCCGCTACAACTGCATTGTAAACCGCCGGATAAACTGCGTTAGCAATGCCTGTTGTAATTTCTTGCTGATTGGCTACCGCTGTTCTTCCGTCCATAGTACCAACCATTTCGGGTGCAACTTCATTAGCAACGAACAATTGTCCTTTGTTTGGAAAACCGCCGTTTGCGTACCAATCAACACTTATCTTAGGCACTTGAGGTGGCATAAGACTGAGTTCGCCATCAATGTCAAAATGTGGCATTTTTATATGTGGGAAATTAAGTCCTAAGTTATCCCACCAATCTTTGAAATTATACCACATATTTCTCACTTTATCGGCAAAATCTTCAATTGCCACTGAAATAGCGTGAAGTGAAGGCTTGCTATCCCACCAATTAACTACATTATTCCACTTGTCTTGTATGCCTACTCTTATTCCATCTGCCATATCACGCCATCTATCTGCCGTAAAGTAAGGTGCTACGTGATTATTCCACCAATCGTAAATTCCGGTTGTACTCCACCAAGAAGAAAAATCAGACCATTTATCTTGCAAACTTGACTTGAAGTTATCACCTAATTCATTCCATTTTTCCTTTGTGAACCATGGTGCAACATCATTGTTCCACCAATTTACAATAGCTGTATTTCTCCACCATTCGCCAATTTCACCCCATTTTTCCTGTGCCGCTGTTTTTATATTATCTACAGCATTCTTTGCTTCTTGAACGTATTTACTGTCGTCAATGTGTGCTAAAAATTCTGTATTAAATTTTACTGATAATATTCCACCGGGTGAAAGAAACGATTTTAGAATTCCCGACATTCCATATCTTTCATAAATTTCTTGCAAAGCCCCCCACAAAAGTTTTGTGTTTGGTTTTGATAAATCAATAATCAAATCAAATACTTTAATCGCTATTTCTCCAATGTCTATTCCATCAAGAAATTTAACTAAATCTCTGCCCAACTCTTCTTCATTTATTGAATCTATGAAACCTCTTATAAAATCCAATGCACCACAAATGGCTTTTGTAATTATTTTTCCTGTTTGTTCCCACGGAAAAGCTTTTATGCCTTTGTTTATTTGTTTGCCTGCGTAAGTACCTATTTCGTACCAGTCACCCTTTTTTATGGCTTTTTCTATTCTATCCGCCCATTCGGTTGCCGAATTTTCCATATTGGCAAACGCTTTATTCCATGCCGCCTCATATTCTGCCGCTGCCTTAGCAATATCGTCCGTTAAGTCAATACTGCTACCGCCGCCGCCGCTTGAACCTTTGCTTGAGCTTGTATCGTCCTGCAATTTATTTATTTCATCAAATCCCATAAGGGATAATGTAGCTTTCTTAGCTGAATCAGCTACATCTTGGTAGCCGTCTGAAATATCTTCTAAGCCGTCTGACGTATCTTTGTAGCCACTTTGTCCGAAGCTCTCAAAGTCAATCTTAACGCCCATTAAAGAAGCAAGACCAACTAATAATCTTTTGATTGCAATAGCTACTCCGTTTACTACCGGCATAACCTTTGAAAGAATTGGGATAAATAGCTGTCCTGCTACCATTCCTACCTCTTTCATATTGTTACTGAACTGGCGTAACATATTTGATGGGCTGTTAATCGTATTGGCTAAATCGCCCCAAGATACTTTACTTTGGTCTAATATTGCCAACACTCTTAATTGCTGTTTTTCCATCTGTGTCATTTCTGATACAGACTTGGAAATGCCTAAGTTATAAGCATATGTCGATAATGTAGCATTAGTAATATCAATACCATATTTATACAACGCCCTTGATTGACCGATTAAACCACTTTGCAAATTCTGTGCTACTGTTGAATAGTCCACATTAAAAAGTGAGCTTATATCGCCTGCAAGCATTGTCATTGACTTTGTTATTGCCGTTGTTGCTTCACCTGTCTGTCCTAATGAGTTAGTAACAGAAGCTAACTGTGAAGCATACTGTGTTACTTCTTGTATGTTAAGTCCTAAGTTTTTAGCTCCGCTTTCTTCAAGCAAACCGCCTTGAACATTAACTTTTAAACCAGACAGCTTTCCAAGAGTATCATTTACTCTACTTTGAAAACTTTCTGCGTATGCTGTTGCATTATCATATCCGTACTTTTCATAATCCTTATCCCATTCCGAACCAATCTTGCCAAACGCAACCGCTTGATAGTTGAAAGCTTCAATGTAATCTGTCGTTGACTTGATGGCTTCTATAAGTTTCTTACTGCCACGAATTACCATAAAATAAGTAGCATAAAACCTGCCTATTGCACTTGCAAGACTGCCAAAGCCTTTTTTGGCTTTAGATGTACTTGAATAGGTGTTATTGAAAGACCTTATCAAACCATTGCTTGCGGTTCCAGCTTTGCCGCCTTGATTAGCAAGATTAGCCAATGCGTTAGTCATTTGAATAACATTCTGACTTACTGTTGGCGCTCTTGATAGCGTTGTCATTAAGCCATTTAAAGCATTACCTAGCTTTGGAATGTTTACAACGGCGTTTTCTATACTCTTACTGCCTAGCTTACCAAGTGACTTTGCAAATTCAGTGACCTGTGTTGCATTTTGCGGAATAGCTGATATGCTTGCAACTGCCTTTGTGACAGCTTGAAGTGATGTAGCTGTGCTAGTTAGTGCAGCTGAATCAACAGAACCTATCTTCGTGATGTTCTTAGCAAGTCTTGTAAAATCTGCTGTTCCTGCGTTCATATTCTGCATAGCGGAACCTAACTGACTAACACCACTCGCAAGGCTACTTAGTGATGAACCATTCACAGTTGCAAGTGATGTTGACAGCCTTGTAAGCTGATTTATCAGTTTATCAACAGAATTAATAGCTTTAGTGGCAGTGCCAGTGATTTTGACTTCTAATGAATCTAATTCCACGCTTTAACCCCCTTTTATAGGATTGTTGGCGGTAGCCCTCTCTTTTCAGTCTGTGCCGCCCATTTTTGCTCATTGAGTAACATCAGCTGTAACTCTTTGTCGTAGGTATCTTCTTCGCTTTCTTCTGTTCTTTCTGATAAAATAGCCTGTTTAGGATATTCAATATGAGTATCTTTATTAAATGCTGCACCTATACCGCAAGAAATAGCCGGTATTGCATAGATAAAAAACCAGTTATACATTTCTGCATCTCGATTTTGTCTATCAATCTTTTTGCCTTTTGCGTATAGTAATAATTTTGTAGGTGTCATTTTAAGAAAGTCTGAATAACTAACGCCTAGTGAACTGGCTAAGACAAAGTATTCTTCCCAGATTATTTTGTGGAAGTCTGCTTCTTGTGGTCCTGTGGAACTACTGTCGGCTTCTTCTGTTCCTGTGTCGCTTCTTCCACATTGTTCGCCATTTCCTCTAACATCGCTGTTATTCCGCTCAACTCGAAAAAACCGTCATCTTCCATCGCTTTCTTGATTTCTTCAAACAATGTTCTATATCCGTAACTTTTATCTGTCTTTCTCTTCTCTGTAATATATGCCCTAGTGAGTTCCTTTGCTTCATCCATAGTTACAGGGTTATTGTCAATACAACCTGCGTAAATGGCTAAAATGCAAATTTCTGGCACATCTGCTGTCATATTTGCTAATCCATCAAAAGAAGCCTGTGCAACATTCTTATCTGTCTGTGCAAGTAAATAAGAACCATTAACGACAGAAAACATTTTCTGTACTATTTCCTTGCACTCTGCTGCACCAAAAGAGAACTCTACTTTGTATTCATTTCCGTTCGCATTAATATTCATCATAATTTTTACCCTTTCCCACCCTATCACCACATAGGGAAAGGTGCGGATTTTACACCGCACCTACCTTTTAAATTAATTATTCTGTTACATCATCAAGATATGATGTATAGTCGGCTGTTTTGGCGTTTGTGCCACCAATCGACACAGCCTTTGATTTAGTCGATTGGCTTATCATTCCCCCACCTTTGTTACTGTAAATGTGCCACCAGCAGCCTCGACAACTTGAAGCTTGTCTGTGCATTCGATAGGTGAAGTATTAGGAACTGCTGTTACTGTCATTTCAAGTACCGAATCAGTACCAGAAACATCATTAGGTGTTGCTGTTACCTGTCCGACAAATGCGTACTTAGCAACCGCACCTAATCCGTCAGAGCCATATAACTGAATAATATCTAACTGCTTACCCTCTGCTTTGATTAAGTCCTGTAAATAAGCCTTTTCAAGATTTCCTGTGTAAGTCTTAGCGTCAGATGTTTTAATACCCATTAAGAATGTCTGTGAATCATCTTCAAATGTTGTACTTTCAACCGTGTTAGGTGCTGATACTGGTGCTGAAATTGACTTAGCCGCAACCATTAACTTATATGAGCCTGCAAAACCATCTTCGCTATGCTCCTTGTAGATAACTCTAGCTTTATAACTTGTACTTGCCATTGCCTTGTCTACCTCCTAAAAATTTGCAAAAAAATAAGAGCATTTCTGCTCTTCGTTACATTAATCTGTCATTTGCCGCTATCATTCGTCTAAATCTAGCGGTACTCTTATATACTTTATTGCTGATTGAGAACTCTGGCATTGATGTGCCTTGAAATCTCATTGTCTTAAATGTATCTGTAATTACTGCCATAACCTTGCGACAGTCAGACTTGCTTGTGTTAGTGGTAACATCTACTTGAAATGTCGCTAACAATGCGTTAACTGTCTGTCCGTCAAGCGTTTGTCCTTGTTCTACTGCTGGCAGTAAATGAATGTATGCCGTTGGGAATATTGCTTGACCGCTGTTTTCCCCCTCATTTGTTATAACTATCTTTGGGTATGTTTTTTTTAGCTGTGTTAGGGTTTTAGCCTTGACAAGTGCTGTGACTGTATTTTCAAGGTCTGTCGCCCAATCGTTTGCATTTGCCATTAACTAAACACCTCTCTTGCTATGCAAAGATTATCGCTCCTTGCAAAATGAAAAAGTCGCTTTTCAGCGACCTTTCTTAAATAATTCTTCATATGTTCTTGCCCCTTTTCTATATCTATAAATTATGGTTTTTCTTGATGTGCCTGTTATTTTTTCCCATTCTGTCAAATTGTGTTCTTCTTCACCAACCCTAATAATTATCTGTTGGGGCTTATTTATTATTTTTGTATTCTGAATTAATTCGTCAACAGTACATAAACCTTTTAAATATCTTTGATATCTACTTCTCAATGTAGTCATTGATATTTCATATTCTTTATGTAAATCAAGTAATGTTTTTTCTTCTCCGTTTATAACTATCTTTCTTGTACATCTTTTGTTATAATTTTGAACATCTTTATCAGCCCATCTGCAATTAGACGGCTCATAATTGCCATTAACATCTATTCGGTCAAGGGATTGCTCGGCTTTAGTCTTTTTATCATCGTACCCGTTTTCATAAGCCCAATTAATAAAATTTACTACATTTTCCAACCATTCGTCACATACTTTTATACCTCTGCCACCATATAATGAATATGAATCGCAATTTGGGTTATAGCATCTATATTTCATACCGTGATAAATGTTGTACAACTTTTCGTGCGAGTATCCGTGACTATGATAGTCTTTCTCTTCACCTATACAACCGCAAGATTTTGTGTGTCCATTTTCGAGAGAGTCTTTTCTTGTAATAATAAAATTCCCACAATCACATTTGCATTTCCAGTATGCGTGGTGCTTATCATTTGGATTTTTCACTTTTTCAACAGCTATTAATCTGCCATACCTTTTCCCTGTTAAATCAATCGCTTTTCCCATAATATCACCTCTAATTAAATTTTATAATTTAATTATAAACCCATATATTATAATTATCAAGTGTTTTATTAAACTTTACAATTTA
>ERZ780168.2789-NODE-2789-length-14812-cov-2.479908_pt1 | contig 14812 bp, 12 predicted proteins | sample MGYA00510981_ERZ780168 | MGnify/ENA primary metagenome ERZ780168 (study PRJEB29588, sample SAMEA2158769) | human gut metagenome | biome: human gut; feature: human-associated habitat; material: faeces | place: Denmark | collected 2008/2010 ...
TCGATTATGTGAAAGACTGAATTTAATCTTCCTGTTCAACACCCCATTGTTGTTTAGCCAAACGACGATAGTTATTGTAACGCCACTTAGCATTGTCCTCGGCAGCTTTGAACAATTCCGCAGCCTCCGAAGGATATTGTTTCATGACAGAAGCGAAACGAACCTCTCCTTTTAGGAAGTCTTGGAATTTTTCCCATTGCGGTTCCTTGCTGTCCAATGTGAACGGATTCTTGCCTTCGGCTTCCAATTCGGGATTGTAACGCCACAAGTGCCAGTATCCGCATGCTACGGCAGCAGCTTCCTCGGCCTGAGCCTTACCCATACCGGCTTTCAAACCGTGATTGATACAAGGTGCATAAGCAATGATGATAGAAGGACCATCATAGGCTTCTGCCTCACGGATAGCTTTCAAGGTCTGAGCTTGATCGGCTCCCATAGCCACCTGTGCACAATATACATATCCATAGGTCGAAGCGATAAGACCGAGGTCTTTCTTACGAACCCGTTTACCCGCTGCGGCAAACTTAGCGATAGCTCCCACCGGAGTAGCTTTCGAAGCCTGACCACCGGTATTCGAATATACTTCGGTATCCAAAACGAGGATATTCACATTTTTGCCCGATGCCAAAACATGGTCGAGACCACCGAAGCCGATATCGTACGAAGCACCGTCACCACCGATAATCCACTGTGATTTTTTGATAAGATACTGACTCAATGAAGCTATCTCTTTACATATTTCACACTTATCGGCATTGGCTTTCACGATAGGTGTAATCTGAGCTTCGAGCTCGATAGAACGTTCGGTATTGTCTTTATCGGCAATCCATGCTGCGAACAGTTCTTTGGTCTCTGCCGGACAGCTATCGCCCTCGATGGCTCGATTCATCAATTTCACCAAACGCTCGCGCATTTTTTCAACGGCCAACGTCATACCCAAACCGAACTCACAGAAATCTTCGAACAACGAATTGGCCCAAGCGACACCCTTACCTTTATCGTTCGTTGTGTAAGGAGTAGAAGGTATCGAACCCGAATAGATCGAAGAACAGCCCGTAGCGTTAGATACCATTTCACGGTCGCCAAAAAGCTGAGAAATCAATTTTACATAGGGAGTTTCACCGCAACCCGAACATGCGCCCGAGAACTCGAACAACGGAGTAGCGAACTGCGAATTTTTCACGTTCGATTTAATATCTACCAAGTGTTGCTTGCTCTTCACATTCTCGGCACAATAATCCCAACGGGGAGCCTCGCCCAACTGGCTTTCCAAATCGGACATAGACAGAGCCTTACCGTTCTTATTGCCCGGACAAACATCTACGCAATTACCACAGCCCAAACAGTCGAGAACATCGACCTGCATACGGAAGTGCATACCCTTCATGGCAGCAGGGACTTTCATTTCGAGAGTCTCGCCAGCCTTGTAAGGAGAAGCGGCCAATTCGGCTTCATCAAGGACGAACGGACGGATAGAAGCATGAGGACAAACGTAAGCACACTTGTTACATTGTATACAGTTTTCACTGTTCCAAACAGGAACGAAAGCAGAAACACCGCGTTTTTCATATTTAGCGGTTCCGGCAGGCCAAGTTCCGTCTTCGATTCCAGAGAATGCAGAAACAGGCAGATCATCGCCGGCTTGTGCATTGATAACCTTCACAACATTTTCTACAAATTCGGGAGCTTTGCTTTCGGCTTTTTCGTCATCGGGTAGATTTGCCCATGCAGCATCTACCGTCACCTTCTCATATTCGCCTCCACGATCTACGGCTGCATAGTTCTTGTTTACGACATCTTCGCCTTTTTTACCGTAGGACTTCACGATGAATTTCTTCATCTGCTCGATAGCCAAATCCACGGGAATCACCTCTGTTATGCGGAAAAACGCCGATTGAAGTATCGTATTCGTACGATTGCCCAAACCTATTTCCTGCGCAATCTTCGTAGCATTGATCGTATAGAATGAAATATTTTTCTGTGCCAATGTACGTTTTACGTTATTGGGCAAATGCTTAACCAGCTCTTCGGCGGTCCAAATCGTATTCAACAGGAACGTACCGTTCTGACGAATTCCGCGCAACACATCGTACATGTGCAAATAGGCTTGAACATGACAAGCCACGAAATTGGGCGTATTCACCAAATATGTAGAACGAATAGGCGTATCGCCGAAACGCAAGTGAGAACAGGTGAAACCTCCCGATTTTTTCGAATCGTAGGAGAAATAGGCCTGGCAGTACTTGTCGGTCGTGCCGCCGATGATCTTGATCGAGTTTTTGTTGGCACCCACCGTGCCGTCGGCGCCCAGTCCGAAGAAGAGCGCCTCGAACGTCCCCGGCTTGGCGAGCGAAATCTCTTCGCCCACGGGCAGCGACGTGAAGGTCACGTCGTCCACGATGCCCACCGTGAAACGGTCTTTCGGCTGTGCGGCGCCCAGGTTGGCGAACACGGCCAACATCTGTGCGGGCGTGGTATCTTTCGAGGAAAGACCGTAGCGTCCGCCGATGATAACGGGGGCATCCGGCCGGCCGTAGAAGGCATCCCTCACGTCGAGGTAGAGCGGTTCGCCTGCGGCACCGGGCTCCTTCGTGCGGTCGAGCACGCAAATTTTCCTTACGGTCGAAGGAATGACATCGAGCATGTATTTCGCCGAGAAGGGACGGTAGAGGTGCACGGTCACGACACCCACCTTCTCGCCCTGCGAACGGAGATAATCCACCGTCTCCTTCAGCGTTTCGGTCACGGACCCCATCGCGATGACAATTCGGTCGGCATCCGGCGCACCGTAGTAGGTGAACGGCTTGTAGTCGCGGCCCGTAATGGCGTTGATTTGCTGCATCGCCTCGTTCACCATATCGGGCACGGCATCGTAGAAACGATTGGCCGCCTCGCGGGCCTGGAAGTAGATGTCGGGATTCTGTGCGGTACCGCGCGTTACAGGGTGTTCCGGACGAAGGGCACGGGCACGGAATCCGGCCAGCGCATCCCTGTCGAGAAGAGCGGCGAGATCATCCTGCTCCATAAGCTCGATTTTCTGTATCTCGTGCGACGTACGGAATCCGTCGAAGAAGTGCAGAAACGGCACGCGCGACTTGATGGCTACCAGATGCGCCACGCCGGCGAGGTCCATTACCTCCTGAACGCTGCTGGTGGCGAGCATGGCGAAGCCCGTCTGGCGAGTGGCCATCACGTCCTGATGGTCGCCGAATATGGAAAGGGCATGTGCGGCGATGGCTCGCGCCGAGACATGGAATACGCCCGGAAGAAGTTCTCCGGAAATCTTGTACATATTGGGAATCATCAGCAGCAGACCCTGCGATGCGGTGAAGGTCGTACTGAGCGCACCGGCCTGGAGCGAACCGTGGAGCGCACCCGCAGCACCCGCTTCGGACTGCATCTCCACGACCTTCACGGTCTCTCCGAAGATATTCTTTCTTCCCCCTGCGGCCCATTCGTCCACATACTCGGCCATGGTGGATGAAGGTGTGATAGGATAGATGGCAGCCACCTCGCTGAACATATAAGCGATATGCGCGGCCGCATAGTTCCCGTCACAGGTAATAAACTTTTTCTCTTTCATGTTTGCCTTGAATTGATTTGTTTCAGGTTCCGGATTTTATTCGTTTGAATCATTTCGAATTGCACCTCATCGGCCCGTCGCCGGGCCGATGCAAAGATATAGCAAAAAAACGGGATTTTTAATAACAATCATACCTATATTCAACGGGAAGCCGGTCAATATCACCTTGCAGCGTCACTCGCCGCAGTGGTAAAAGATGAAGCCCACATAGAGCCTCGGCCCCTGCGGAAAGTCGGGCTGCGGACGCCCTGCATTCACCAGCCAGTCGGCTTTCACCATCAGGCGGATACGGGCCGTCAGCGCAAATTCCGTCCCGACGAAGGGAGCCAGCGCCGTAAAACCGTATTTGCGGAACGACATCCCCTCCTCGGTCACGAAATCGTTCCCGGCCGGATGCGTGAACGTCGTATTGCGCACGACACCGCCGCCCACCGTCACGCCGGCAAAGGGGTGGAACCGACCGGCATGCCACTGCCAGTCAACGAGCAGACCGCCCCAGCCGATACCGAACCGGCTGCCCGTCCCGCCGTAATCGAGATAGGTACCGTACCCTTCCGTACCCACACGGAGATGCTCTCCGAAATGGAAGCGGATGCTGCCGCCGATACCGAACGGCCCTCCCCGCACCCTCTGCACGGCCGGCAGGAGTAGTCAGCCGGACACTGCCGCCGCCTACCCAACCGGCATGCAGCGCCATTCCTCCCGAAAAGCCTCTGAAAGCCAGCGGACCGCCGGGCGGTGCGGCAACTCCCTCCCCTCCTGTCAGAAGGACCGGAAGCACGAATAGCACCAGCCTGATACAGCCGGCCCTGCGCAACGAAGAAAAAAGTTTCATAGGTTGCTAAGGTACGCAAGTTATGCGAGAGGAACAAATACCGCCTAAGCTCCCAGCAGACCGGCCGTTATCTGCCACCTCATTATCAGCAAGTAACCCCCTTTGGCCGGCGTTCCCTGCAACAAAAAGCCCAATGCAAGCACCGAGGCTCCCGCCCACTTCACCGCCTCTGCGGCAAGCCTCCCTGCGAAAGCGGTACGCGATGCGGTCCGTGTCCTGCGGCGCTCGCTCCGCCCGATGTTCCGGCACAGTTTCACGAAATAGCCTCGCGTGAGCCGCTCCGGCTCCACGAGATGATATATCACGGCATCGGGAAGATAAACGATGCGTTCCCCTCCCGCCCGGAGCCGCCCGTAAAACTCTTTCTCCTCACCGGCGAGCAATACCCCGCCGGTGCGGCCGAGCGACGTATCGTAACCACCGTAACGTCCGACGACCGCCCTTCTGTAACCGTGGTTGCCGCCCCCGAAGAACTTTCCCTCCGGAAACTCCCGCATCCGGTCACCGAGGTCGAGCGTTCCGGCAATCGTCCGTTCGGTGTACTTCGACATCCAGCGAGGGGGCACCGACTCGAATCCCGGCAGTATCCGTCCACCGGCCGCTCCCACCTCCGGATGCGATTCGAAAAGGCTGTAATAGCGTTCGAGGAACTCGGGCACCACCCGCTCGTCGTCGTCGATGACCACGATGTATTCGCCCCGGCTCTCGGCAATGCCCCGGTTCCGGGCGGCAGAAACTCCCTGCTCCGTTTCGAGCACCATCCGGGCATCGAGCTGCGGATGTGCGACAACGTAATCGGCGAACCGCGCGGCGGTATCGTCCGTACTGTTGTTGTTCACGACGACGACCTCCCACTGCTCCTGCGGCAGCGTCTGCACCAGGAGCGAATCGAGCGTCGTACAGAGTTTCGCACCCCGGTTGTAGGTGGCTATGACAAGCGACAGTCTCTTTTCCGGCATCATATAGCATTGTTTGCATGACAAATGTACGCAAATAATCGTCCCGACGCGCCTCCGGGCCCGAGCGACATAAAATTCGCACCGTACCTGCCATTATCCGCAAAAAACTGCTTATCTTTAACATCATATCCAGCAACGATTACCGCATGAACAGAAAATACCTTTTCGCAGCCATTATGAGTGCCGTATTCCTCTGCGCATTTGCAGCGGCAAGATTCCGTGTACTGCGACAGAACCCCCGCTACGCACAGAAACGAGCCTGCAGGGAGGTCGAAACGATGCAGCAGGAAAAGGTGCTGCGTGACGGCGACCTCATCTTCCAGACCTCCTTGTCCGGCCAAAGCAGAGCCATCCAGGAGGCCACCGGCTCGAAATATTCGCACTGCGGCATCATCTACCGCGACGGTTGCGACTACTTCGTTTACGAAGCCGTACAGTCCGTGAAATCCACGCCGCTCGCACAGTGGATAGCCCGAGGGAAAGGAGGCCACTACGTCGTAAAGAGGCTGGCCGGCGCGGACAGCCTGCTCACCGAACGAAACATCGCGGCGATGCGCCGGGAAGCCGCACGGTTTGCAGGCAGGGATTACGACCTGACCTTCGGATGGTCGGACGACCGGCTATACTGTTCCGAACTCATCTGGAAAATATACGACCGGACGCTGGGCATCCGACTGGGCAACCTGCAGCGACTGGGAGATTTCGACCTCTCCGCACCGGCCGTCCGGGAGAAACTCGCCGAACGCTACGGCGCCGCGCCGCCCCTCGACGAACCGGTCATCTCCCCCGCTGCCATCTTCGATTCCCCCCTCCTCGTCCGCGTCACCGGCCGGGGACATGCCGCGAATAACGGCAACCTCCTGCCGCACAGCAAACGACAGACACCGTAAAACGGCCATCGTTCCCATCCGACAAGAACACAAACATTTTCAAACGGAGAAAAAGATAATCTTTCGGGCATTATCCTTCCAAAGGACACGGAGACTCACCGCCGACGACAGCGGAACGACATCGTATCCGCAACCGTCGGCGCAGTTCCGACCGACCGGCGCGCACGACATCCTCCACGACACACAAGGTTCATCGCCAAGATTCGCTCCGCATGTCGCCTCTTCATCAGACAATGCCGCCACCATCAGCACCGACAAAATACACTCCCGCACGGTCTTCCATTATCGCCCTTTACCGACAAAAAACGAGAGAAACCTTATGGATTTCTCTCGTTAAGTAGCGGGGGGAGGACTCGAACCTCCGACCTTTGGGTTATGAGCCCAACGAGCTGCCAACTGCTCCACCCCGCGATATATCGTACTGCCTCGACGGCTTTGAATCGCTTATTCGGGAATCCGCGGACCCTATTTCCGGCGGCTTTCCTTTTTTGACGGTGCAAAGATAAAAAGAAAATACGGTTTCCGCAAATCCACCATGACTTTTCCAGGTGCCAAAGCCCGCACCATTCGACACAACACTATGACATTCACCCCAATAACTCCCGAAATATCCCGCACATTTCCGTATCTGCCGGGCCGGTCTCCCTACAGGCAAGGTATCACCGACACCTCCGGGCCTGACAGATGCCCCGAACGGTTCGGCCTCCGGTCACAAGACATACCCCGGAGGGCAGTCGCCGCAGACACGGACATGCATTACCGTCCACGAATATCGAATCGGCAACAGCCTATAAACCCGAAGCCGTTCCAACTCCCGTTCCGGCACAGCCGCCCACGACCGCAGAAGGGCTTCCGACCGGAATCTCCGTCGCGGGACGCAGATGTTCGGCCACAATTTGCGAAATATCGGCCACCCGCACCGACGCACTGCGCACGATGGCCTTCTTGCAGAGAGGACATGCCGTCACGATTGTATCCGCCCCGGTGGCCTCCAGTTCGGACGTCATCGACCGCCCTATCGTGGCCTGCTGACCGTCGTTTATCACCGTATTGGCCAGGCTACTCCCGCAGCAGAGCGCTTCGGCATGGTTATGCACCGGTTCGGCCAACCGGCCGGCCATGCGCAGCAACTCCCGCGGCTCTTCGTAAATACCGCTTCCGCGTCCCAGTTCGCACGGGTCGTGGTAGGTGAAAGTGGTCGCAGTCATCTCTACTCCGAGTCTGCCCTCCCGCACGAGCCGGAGCATGTATTCCGTGTGGTGCAGCACCTCGATGCCTTCCAGACCGTAATCCTCGCGGAACACCTTCAGGCATATCGGACACGAAGTCACCAGCGTGGTAATACCGTGCCTGCGGAAAAGTTCCTTGTTGTGCTCCATAATCCGTTCGGCGGCGGTCACTTCGCCCGACAGTTTCAGGGGGCGCCCGCAGCACGAACCGCCATCGCGGTCGGCCCACCATACCTCCTCGTCCGCCGCGGCGAATATTTTCTCCATGGCCCGGAGCGTCGCCGGAGTGAGCAGCGTCATACAACCGGCGAAATATCCCACTTTCCCCGTACCCGACGAGCGGTCCACCCCTTTCAGATAATCGTAACGCATCAGCGCAGGCGAATCCACCCGCTTCTGCCGGCTGTTGAGCCGCAGGATGTTGAGCTCTATCCCTACCGGACAGCGCGCCTCGCACAGACCGCACATCAGGCAGTTGTCCGCCACCTCGTCCGTCAGTTTCCCATACCGCCTGTCGCGCAGGAAATAGACCGACTGTACGTTGTCGATACCCAGGTCCCGCTGGAGCTGGCACGGGTCGAGGCAGATGCCGCACCGTGAGCAGGCCTGTATCTGGAAATTATCGAAACTCTTCTCTTTCGGGCCGCTGCGGAGCCGGTACCGGCGCAAAAAAATGAGCGGCACCTCGGTGAAGATGTGCATGTAGCGCGAGAAAGGCATGGCTATAAAGAATGCGGCCAGCGCGAAGGAGTAGGCCCACCAAGCCGCCGCATTGAGGTCGGCGACGGCAGTAGCACTCATCCCGGAGGCTATCAGGTCGCCCAGCGTACCGGTCAGGAAACCGCCGTTGTGTTTGATAGCCGCCGTCAAACTCTCGGCCGTAAGCCGCAACGGAAATATCAGCCACAGCGAAGTCAGTGCCACACGGTCCACGAACACATGACGCGTAGTCCGCTTCATTCCCATGGTCCGCGAACGCATCCGCTTGAACCACGCGAGCAGGACGCCGGAGAGGACCACCAGCAGCAACAGGTCCATGACAAAAGCGAACGGGTTCCAGCCCGTCTCTCCCTCCGGCCCGAAGTAGCGGAAGAAGACATGGGCATGTAGCGGTGTCCCTGCGCCAAGCACCACCGCAGCCTCCACCCATCCCACCACAATAAGCAGGAACCAGCCGAAAGCGAGGCTCATATGCATGTAGCCGAGCAGCGGATTCACCCGGAATATCTTCCTGTGCAGCAGCGATTCGCAAACGACTTCCCAGAAGGCGCGTAAAGTTGCAACCGTAAATATTCCCCTGCCGATAGCCCGTTTGTCGTCACCGGGCAGCAGCCACAGCCACCGGCCCCACTTCCACAGGATGACCGCAAACATGAAGACCGTCCCCACGAGGAACGGAATAACGAAATGGTCGTAATACGTCATCATACCTGCCTCCCGCTAATAATCGCCCAGTTCGCGTTTGATTTTCATCACCACGGCCCGCGTATTGATGCCGCGAGGACACACTAGCCGGCATTTGCCGCAGAGCATGCACTTGTCCATTTGTTCGTAAGCCTCGCGGTATTCGCCGCGGCGCACGAGCGTGTGTACCTTGCGGAAGTTGAACGACGTCAGATTACCCGCCGTACAGGTCGCGGTACACGACCCGCACGCAATGCAGGTCTGCAGCTCCGGCATGTCGTGCAGGATTTTCTCCGCCGGCACGAGGTCGTTCGTGTCGAGGTTCACCGCTCTGGGCTGCGATATGGAAAAACCGAACTGTGGCATCCGTCTTATAATTTAAGGTATCCGGCCACGCGCTCCGCCACGGCGGCTCCTTCGTTCAGACTCTCGCCAATGTTCTTCGGGGCGGTGACCGTACCGGCGTAGAAAATATCGGCCCGCTGCGAAAGCACGTTCCCGGAGAAGGGGTCGAGCGGCTGCATGAAACCGTTTTCGGCTACGCGAAGTTCCCCGCTGCGTGCATAAGCACCGTTACGCGCTCCGCCCTTCATCCCCACAATGAGCACGAGCATGTCCACGGTCATCTTGAGCGGCCGCCCCACAAGCGTATCCTCCGCCTTCACCTGAACCCGGCCGTCTATCGTCTGGCTGGCCTCCGAAATGCGCCCCCGGACGAAATTGATGTTGTATTCGAGCTGCGCCCGGCGGTACAGCTCCTCATAGCCCGGCCCGAACATGCGAATATCCATATAGAAATTGTACACCTCCGCAGAGGGGAACAGCTCTTTCATTTCGATGGCCTGTTTCACACCCGTGATGCAGCACACCCGCGAGCAGTGGTGTGCCCCCACCTTTTCGTCGCGCGAACCCACGCAGTGCAGAAAGGCGATACGGCGCGGCGCCTGGCCCTGTGCCGTCGCCACACGTCCCTCGTTGAGCATACGCTCGATATCGACCGTGGTGAAGACGTTGTCGTAGATGCCGTAGCCGTACTCCTCTTTCAGCCTCGCATCGAACAGTTCGAATCCGGAACAAATCACCGTCGCATCTCCCGTAATGCGGCGTCCGCCGCCCACCGCGACACCGCCGGGTACGAGTTCCTCGACCTCCGTTCCCGTCATCACCCGAATACCCGCCTCCTCCACACGACGGAGCAGCGGTCCGAGCACATCTTCCGCAGGGGTGAACGTGGGGAAGAGCCGGTGCCACCCGGTCAGCTTGCCGCCCAACCGCTCCTCCTTCTCGATTATCACAGGCTCCGCCCCGCGCTCCCTGAGCGACAGGGCAGCCTGCATGCCGGCAACTCCCCCACCGACGATGATGACCTCTTTTCCCATATAAGGTATTCCTTGTTTTACCGTTTCAATCAACTGCGGAGACGGTCAATCCGCCCCCAGATTTACCATGGCAGGCTCCGGCCTGCCGATATATTTACCGTTGGGCAGCAGGTATTTCGCAGCCGGGTCGTACTCGACACCCATCTTGTTGAGCAACGGTTCCACGTCCACCTGATGCATCTGCAGTCCCAGCTCCCACGGGTCGTACCCCAGCACGAGCCCCGCCAGCTCCTCGTAGGTCAGCACAGGAATCCCCTTGCCTTCCTCGCCATAGGTCGTCCCCTCGATTTCGGCGATGGTGTACTGCCACCGGTCGAGAAACATGGCGCATCCGGGACAGTTGGCCACGATAAAGTCGGGCTTGTAGGGTGCCATGGACTCGAACTTCTTCTGTGAATTGGCCACCGAATAACCGCGGTTGGCCTGCACGATGTAATTACGGAATCCGAAACCGCAGCAGTGGCGCCGCTCCGGATAATCCACCACCTGTCCGCCCCACGCCTCAATCATGCCGGCAAGCACATAAGGAAACTCCACGCCGCCGATACCCTCTTTCGGGAATATCTTGGCATAATGGCATCCGATGTGCTCCACCCCGCGCAGGGGTTCGCCCGTCCGCCGGTTCACGAGCAGGTATGCGGCCCGCTGCCGGATGGCCTCGCGGTGGTGGAAGATGATGTCCGAAGCATGCGACACGTTTTTCGGCTTGCGGAACTCGCGTCCGGTCGCCCGAAACAAATGTTCGCGGACCTTCGCCTCCAGCTCGGGAAACTCCTGCCACGTTTCGAGAATCTCCGTGTAGATACCGAAGGAGGTGATGCACGATACGGCGAGGTTTTCGTACCCCGCCTCGGACGCCAGTGCGAACTGCCGCGCCACGACGGTCATGATGGTTTCGAGCGGCACGATATCGGAATGATAGCCGATACCCGTACACGAAGTATGCACCGGGTCATCGAACAGGTCGCGTCCCAGCTCCTGGCGCAGTATTCGGACGAACGCCTTCTCGGAACCGGGAAAGAAATTCTGCCGGATGCAACTGCGCAGATAATAGTAGCGGTCGTCCGCCACCTCCTTCTGGTACTCCTGCCAACTGTTCCTTTTCATCTCTGTCGTACGTTTAACGACGGCCGCCCCCGTCAGTGATGGCAGTTGCTGTTCGTCGTATATGTATATTTAAGGTATTCCTCGTCGGCGCCGTCGAACCCCAGCTCGCGCGCCTTCTTCTCCGAATACCGCTCGATGCTGTCGAAAAACTCCATGCCGCCCGTCTCCTCGAAGATGCGCCGCAGCTCCTCCAGCGACCGTTCGTCGATACGCCGCATAGCCCCCGGCCCCTCCTGCATGTAGGTGGGATTGAAGCGCCCGAACACTTCGCGGTCGTTATCGTACACCCACTTCCACACGGGCCCCTGCTCCGGATGCATGTCGGGATTCACCAGACGCGGCGTGATGCAGTACCCCGTTCTCAGGATGTTTTCGCCGATGAGCCGTTTCAGCGCGAACTGCTGCCGTCCCTTCTCCGACTCGGTGAAGAACCCGAGCTTTTGGGAAAGGTTGCGCAGTGCCTGCACCACATACCCCGGCGTATTGCCCCGCGGACAACGCGGACGGCACGACATGCACTCCCCGCAGTACCAGATGGTCTCGCTGCGCAGGAGCGCCTCGATGGCCTCGTCGTCCTGCGTCTGCACGGTACTGACAATCTGCCTCGGATCATAATTGTAAAATTCGGCCGCAGGACATACCGCAGTACACACCCCGCAGTTCATGCATGCCTTCATCCCTTCGTGCATGCGCACGTCCTCCATGAGCATATCGTAATATTTCCCCATAAATCCGGCAACGATTTCCCCGCCGGCCCGCAACGGACCGCGCAGCCAATATCCGATGACAAAATTACCCCTGTAACAACAATTCCTAAACAGCGATAAAACCTATTTGAAAATAAGTACAAATACCCATAAACAGCCCGGACGGAATGATTCCGTCCGGGCTGTTGTTCATGTTACATTCTCAATCTCCAAAGATATACCGGTCCAAACAGCTCACTCCTCCCGCACCCAGTCGGTATATTCGAAAGGATAGGGAAAATCCTTGCCTCGCTCGTGGTATTCGCGGAAAACCTCGGTCCAGCCGCTGCGGTTCCAATCGGGAAAACGGGTGTCGCCCTCGTAGTCCCGCATCACGGTCGTCAGATAGATGCGGTCGGCCAGCGGAAGCGCCTGGGCATAGATTTGCCCGCCGCCGGTAACGAACACCTCCTCCTGCGCCGGGAAAAGGGCCAGCGCCTCTTCCAGCGAACCGGCCACCGTACAACCGGGTATCTCGATGTGCTGCCGCGTCACGACCACATTCGTTCGGTTGGGCAGCGGGCGCCCCAACGACTCGAAAGTCTTGCGGCCCATGACGACGGGATGCCCCGTCGTCAGCGCCTTGAAGCGTTTCAGGTCCTCGGAGATATGCCACAGCAGCGTGTTGCCGCCGCCTATCACGCCGTTCCGGGCAACGGCCACGATTATCGAAATCATACGGCTATCGGTGCTTTTATCGAGGGATACGGGTCGTATCCTTCGAGCGTGAAATCCTCATATCGGAAACCGAAAATCGAATCGACTGCCGGATTGAGCTTCATGACGGGCAGCGGCCGGGGTGTGCGCCGCAGTTGTTCGGCAGCCTGTTCGGTATGGTTCAGGTAGATGTGCGCATCGCCCAGCGTATGGATGAAATCGCCCGGACGCAGCCCGGTCACCTGCGCCATCATCATGGTCAGGAGCGCATACGAGGCGATGTTGAAAGGTACGCCGAGAAAGACATCCGCGCTGCGCTGATAAAGCTGGCACGAAAGGCGCCCCTCCGCGACATAGAACTGAAACAGGGCGTGGCAGGGCGGAAGCGCCATGCGGTCGATATCCGCCACGTTCCAGGCACTCACGATGTGGCGCCGCGAATCGGGATTGGTACGGATGGACTCAACCACGGCCGCTATCTGGTCGATGTGCCGTCCGTCGGGCGCGGGCCAGCTCCGCCATTGATAGCCGTAGATGGGGCCCAGGTCGCCTTCGGGCGAAGCCCATTCGTCCCAGATGGTCACCTTGTTTTCATGCAGGTATTTGATATTGGTATCCCCCGCGAGGAACCACAGCAGTTCGTGAATGATGGAGCGCAGATGGAGCTTCTTGGTAGTGAGCAGTGGGAAACCCTCGGCCAGGTCGAAACGCATCTGGTAGCCGAAGATACTCTTCGTCCCCGTCCCCGTCCGGTCGCCCTTCACGGCTCCCTCCTTCATGATTTTATCGAGCAGTTCGAGATACTGGCGCATCGTTTTTCTTCCAAAGGTAACGCTTTTTTCCGTTCCCGCAGAACATCCGCAAAAAGAACACCTCTTCTTCGCAGTGCGGCCGACATGGGCAAACGATACAACCTCGCCCGGCCGATGCAACACAACCATCCGTCCCGTTTGCCGACTTTCGATATAAACCGGACGCAATGTATAATATTACACAAACTTAACATAATTAACCGGGGGGGGGTATTTCAAACTTTATGTAAATTTAACTGTTTTTAATATTGTTTTTTGTGCTATATAAAACTATATTTGTAAGCGTACCCGGGAGTACAACAGACAACGCAAAGACGACACTCCCGAACCGAAAACGAAACAGACAACCATACGGGAAACGGCCGGCCCGACACGAAACAAGGCCGTTATGTCTAACTTAAACACAAACCCTATTCATGAAAAAGCTACTTGTATTGGCCGCAGCAGCGGCAATTGCAGCAGGACTTAACAGCCCTTTGTGGTTACAGATTGTTTTGTTTGCCGGCGTGTCGGTTGTGGTTATGATTTTAGTTCGTCCGTTTGCTGTAAAAGTGCTTGATAAAAGTCGTGCCAAGACCAATATTGATGAACTGCCGGGGCAGAAAGCGGAAGTCATCGAAACAATTGATAATGCAAAGGGAAGTGGCACGGTACGTCTTCGTGGTGTCGAATGGATGGCACGCAGTGTAGATGACACGGTGATTGAAGAGGGAAAGGTGGTAACGATTCAATCGGTTTCCGGTGTCAAGTTACTGGTAAAAGAGTGATAAAAACAGCGCAAAAGCGCGGAATGGAGGCATGTTATGGGAAATGAAATGGAGATTAGCCTGGTACCAATTATTATTATTGCGATTGTAGTAATTATTCTTTGTGTACTGGCATCTTGTATTAAAATTGTGCCACAGGCACATGCGTTTATTGTTGAAAGACTGGGCGGCTATCAGTGTACATGGTCGGTTGGACTGCATTTTAAGGTTCCGATTATTGACAAGGTGGCAAGAAAAGTTCTGTTAAAAGAGCAGGTGATGGATTTCCCGCCACAGCCGGTAATTACAAAGGATAATGTAACGATGCAGATTGACACCGTTGTATTTTTCCAGATTACGGATCCGAAGCTTTTCACGTACGGGGTGGAAAATCCGATTATGGCAATTGAAAATCTGACGGCGACTACACTTAGAAATATCATTGGTGATTTGGAATTAGACCAG
>ERZ780168.2791-NODE-2791-length-14805-cov-10.094102_pt1 | contig 14805 bp, 11 predicted proteins | sample MGYA00510981_ERZ780168 | MGnify/ENA primary metagenome ERZ780168 (study PRJEB29588, sample SAMEA2158769) | human gut metagenome | biome: human gut; feature: human-associated habitat; material: faeces | place: Denmark | collected 2008/2010 ...
AACCCTGGACACCCTGATTAAGAGTCAGGTGCTCTACCAACTGAGCTAGCGGTGCGTAACTTATTTTGTTCTGTGCTTTTGTGTTGTCTCAAGCACAAGTGATATTCTATAGCAAGATTTAATAAAATGCAAGCACTTTTTTGTATTTATTTAAGAACAATTTATCTTTTTTTATAATTTTCTTGTTTTTTCATCATTTTACCATGTTTTTTATATTGATATGTGCCTTTATACCCCTTATAATTCTATTATATTCCCAATTTTAAGAGAAAATATTTATATTTAATATACATTTATTAAGAAAAGAGAGTTGATATGAAGTTAAAAAAATTCGAACAACAGCCAAAACACGTTGAGAATATCCCAATAGAAGCTATTAATCTTGATTCTGAACAGGAACAGCCACCAAAACCTGACAAGGCTGTTGGCAAGAATGTATTCCAGCCTAACAGCAAATACTTTACAATTGTTATATATGGTCTGCTTTTTGTGCTAGGTGCAATTCTTATATATAAGTTCATTGGTAACTGGCCTGCAACCGTCAAGTCATTGGGCAATATATTCCATATACTGTCACCATTTCTTATTGGTGCCATGATTGCGCTTGTTCTTTATCCGTTTATCAAGATCCTTTATAACAGGTTCTTCATGGGGGTATGCCATATCAAGTCCAAGAAAGCTGCCAAAATGCTTTCAATTCTTGTTGCTTACCTAATAGCAGTTGGCGCATTTGCAGTATTAATAGGCTTTGTTGTACCTCAAATATACAAAAGCATTACAGAGATTGCCAATCAGGCTCCTGTATGGTACGAGAATATCCGCAACTGGTTCACTGAGTTTGAAGATAAGCACGCCAATTCTTCTATTGATTACAATTTCATTAATCAGAAGATTGAAGATGCTCTTCCTAAACTTGTTGACTACATGACTGGTGCACTTACCAATATGGTTCCTTACATTCTTAATACATCCATGGCCATTCTTTCAGGTGTGTTAAACCTTATTATTGCAATTATCGTGTCCATCTACATGATTTCTGATAATAAGAATATCTTTTATCATTTTAAGAGATTTTTATATGCCGTGCTTCCTAAGAAAACAGCAGACAATACACGCATCATCTGTAAGAATTGTGCAAGCATTTTTATTAATTATATTATCGGCAAATCATTTGACTCAATTATTGTCATGATTATCTGCTTTATTATCATGCTGATTCTCAAGCTGCCATATGCAGTGCTTATAAGCGTGATTGTCGGCATAACGAACATGATTCCGTATTTCGGACCATACATCGGTGGCGTGATTGGCGGTGTGATTATTGTTATCGCAAGCCCTATCAAACTTATCATATTTGTAATCATGATTGTCTGCATTCAGCAGGTTGACGGTCTGCTTATCGGACCTCGTATCATCGGCAGTACTACAGGTCTTAAGCCTGTATGGGTTGTATTTTCAATAACCGTAGGTGGTGCGCTGTTTGGCGTAATTGGAATGTTCCTCGGAGTTCCTGTATTTGCCGTATTAAGCTATCTGTTAAACATCACAGTGCAGCATTTTCTGGACAAAAGAAAAGTCACCGTGCAGCCTTATGACTCGCCCGATGACCTCTAGATTATTTTTTGGTATTAAGAATTCTCACGACATCGTCGAGGGAATTCTTAAATCTTACCACTCTGTAATTCGCACCTTTATGCACATACATCACTTCTGATACTTTCCTTGCAAATGCTTTATTCTTCACAATGTTTCTCCCAAAGCCTTTATATAGTATATGCATTTATTATTAATGATTTCTTACTGCAATAAGTTTACAGATAGGATTGCCCATCTGTGAAAATCTTGTCTCATACTCTGTCATTACATTACCCTCGTTAAGTACAGAGTCATTATGTAAGTCAAATGTGACAACAGGAAGCTCCCAGCCGGCCTCTTTAATCTCTTCTAACGAAAAATCGAATAAATCTTTATTATCTGTTTTAAATTCCACCTGTCCGTCCAGCTTTAATATCACATCATATCTTGCCATGAACTGTCTTGAGGTAAGCCTTCTCTTCGCATGTCTGTCTTTTGGCCATGGATCTGAAAAATTAAGGTATATTCTGTCTACCTCTCCATCTCCGAACACCTCACATATAGCCTCTGCATCCATTCTGATGAATCTTAAATTAGGAAGCTGAAGTTCGTCCTGTTTCTCAACAGCTCTTAAAAGTACGCTTGAATACTTCTCTATACCCACATAATTAATATCAGGATTATTTGCTGCCAGTGTTGTTATAAATGTGCCTTTACCCATACCAATCTCAATACGGATTGGATTATCGTTACCGAAAACCTGTGACCATGTGCCTTTCATCCCCTCTGGCTCTGTAAACACATATTCATTCTCTATCATTACTTCCCTTGCTCCGGGTACATTTCTAAGTCTCATAACCCACTCCATTCCTATTTCTAATAAATATTTAGCATTTTTCTATGCCTTCATGTTTCTTTGTAATATATTTACCATAAATATCACTTTTTGCCAAGCGGGGTTTACTTATGTACAATCCTGGGCTACAATGTATTTGTATATTTTATTAATCGGAGGAATTATCTCTATAATGAAAAAGCAATTTTTAAAAGGATTACTTATAAAGATAACCAGTGCTGTATCTGCCACTGTTTTGGTATTCTCAGCTTTTGCAGCGGATACCCAGGCTGCAGCATACAACAAAGTCTACAGCGAGACAGACACAACCAGCACAGAGGCTGTATGGCCGGATGCACCTGATGTTAACTCAAGCAGCTGCATTCTTATTGATGCTGATACAGGTTCCATTCTTTTCGAGAGGAACTCTCATGAAAAATGTTATCCAGCCAGCACAACCAAGATTTTAACAGGGCTCCTTACTATTGAGAACTGTAATATGGACGATGTTGTAACATTTTCACAGTCAGCTGCTAACTCAATTAATGTATATGAGGATGCCAACTTAAGTTCAAAAGCAGGCGAGCAATTTACTGTCAACCAGCTTCTTCACGGACTTCTGCTGTATTCTGCCAACGAGATGGCTTATGCCCTCGGTGAACATGTGGCTGGCTCAATAGATGCATTTGTCGATATGATGAATGCCAAGGCAAAAGAACTTGGTGCTTTGAATACACATTTTGCCAATGCAAGCGGATTATATAATACCAACCACTACACAACGGCATATGATATGGCAATGATTGCAAGAGGGTGCTATAACAATGCTTCTTTTGTCAGCATTGATTCAACTGCCGATGCATATGTAATTCCTGCAACTAACATGTCTGCACAGCGTACAATAAGACACCGACACAAGATGTTAAAGGGTCGTGCCTACTATTATGAATACTGCAAGGGTGGCAAAACAGGATATACTGATGAATCACAGAATACACTTGTTACATTTGCAGAAAAAGACGGTATGCGTCTTATATGCGTTGTATTTAAGGAAGCCACAGATGAGATAAGATATGTTGATACAAGAACCCTTTTTGACTGGGGATTTGCCAATTTCCAGAAATCAACAACAACCGGAAGCCAGCTCGGAGCAATGTTCTCTAATGACAACTATTACAACTCAGCTGTTTTCTCAACTCTTTCGCTAAACTTTGGACTAAATGCTTCATTTATCACAATACCTAATAAAAGTTCTTTGTCAAATGTATCAATGACGGTTGATGATAATTATGACATGACCAATGAGAATGGTGTTATGACAACACATCTTAAGTTCTTATACAATGATAATACTGTCGGCACAACTACACTTAATATATCTGCTGCCGGAACAGATACCGGAAGCCTGCTGCCATACATTAATAATGATGTTTCATCATCTTATAAACCGAAAACATGTATCAGAATTAATATATGGATACTTGTTGGAATTGGTGCCGTTATTCTTTTTATCATCTACATTATTGAAGAACGGGCAAGAAGAAAAAGACAGAGAAGACACTATAACAGAAGAAGACGCAGATTATAATAAACAGAGGATTCGGGGCTAAACCCTGAATCCTCTGTTTTCTATATTATCAGTCTGTGTTTCATTACTAATTCCACCTTTTGAATATGTAAGGCCTGAATATACAGCCTGTGTATTCTTCATAAGCGGCTCAGAATCATCCTGTTTACTAACCTCATAAAAGGATGCCCTGAGTTTCTTTAAAAGCCCTGTAATTCTGTTAATCTCATTATTATCAAGACTTACAGATGCTGAAATAAGTGACCTCTTCATATGATTATATATTACGAAAAGATTAGCTGATATCTCATACTGCATATCAAGTCCGCATATAAGCTGGTCTATAACCTTCTGTGCCATATATATATTATTATGCGCATGCTCTGTACTATCACTCTCACATGCATCATTAAGATATTCTATAGCCATATCATACAGAATCACAACAAGCTGTGATGCTGTTGCCTGTGTAATTCTATACTGAAATGTCTTAATTGTTTCTTTAGTCATAGCATCCCTTTCCTATATAACCATTGAATCTTAAACTACTGTAATAACTGTAATACCTGTGAAGGTCTTTCATTAGCCTGTGCAAGTATTGACGTAGCTGCCTGTGTAAGAACTGTTTCAGAAGTATAAGTAGTCATCTCTTCTGACATATCAGTATCTATCATTGTTGATAATGACTTGGTAAGGTTCTCACTTGAAACCTCAAGGTTATTAGTTGTATGATCAAATCTGTTCTCGTATGCACCGATTCTTGAACGTATTTTATTAGTCTTATTAATAGCTTCATCTACAGTAGATATCGCCCTTGATGCTGTATACTGAGTCATGACATTCATATGCTCCGTACCAAGTGAATACGTTGTTATTGCCGGAATATCAATAACAATAACCTGATCCTGATTAGCACCTACATGTATGCTCATAGTTCCAACGTCTGTGACTTCCTGACTTATAGTTCTTGCTGTACCTGCACCTGCAGCTGACTGTCCATCATTGTTACTATCGTCAAATACAGTACCTGCCGCATTACCTGGAACATCCATTGAAAACTCTTTGTTATTAACATCTGTTACTGTAATTACAGTTCCCTTTGTTGAAAGAATTGCCGAATCAGCAAAACCAATTCGCTTTCCATCATCTCCTGTAGCAATCTCTGCCTTAACATCGCTTCCTTCTACATATATACCATCTTGTGTTGCTGCCTGTGGTATTCCCAAAATATCTGCAAGCTCTGCATTATCGCATGTTATATTCATCTTCTGGTCGCTTCCATACTGGTTAGTCATAATAACAAGTGTTGAACCAGCATAATCTGCTGTTGGTACATAACCTGCATAATCAGTACCATTAGCTACTGTATCATTATTAAGGTCTTTAACTGTAAATGCAGAACCCCCTGTGATGTTAACTCCGTCAATAATCTTTCCCATCACCTTATCAAGTGTATCACCTTCGGAAATGCTTATCTTGTAGCCATTAATGTTTATTGCTCCAGCCTGTTCTTCTGTTATAGAAGCTGTTGATGACATAGTAATACTTCCTGCTCCTACCGCTATAGCCTGTCTTGCATCCTCAGTAACAGTTATTCCATATACACCTGCTGTATAGCTGTCAGATACAGAAAGCTGATTAACTCCCTGAAGATCTGAATATACTCTTCTTGAAAGATTACCGTTAATAAGAGACTGTGTATTGAATTCTGTCTGATCAGATATTCTGTCAATCTCGTTATTAATCTGTTCTATCTCTTTCTGTATAGCTTCTCTTTCATCATCTGAATTAACATCATTAGCAGCCTGAACGCTAAGTTCCTTTAATCTTGTGAGCATACTCTGGATTTCTGTAATTGCACCTTCTGCTGTATTCAAAACAGAAACTCCATCAGCTGTATTATTCTGGGCCTGACTAAGACCTCTTATCTGTGCTTTCATCTTTTCAGAAATAGCACATCCTGCAGCATCGTCCTTAGAGCCATTTATCTTGTATCCTGATGATAATCTTTCAATTGATGTTGACAGATTATTCTGTGATTTCTGTAATGCATTGTTGGCAACAATCGCTGCCACATTAGTTCCTATTCTCATATCTTAACCTTTCTGTCTGTCCAATTTACCTGTTCATGCTCTATATATCGGACTTTCTGTGCAAATCTTTAGCCTGCAAGCAGTTTTACAATCTGTGCTGCAATTTCATACAGCTTATCTGTTGCCACACTGTCAGCCGCTGCTTCATAAGTCACATATGGCACGTCTGACGATTTTGTAATGTTGACGGTCACATTTGTAAATCCAAATCCTTCTTTTAAATTTTCTTCCATATCCTCAAGAAGCTGGCTTCCTTCATCTGAAACTGCTGTGTCACTGACAATGTACATACCAAGACTTTCTCTGTCAGCCTTAGCCTCAACAGAAACTTTTCCTAATACGCTACTTAGCATGTTTACAGATATACGACCTTTATTGTCGTCATCCTGAACCAAAGTAAGCTTCAGCATGCCTGTACTTCCTGAGTCTGTTATATATGGTATTCTGTAATCATGCCTTAATGCCAGATTCTTAATATATCCAATTGTTCTGTCTTTAAGTCTTAAATCCAGAAATCCCTCGTAATTGACATCTATCTGTGTATCAAGGTCTCCTGCTTTGGAAAGAACCTCCTGAAGTTCTTCCTCTGTCTCATCTTTCATTTCTTCATACATAAGTGACAGTTTTTCTTTATGTCCGATTTTTTCAATCGAATCCCTTGCATAATCACGTGTTGTCTTAACACCTCTGATATCCGGGAACTGTCCGGATTCTAAAAATGCTTTAACAGCCTGTATGTTACCACTGTTTATTTCTGTATCTGCATTTCTTATCTGCCTCAATATATCAGCTCCTGCCTGCACTGCTGCCTGCTGTTCCTTAAGATATTCCTCATAATATTGTTCCTCGGCTGCCGCATCATAGTTATCCTCTAACTGTTCAATAAACATTTCAACGGACTGTTCTCCGATTCCGGATGAGTTATCCACATTCTTTAATGTATTCGGGGTAACTAATCCACCATTTGCCATGAATAATGCACTGTAATAGTTAGCAATTCCGCTTACCTCTGCCATTCCTGTATTCTCATCAATAACAGCGTCCATGTCATAATGCTTTCTTGAATTATATGCAGTCATAAGATTATTCATAGTGACCTCAGCTCCCTGCTTAATCAGCGCACCTGCTGCCACTCCGGCATCTCTGGTGAATATATTCATCATCTGGTATATTCCTATAAACTGCTTTCTCTGCTCTTTAGTAATACCATTGGTACGGTCAAGCTTATAAAGAAACTTTGAAAACTTCTCCTCATTATCCTTAGATGCTTTATCATTAGCCTCTGTAAGATATTCGTTGACTTCCTCAATTGAAACATTCATTGGATTTACTCCGTCTTTTATCATATTAAGAACTGTCTCTGGTTTCATATTCTTAATAAGATTATTAATCATTGCATTAACAGATTTGACTATCTCTACATTTTCCTTTGTCATATCCATGTTATTAGCAGCCAGTACCTTTATTGCTTCCTTGTCCTCATCAGTTCCCTCAAGTCCAAGCTCCCTAATAATATCATCAGCACTTCCCTGTACTGCCTTCTTTAATGAATCACCCAAATCGCCTCTTATCTGAGTTCCGACTGCCTCATAAGTTTCATTCATCTTGTCAAACATACTGGCAAATACACGCGCAGGATTTCTTACTATCTCATTCAATGTCTTTCTTGCTTCAAGAACATCTGTATATGCAATCTGCGCTTCTTCATACATTTCATCCGCCTGTTCATATTCCATAAGCATTGAATTAAGCTCATCTATCGGAGTTGTAAGAATAGAAATGTTATTCTTAACGAGATATATAGACGCATTTGCACTCATAAGAACCCTTGCTGTTACAAGCGTGTCATACGCCTTATCTGCTGCCTGCTGTACATCAGATGCCTGATTCCTAACTTCACTATTTCCTGTGCTTACTGTTGCTGCACTGTATTCAATTCTGAAGCTTCTTGCATCCATCTCCAGCTTAAGGCTTGCTATTGTAAATGTTTCTCCTTTTGATACCACATTTGCAACATCTGAATACTCTGCCCTGTTAATAGTATCAAGAGCTGTCCTTATATCATCAATTGGCGAACCTGTAACGAGCGTATTCTCTGCCTTGCCTCCAAGCTTCATGTTATCAAGTATCTTATTAAGCATTTCATCAGGGTCAGCCTTAATCTTTTCAATATCTATCGCATCAAGCTGTGCCTTATATTCAAGATTTTCTTTAGTAACAGGAATCTGTGCATCAATAAATGCTCTTGCATCCGCAAGTGTATTATCATTAACCTCAAGTCCTGACGAAGCAATTATCTTCTCAATTCCCGGCCTTAAAGCCTCAAAATCAGCGTCAGATATTGCATTTACACACCTTCCTATTGTAACGCCATCTGCACTGATACTTGATGAAGTTGCCGCCTGTGCCTGATATATTCCAGCAATTGAAGGCTCAATACCATTAGCAACCATGTAATTCTTTGTGTTCTCTGATAATGGCTTTAACTCTTTACTCTTTTCAAGTGTGCCTTTAACCTCAGCAACACTTTCATCATTGACAGCTATATCTGCTCCCTGCATACGGCTCTCGACACTTGCCGCTGTTGCTGCACTTCCAGTCACACTCTCAATCTTATCCTTAGAAACTGCTGTGCCATAATTAACATAATCATCAGAGTGCATCGCAAGTTCAATCTTAATTTTCTCAATAATATTAACCATATCATCTGGTGTAGCATCTGTAAGATTAAAGCCGTCCTCATCTAGCTTTACCGCATCAGCACCTGATAACTTCATCATCAATGCCTTAAGGCTTATCTTTGCACTGGAAGCACTCGCCATAATCTGGCTCTTTACATCATCTGCCTCCTTAAGAAGTCCCTCATATGTATTGTCAGTTGCAGCTGTCACACTGCCAGAGATTACCACTCCTGCAAATGAGCCTGCCACACCTTCACTTTTAACTGCCTTATTTTCTTTATAATTAATAGATGTTCCCTGTGCCGCAACATCTTTATTAAAATTCGCGCCTGAAACTGTATATGTCATATTCTGCTGCCTTTCTTATTTACTATCTGAAACAATCACTCATTGTCATATAATAAATATTTCGGCAGATATGGCGGGATTATTGAGAGATTAGTGGCAACAAATAAAAAGGAAGCTAATTCAGAATTAATAAAAATCCAAACCAGCTCCCTTTCTCTATATTATTCTCCTATATCTTCGTAGCATGAACCTTAGAAACATCACCGTTAAACTCATACACAGCTATTCCATACTTATGTAAGTCAATAAGCAATGACTGCGGATATCCATCACAATCTCCCTTAACGGCTGTAAGAGTCTTCTTCTGGTCAGCTTCATTATCTCCAAGAACCAACTTATACTTAGTCTTGAACGGAACTCCTATTCTGAAGCTGTCTCTTTCAACGGGTGTAAAATTAAGTACAAAGAGAAGATTCTTCTTTCCATCCGGACTGATTCTCATAAACGATAAAACGCTATTATCTTTATCATTGGCATTAATCCATCTGAATCCTTCACTGCTGTAATCAGTAGCATACAGACATGGATAATTCTTATTAAGCTTCAGACACTTCTTCGTAAAATCCTTAAGTTCTGTATGACTTTCATCCTCTAACAGATACCAGTCAAGAGCACGCTTCTCACTCCACTCATTCCACTGACCAAATTCCTGTCCCATGAATAAAAGCTTCTTGCCAGGATGTCCACACATATATGCATATGCCAGCTTAAGATTCTTGAACTTGTCCTCCCTGTCACCAGGCATTTTACCAAGCATAGAACACTTAAGATGTACAACCTCATCATGTGAAAGCACAAGAATGAAATTCTCGCTGTAAGCATACATCAATGAAAATGTCATCTTGCTATGATTAAACTTTCTGAAATATGGATCAAGCTTCATATATTCAAGGAAATCATGCATCCAGCCCATATTCCACTTAAATGTAAAGCCAAGACATTCCCCATTGTCAGGATCACCACTTACCATAGGCCATGCTGTTGACTCCTCAGCTATAGTTATTGCCTGTGGGAATCTCTTCTTTAACATGCTGTTAAAATGCTTTAAAAAGCTGATTGCTTCGAGATTACCGTTGTCACCATATTTGTTAGGAACCCAGTTTCCTTCTGTCCTTCCGTAATCCAGATACAGCATTGAAGCAACAGCATCAACTCTTAAACCATCAATATGGAACTTGTCCACCCAGAACATTCCATTAGCAATAAGGAAGTTAGACACTTCATTCTTGGAATAATCAAATACCTTCGTTCCCCAGTCAGGATGCTCTCCCTTTCTAGGGTCTGCATACTCATATACACAGCTTCCATCGAAATTAGCAAGTCCATGTGCATCCTTTGGAAAATGTGCCGGTACCCAGTCAAGAATTACACCAATTCCTTTTTCATGCATATAATCTACAAAATACATGAAATCCTTAGGTGTTCCGTATCTTGCTGTAGGTGCATAATAACCAGTCACCTGATATCCCCATGATCCATCATATGGATACTCTGCAATTCCCATAAGTTCAATATGTGTATATCCCATATCTGAAACATATTTTGCAAGCTCAGGTGCCAATTCTCTATATGTATAGAATCCGTCCTCTGTTCCATCATCTTTCTTCTTCCATGAGCCAAGATGACATTCATATATAGAAAGAGGAGCTTTAAGATGATTCTCCGTCTTCTTCTTCTCAACCCATTCAGAATCTTTCCATTCATAACCTGAAAGATCGGCAACTATTGATGCTGTCTCTGGTCTTAACTGTGCCTGATTAGCATATGGATCTGCCTTGTAAAGAGCCTCTCCACTCTGGGAAATAATAAGGAACTTATACATATCCCCTGCTTTAGCTCCTGGTATGAACAAATCATATATTCCACCATCTGAAATCTTCTTCATATCATAACCATATGCATTCCAGTTATTAAACTCACCTATAACATAGACTTCCCTTGCAGCAGGTGCCCACACAGCAAAATACACACCTTCTTTTCCGTCTTTTACTCCAACATGCGCACCCATTTTGTTATATATCTCATAATGAGTTCCCTGTCCAAAAAGATATGCATCCACTTCTGTGATTGCCAGCTGCTCGTATTTTTGCATATTCTTCATAAAATCCTCCATTATATTATTATCCTACACGATACTCATGGGTCCCCTCAGATTATCCCATTAATTAATAGTATATTACCACATTAGCAAATTAATTACTACATTTCATTAGCAAAAAAAATGTTCATTTCACATATATTATGTTATACTGTAAATCGCATTGAAATAAATGCTTTATATAAGTTAGAAAGATGAAAAGGAGTATTAAATTCTTATGATATACTATATTATTAACGAAAGTTTCACCAACATCATAGCATTTGTAAGCATCCTGTTTGCCTTTGCATTTACAATAGCTGCAATTGCTCTTGGCAAGAATCTTCTTCCAAGAGATGCCGGAAGGGCTTATGCCATCAACGGAAGTAAATCAGTTGGAAAACCAAGAGGCGCCGGCATGATTTTCATTCTTACATTCACGGTCACATGTGCATTATTCGTAAACTTAAGTGCCGAACTTATCATTTATCTTATACTTGTGCTTGCCGCAATGCTCAGCGGATACCTTGATGACAGTGCTTCATCACCATGGGGTAATTTAAAGAAAGGTCTTATTGACCTTGCAATATCAGTTATGGCGGCAGTTACTTACCTGCATTACAACCCTAACACATTTGACCTTGCATTCTTTGGAAAGACAGTAACTCTTAATCCAATTATATATGCAATACTTATTATTATACTTATATGGGTAAGTATCAATGTTACTAACTGTTCAGATGGTGTTGACGGCTTATGCGGTACACTTTCTGTTGTAACACTTGCCTCAGTGTATGTTCTTTTTAAGTCATTTAATATTGAATCAGCTTACAGACACACCGTTCTTATTATGATTGTGTGTATCCTCGGCTACCTGTGGTTCAATGCATCACCAAGCAAGCTTCTTATGGGTGACGCAGGTTCTAGAGCAATAGGAATATTTATAGCATTTACATTCCTCAAGCTCCATGCACCGCTGCTTTATATTCCAATGGCACTTGTAATTATTCTTGATGGCGGACTTGGTCTTATCAAGGTTTCTTTCATGAGATTTCTTCACATCAACCTAATGAAGAACCTTCGTACACCAATCCACGACCATATGAGAAAGAATAAAGACTGGTCAGATACGCAGGTTGTTTTTAGATTCACAATTATCCAGGTAATTCTTGGTCTTGCAGTAATATATGGATTAATGTTCTGATATTAAATATGTTAAAATGGCATGTCAGTTGGATTTCTGACATGCCATTATTTCTGTTCTGAAAGTTTCTCTGCCTGACGCCGCCTGCGTCTGTGCTCTCTCTCTTTTATCTGCTTTTCATATATCTTAAGTGCACCCTTTTCATCAGTGTGCTTCATAATTCTGACTGCATAATATCTGCCTTCTTCGGTCTGTTTAACTCTGAAACGCCCCTTTATAAGTCCGTGTTCATCACATGTAAACAAGCCGTAATAGCATTTCGAATTAGTGGCAAACCACTTGACTGTTCTTGTCATAGTCCTGCCACATAAAAAGCATTTGCAGGAACGTACAGTTCTGTCGCTTGCAGCCTTGTCCCTTGTCGCAAATTCCTTTGAAATATACTTCTCATAAGTTCCAAAGTTAAGATATACCTCGTCCTTTCTTGACTCTGGAATTGTAAATGTATCTATACTGCAGAACTTCTTAACTCTGTCAAAATCCAGCTTCTTCATTATCTTGGCTGTATATCTTGCATCACTCATTGCTGAATGATAATGCTCATCTCCCTTGATTCCCTGCTCATCAATTGCAGATTTAAGATTCATGCGTGTCTTGCCATCTGAAAAATTAATACTGTAAAGTTTCTGAAGATCAAGGTATAGAAGCGGCTTTGGGAAATTCTCCGGAACATCATAAAACTTCATATTTCGTCTTAATTCAGTAATATCCATGCTTCCCCATGTAACAAATGTATAATCCTCACCGCACCATTCAAGAAATTCAGTTACACCCGATACGAAATCAGTTCCGTTAGCAAGGTCATTTTCTGTTATCCCTAATATCTTCTTGACTGTATTCTGCAGCTTTGTATACACCTGTGGCTTAATGGTACACTGCCACTCATCTACAATATCAAGCTTCTCATTAACCTTCGCCGCACCTATCTGTATAATCTCAAAAGGAAAATGATCCTCAGAAAATTGTTTTCCCTTGGCACTCTGATTCCACTCAAGATCCATAACAATATAATTCATAAACATTTTCCTCTGTTACTTATTCTAATCTCGTGATATCTACATATTAAAGCAAACATATTATAGCGTGTATATGGGCGTATGTCGATAATATTTTATGAAGATATTGCAATAAGCTACGCTCTTGCATCAAATGTATTATCTGCTCCTGCTGCTATATTATCACTTTCTTTGCTCTTTAATGCCTTTCTTTCTGCCGAATAAGCTTCATAATATGTTGTTTTTAAAGCAGAATTAACCTTTGTCTCCGCCTTTGTTTCTTTTGCCTGCCAGCCAACACCGCCTGTATATGTAAGTATCTCTTCTCCATCTTCATTATATACATGAACTGCTGAACCAAAGCCTTTTCCCTGACACTTTGCCTCATACGGCTCTCCAAATAACATGCACAGCCATCTTTTATCCGCTTCCTGCACTTCTTTCATGACAGATGCATTGCCAGAACCTGTCAGATAGCTGAATTTTCCAATCAAAGCAGCCCTGTCTGGCGCAACCTTGCTTATTTCTGACTTTCTTAAACTCTTAAATTCATTTCCCATATATTCATTGTTCTGTGCATCTTTTTTCGCCATTTCAGCAATTTTATCTTTTAAAGAGTCTGTCAGTTTCCATTTATTCTTTTTAGAAGCCGCAACAACACTGGTATCTGCGCTTCCCATTACATTAGATATATTCATGCCTGCCCCCTGAAACCACATTTTTACAAATGCTTCTTATTATCTAATATCGGCATAATTGTGTATATATTCCATAAGGTCGTTGTAAAATACCCATTTTCTTTTAATAACTATTGTTTTCTTCTTCGCCTCGTCTAATGCAGCATCATAGCTTGCATGGGTTCTTGTGCAACGCTCAACTATATTGTCCTCTCCATCTATTATAACCCCTCTGTAATACTCACACTGGTAATCTTTGTTCCAGACTTTTTCGACTTCTGGTGTGAATGTTCTTTCTTTTCCCTGCATACTTTCCCCTCCTGAAAGCTGGTCTTTATAGTTGGAGCAGATTTATCTTGTCTGTATTCCTTACAAAGATTAAGGTATACTGACCACTGATTATCAGTATATGCCACTTCGCTTGTCTCATTATCCACACCATATTTTCTCTTTGAAAGTGATATAATTTCTTCCGGTGTTGCATGAGTCGCATTTCCATTTGCCTTTATAAAAACTGTTTCATTGTAATCTCCTCCATTAACAATGTTCTTGACATAACTATATCAAACATTACAACCGTCTATGTGACGTACAACAGTTCCTAACCTTTAGGCTAAAGTGCTTTGTAAAATAAATATTAAATTGTTTGTGAGTCCGGCAAATTGAAAGTTGCCGTAGCTATTTGTATGACTAATCATGCCACAATTTTAAATTTTTTCTTAATTTGTGGCGTTATGATAAATTAATATCCTT
>ERZ780168.2803-NODE-2803-length-14763-cov-2.965869_pt1 | contig 14763 bp, 8 predicted proteins | sample MGYA00510981_ERZ780168 | MGnify/ENA primary metagenome ERZ780168 (study PRJEB29588, sample SAMEA2158769) | human gut metagenome | biome: human gut; feature: human-associated habitat; material: faeces | place: Denmark | collected 2008/2010 ...
CAGAGAATGTTGAACAGGGTGGTCTTGCCTGCCCCCGAATATCCCCGGATGCCTATCTTTTCCCCTTTCCGAATCGTCAGCGAGAAGTGGTCCAGTACCGCTTTCCCTTCGGGCTCGTAACGGAAGGTGACATCGTCCACCTTGATTTCCCGCTCGAAGGGGAGGCGTCCGGCCGGGGCCGCATCGAACCGTATCTGCGGTGCATCCGCAAAGGTCTCCGCTATCTTCTCCGCGGCGAAGGCATTGCGTTTGTACTCTACCCAACTGTTCACGATGCGGTTTACCGAGGGTACTATCTTGTATGCCGCCACGGCGAATACGCCGAGCGATACCGTCAGGGCGGACATCTCCGTGCCGCTCGCCAGACCGACGATTATCATGACCACCACCCCCAGGATGAGCGAGAATTCCGCCATGCGCCCTGCGGCGGTACGCACCAGCATGGCCCTGCGGCGGCAGTCGGTGAGGTTCCGCAGACCGTCGCGAAACCGGTCGGATACGTACCGTTCCGCGTTGTTGATTTCGATGTCCGAATAACCGCGCAGGGTTTCGTAAAGCGTCTTGTTCTGGGCCACGAAGAGCCTGTTCTCCGTGCGGCCGTTCTCGTTCATCCTGCGCCGGAAGACGAGCGCATAGACGAGCGTCAACGGCAGGAAGACCGCCAGGGCGAGGAGAACCAGCCGCGGGTCGTACCACAGTAGGGCGGCAGCGACGAGTCCCAGCAGGATGATTTCCGTGACGATGGAGAAGAGCTGGCCGAGTACGCCGTCGGTGAAACGGAGGCAGACGCCGTTCACGTTGTTAATCAGTTGCGAAGTGTGATTGTTGCGGATGAAGAGCAGCCCCTTGGAGAGGTAGATGTCGAACATACGCGTAGAGTAGTGCCGGTAGAGCGAGAGCAGGTATTTCGATACGGCGTTGGATACGGTGAGTGTCAGGATGCTCTTGACGATAATGACGAGCAGTACGGCGACGCATACGGCCGTGACGAACGTACCGAAAGAGGTGAAACTCCCCGCCTCGTAGAGCCACCGCATGACGGGATAGCTGAATGTGGCGTCTTCGCTGAGAATGAGCAGCAGTACCGGTACGAGTGCGGCGACGCCTACGAAGTCGAGCAGTGCCAGTGCCACCGAGGCGAAGACCACGCCGACAGCTCCCCGCCTTCGGTCGCGTGGAATAAGGGATATCGCCTTCGTAAAGGAGACTGCTGCCGGAGAGTTGCCTTTCATGCTTCGTGTCGTCGCGGGACGGGGCTTGTCTGTCCGGCCCCGGACAGACGCAAATATAGCAAAAAAGCTTACTCCTAGGCTCGGGATGAAAACGATACCTGATGCGAATTTTTCTTTTTGCAAATAGATTTATTTTGTAAACAGACTGTTCGGTATGTTAATTCCATCCGAATAGTTTATCGTTTATGCTTGGTCTGTTATGTTGGAATTGTATCTTTGGCTCCTTGCTGATTGTCGATGTTTCAATGAATAGGCTTGCAGGGTTGTAAGATAAATCCAACCGCTCGGGGAGTGCTCGGCGGTAAAGGACGGGGCCCCGTTCCGACATGCGGGAAATAGATTGTCTTATACGACAGTGGAGTATATTTCTATTGTATTTGTGGTTGTGGAAATAGCTATTGGAATATCAGCTCTTTTAGTTGCTATCTTTACATTGAAATTGCAATTTTTCTCCAGACCTAAAGAAGAATTAGAGCATTTACAAATTCAGTTTAAAGCAACTCAAGAATTATCTTTGCAAGTTTTAAATGATTTGGATATTGTTGTGTCCTAATATTTTAAACGCTGACTGTTTTGATGAGTATGCCATCGGCGTGCGGTATGGAAGTGGTGTAGGAATGGTAGGGTATAGGTCGTCAGGGGGATATTCAATCTTAATTTTATGCCTGAATTGTGTTTGTCGATTTGCTCAGGCTTGTAAGTACTTGTGAATAACATATCCATAAAATAAAGTATCCGATAATCATTTGATTATCGGATACTTTGCCGTGATCCAGCTGGGGCTCGAACCCAGGACCCCATCCTTAAAAGGGATGTGCTCTACCTGCTGAGCTACTGAATCTCCTTGTTTGTAGTTTGGGCTTAGGTCAATGTCCTTCCGGCGTGCGGAAGAACCGGGTGTGTTTTCCTAAAGCGGTGCAAAGATAGGCAGTTTTTTTGTTTTGCCAAAATAAGATTTCATAAAATTCCGGTCACATTCTTGTGATTATTGCGCGGTTCCGCGGCGAGAGGGGTACACTCTTTGGGGATTATCGTATTTTTGTACGGGAAATGTACGGAATGTGCATATCCGGCGTTAATCAATGTGAACGAAGATTTTTTGATATGAATGGCAATCTGGTCGGTATAGCGTGTGAAAACAACGGTGCCAACATGATGGTGGAGTGGGGAACGAGGCTTTCGGATATCATCCGGATGCTTCCGGAACCCGACCTGCCCTATCTTGCGGCGTATGTGAACAATGACATAAAGGAGCTCGACTACATGATATACGAGCCCGTTTCGGTGCGGTTCATCGACATTACGCATTTCGAGGGTATCCGAGTGTATCAGCGGACACTTTTCTTCACCTTGCAGAAGGCGGTGCACGACCTGTTTCCGGGGCGGCGGTTCCGTATTCCGCACTCGGTTTCCAAAGGATTTTACTGCGAGATAGAGGGACTGGACGAAGTGTCGCAGGAGGATGTAGACCGTCTCAAAGCGCGGATGAATGACCTGATTGCGCAGGATATTCCCATCGCGCGGCAGAAGGTGCTTGCCTCGGAGGCCAAGGAGGTCTATTCGCGGCTGGGCTTTTACGACAAGATAACGCTGATGGATACCCGACCGAAACTGTATGTCACCATGTACGGCCTGGCCGACATTGTGGGGTATTTTTACGGCGCTTTGGCGCCTTCGACCTCCTATCTGACGCTGTACGACCTGAAGCCGTATTACAAGGGCATCTACATCGCCGTGCCGAAACGTACCGCCCCCGACCAGCCCGAAGTGATGATACATCAGGAGAAGATGTTCGATATCTTCACCGAATACAAGGAGTGGGTGGATGTGATGGGGGTGCCGAACATCGGCCTGCTTAATACGCGGGTTCTGGCCGGAGAGGCAAGCGACCTCATCAAGGTTGCCGAGGCTTTCCATGAGAAGAAGCTCGCCAGCATTGCGGACGCCATCTATGCGGCCAACCGCAGCCGCGGCGCACGGCTCGTGCTCATATCGGGGCCTTCGTCCAGCGGCAAGACCACGTTCGCCAAACGGCTCGGCATCCAGATGAGGATATTGGGGCTCGACCCGGTGCTGATTTCGCTCGACGACTACTTCCTCGAGAGGGAGCAGACGCCCCGCGACGAGAACGGCGATTTCGATTACGAAACCATCGATGCGCTCGACCTGAAGACCTTCAACGAGCACCTCGGACAGCTCTTCGACGGGCAGAGCGTGGATATTCCCCGCTATGATTTCATTTCGGGCAAACGGCAGTGGCACGAGTCCCCGCTGCAGCTCAGCGATCGTTCGGTGCTCGTCGTGGAGGGTATCCACGGCCTCAATCCGCGGCTGACGGAAAAGGTGCCCGATTCCTATAAATACCGGATATACATCTCGGCTTTCACTTCCATCATGATGGACGACATGAACCGTATCCCGACGACCGACAACCGGTTGATTCGCCGCATCGTGCGCGATAACGAGACGCGCGGCAGCGATGCGGTCTCCACGCTCCGCCGCTGGGCGAGCGTGCGGGCGGGGGAGGACAAGTACATCTTCCCGTATCAGGAGAATGCCGACGTCATGTTCAATTCGTCGCTTTTCTACGAGTTGCCCGTGCTCCGCAGTTACGCCGAACCGTTGCTGTACAACGTGCCGAATACGGTGCCCGAATACGGAGAGGCCAAAAGACTGCTGAAGTTCCTCGACAACTTTCTGAATATATCGTCGGCGGAGATTCCTCCTACTTCTATACTGCGCGAATTCATAGGCGGCAGCAGTTTCAGGTATTGACTTTCGGCCGCAGACGAACCGGACGGCAGGGAACGGATGTTCCGTAAGGTGTATGAGAAGGCCGCAACCCGATGGTTGCGGCTTTCTCCTCTATTTTCGACCGGTACCTGCGGTCGGAGTCCGTGGATTAATCGGGAAGCTGCCTCCCGTTTACGTTGAGGCCGATAGAGCCGGAATATGTTCCAGTGAGCCTGTTGCCGATATCGTCCAGCAGGTCGAACTCGAAGACGTAGGAGTTTTCGAACCCTTCCATTTTGGTTACGGTAACGGTGCCGGATACGACGGGCGCTGCACCGACGACTTCGTTGTCGCGGTATTCCAGATACCAGAAGTCTACGTATTTGTTCCATGTAGTCGTACCTTCGGTACCTTTGTCTATCGTCCAGGCATCCTTGTAGTAAATTGCGTCCGGGTCTTCCGGATGCGGTTTCGGGGTGACGATTTCGTATTCCCCGTCGGAGAGGATGTACATGTCGTCGTCGTTCATCTCGATTCGTTCCGTGACGGGCATGAAGTGGAGCCGGTGACCCGAGCCCTCGATTGCACCGGTATTGCGGTTGAAGGAGAGCCCTTCGGAAAAGAGGTTGAGTTCCCACTGGATGGTCGGCTGGAGGGTGTCGTCGGGTGCATACGGCATCAGCGTGGAGTAACCGTGGTCGAAGTCCAGCGTCATGAGGTCGAGGTCGCCGGTCAGGGTAGAGAGATGGTCGGGTGCTCCGCCCTGGGAGACCGGGATGCGGAGTTCGGCCACCTCCTCCCGGTCGGCCGTAATGACGATGAAGCCCGAACGCGGTGCGCTGTCCGTATTACGCTGCGGAACCGCATTGATGTAATCCTCTGCCTGGTAGACGCTCAGCCAGGGAAGCGTGCTCCCGTCGTCATCGACGGCTTTTGCGCTCCACTGGACGTTTACGGCAGCGATGTTGATGACGGTTCCCGTATCGTTGTCGTATTCCCATGCGATGGGGCCTTCGGTATCGGCGGAGAGGGAGGGCGGAAGTACCTTCGCTTCCTGAACGATTACGATGGTTTTCGGGGAGGCGGCGGTATGCTGCGGCGTTACGACGACTTTGCCTGTCCTGCGCCGGGTTTCGGGGTTGTCCGAGACGGCGACGGTCAACTGCCCCTTCTCCTGCGTCAGCGTTACCCATCCCTGTGCGTCGTCGTCGGATTCGGCTCTCCATTCCATGGATTCGGGTTCGGCGGTTACGGTCACCTGCTGAGGTGCGGCCCCTTCGGCCGGAAATGTCAGCGAGGCAGGTTCGACCGAAAGGGAGACTTGCGGCGGTTCGGGATTCGCCTCCTGCCGTACCGTGACGCTGCGGGCGGGAAGTTTGCTGTTGTCGGTCGCATCTATCCGGATTTGGCCTATCCGTTCTTCGGCCAGTTGGTTGTCCGAGACGGAGACGGTGAGCGTAGTGCCCTGTTGTGTTACAGAAAGCCATTCCTGCGAAACCGCCGGAACGGTGTATTCCCAGGTCACGTTGTTGGCGGTCACTGTAACGGTTTGGGATGCTGCCCCGACCGCGGTGAACGAGAGTTCGGTCGGCGATACGTTGAGGGAGCGTTCTTCCTGTTCGGTAGGCTGGCAAGCTGCGGCGAGGAGCAGTGCAGCGGCCCCCAATACTGTTTTTTTCATGTTGCTTTCTTCGATTTCGTTCGTTTGGAAAATGTGTTGCTGTTGTGTGTATGCACGGGCGTCGGTTATTTTTCGAGGGGCGGAGCCACATACCAGCTTACGACACGTGTTCCGACCGCAGTGCTTTCCAGAACATTGCCCATCAGGCGCGAGCGGTCGGGGGTGATGTAGGTGATGTACCCCGTCGGAATGATGATGCCGTAATTGTCGGACACCCATTCCTCTACGGAGCCGAGGCTCACCTGATGCTCGATGTCGTACACGATACCCGAACTCGGCAGAAAGGTTCCGAGCAGGATGATGCCCAGGCCGTCGTCCGTCGCGTGGGATGCGTAACCTTCGCCGAAGTCCGTGACTATGGTTGTTTTTCCCGTTTCGGTATTGAAAAAGGCCGGATATTGGGTTCTCGCTATGTCGTTGCCGGCCAGTTTTTCCGTCCGGTAGGCTCCGGCAATCCATCGGCCGTTGGGACTTATTTTGGTGTATTCGGCGGTAGCGATCATGCCGTTTACCAGACGGTAGTCGATGGTTTCTCCTATACCGTTATCTATTTGTACGGTTTCCACTTCGCGGACGTCGCTGCCGACCCAGTCGACCTTGCCCTCTTTCCAGTAGAGCATTCCGAAGTCGAGGTTGTCCCACGTGCTGCCGTAGATGACCGAACCGTCGGCGGAACATCCGCGGGCCGTGACACCTGTCACATATGGGGCGTCGCGGAAATTGAGCGGCGGTACGGGCAGTATCTCCGGTTCTCCGTCAATCCATCGGATGGGTTGGTAGAGGTTGCCCGGCTGATGGCCCCAGCCGACCCAGATGCGTCCGTCGGCCGAAATGCTCTGTACCTGCGGAATGGTCGTCTGTCCGGCGGGAGCCTTCGGAGTAAAGGCATTCCCGGAGATGTCGAATCCGATGCATCCGTTCGTGTTGGAATCATAGAAAAAAACGGTACCCTCGTCCGATACGGCGAAAGGGACTTCGATGCAGTAGAGGTCATCGGGCAGCGGTCCGAACTGTATCCATTCGTCGGTTTCGAGGTCGATGACGGTCGGACGGTTTTCCCATACGTCGTCTGTCCTCACGGTCTTGACGTTTCCGGCAGCGTAGCGTCCGTTTTTCGACAGGACGGCTCCCATGTCGAAGGTTTTGAGGATACGGTAACGGTTGGTTCGGTGTTCCGGAGCCATCTGGATAACGGTGATACGTGCGGTAGCTTGTCCGCAGGCAATGGTGATTTCGGTCCGCCGTTCGGAATCCGCTTTGTTGTCTGCAGCGGCGAGGACGATGCCCTCCGCCTCTTCCGTGACGGTGAGCCACGAAGCGCCCGTTTCGGCACTCCATGGCCCGGAGGCTGCCACTTCGATGGCTTTGGGTATGTTTCCGTCGGCGAGGAATGTACAGGCGGCGTCGCTCAGGCGGACGTATTCATACTGTGTTGGTGTCTCGCAGGCTGTTGCAAGAAAGCCTGCCGCTGCCATCCATAGGATGGATTGGAGTTTTTTCATGAAGTCAGGTGTTTTTGGTTGAGTGATTAATGGAGAAAATGGAACTGACATTGTACAATAAGTTCTATGTAAAAGTAAATAGGTAAATAAAATTTGATATTATATAAGGGAAAAAATATGATGAAATGAACGCAAAAAACGAAGTTCAGTGCATTTGGCAGGAGCCTGAGAACGTGAAGTCAGGTGTTTTTGCGCGGACTTGAAGAGGCAGGAGGGGACCAGGGGAGTGCGGGTATTGCCGTCCGGTAGGGGGATAGCGTACGGTAACGTTGCGAACAAGAGGAGGGAGGAAGATACGGACGTGTTGCGGTCAGGAAGGAGTTCGGCTGTCGGAGGCGGTTTACGGTCCGGCCCGGTACCGGAAAGGTATCGGGCCGGGTGTGGTTCTGTGGCTGGAAGGATGTATGTTGTACCGGCGGCCGGGTGTCAGATGTCGTCGCCCTCCTCTCCGTCGCCGGCCGGCGTTTCGTAGGAGAAGGTCATGGTCAGCCGGGGGGTGGATGACGGGAAGACAATATCCGTTGCGGCGTCGGAGAGTTCGTCCCCGTTGCGGTGGTAGGAGTAGAGGTATCGGGTTGGCCACGAGGTTTGCAGTCCTTCCTGAGAATGTATCTGCGTCGTGATATCGGCGCTTTCGGGGAAGTTGCTCTGCGGGTCGCCCGTCAGTCCCAGCAGCCAGAAACCGGTGAGGGAGTAAAACGGCGTACCCTGTGCCTCCGGCAGGACGAAGATGTTCCATACGTTGGCTGTCAGGTTGTTGTCCTGATATCCCGTTTCCTGTGTCGGGTAGTTCAGCTTGTATTGGACGGTATCCTGCACCATTTTCGCCTCGTCGTTCGGATTGTAGGTGGTGATGTGGCAGATGCTGTCCACGCGGAGATTGTCGTAGAAGTAGTCGAACGTTTCGTTGATGACCTGCGCCGTATCGAGGGTCTCTCCGTTGCGCATGCTCATTGTCTCGTTGCGCGTGATTTTTTGCAGGAGCTTGTCCTCGCTGTTGTCGTAGCTGAGGCTTATCGATACGGTGGACCGGTTGAGGATGATGCCCGTATTCGCGTCGGCGAAAGACCACTCCAGATTCTCATACCCGTATGCGCGTCCGTCGAGCATTTTTATCTGGAAGCTGCTTTCGCTTCCTCCGGAGGCCATCGTGACGGTACCCGAGGAGCTGCCCTTCTCCACCGAATAGGTGACGGCGCCGTCGCCGCTTCCCGTCGTGAAGGAGGTTACCTCGTCCGATTCGTCTGCGTATTCGAAAGAGAGTTCCGCCGGCCCGTCGAGCGTTCCGCCGATGAGGGTGCGTCTGATGCCGGAGAGCTGCCTGGGTCTGGCGACGGCCGGCTGCGTTACCCGGATTTGCGTTCCGACATTTCCGGGGAGCTTTATCTCCACATCGGCATGGCGGTCGCTGCCGGTGTAGTTGGCCGATTTGGCCATGATGGTTACGGAAGTGATGTTCGGACTTCCGGAGAGCGGCGTGACGTTGAGCCACCGTGTCGTGTCGCCCTGTTCGTAGAAGATGCGTGCATACCATTCGGCGCTCGCCCGGAAATTGACCGTGAAGGGATTGGTACCCGACAGTTCGATGTCGTGCATACCGGGGTCGTCGATATCGACGTATGCGTTGTCGTGTGCGCACGATGCGGAAAGTGCCGTGAGGCACAGTGCGATGGTGATATTCGCAAGGGTTCGTCCCATGTTCATGTCCGTCGGTATGGTCGATGGCGGAAGCGTTCCGGCTCCGCCGAACAAGTGTAGCCTAAGACCGGACAGGCCGGTGTGCCAAAGGAGATTTCCCGGATTACTGGCCTGCAACTGTCTGTTACAAAGATACGCAGAACCGGCGAAAATCCGATAGAAATGGTGCAAATAAAGTAAATGGTTGATAATTAGTTCTTATGTGCTGTTCCTGCGGCGGAAAGGGGACAGGACGCCTCGCCGGCGGACGGCTGCGTGTTCTTTTGCCCTGTTTGTACGGGGTATTCGCCCCTCCCGGCAGCAGTCTGCGGAGAGGCGGCGGTTTCCTGCCGGTTCCGGTCGGCGGGTTCCGGAAGCTTCTGTCGTTCCGTATCGGACTGCTGCGCAGGCATCGCTCCTGCGGCAGTCTGTCTGCGGTTATTCGTAGAAAAGGATGAAATCTCCTACGTTGTTCTCTACGATGGGCGTTTGGATGCCGTCGGTTTCGTTGGTGACGGTCGTTTTGATGTAGCGTTCCAGTTCGAGCGTGGTGATGTTGCCCTGCCCGTCGCGGGCCTCTCCGGCAAGACCGTCGAGCAGGGCGCGGGTAAAGACTCCGTTCTGCCACTTTTCGGCCTCGTTGGATTGTTGGGAATCGGTGCTCGAATAGAAACCGATGACGCCGGGTTGGGCAAACTGAAGCGTTCGCGAGATGGACTTCGTGTTATAGAGCGCCCCGGCATGGCAGGCGTCCATGAAGACGACTACCCGGCAGTGCTTGTCCACCAGGATGCGCATGGCCGTGCGGATATCGTTGAAATTTACAGCCGTGGCATAGAGATTCCCTTCCACGGCGTCGGAGGTGAGGAAATAGGTCTCGTCGTTCTCCTGCGCTCCGTGTCCCGAGAAATAGAGGATTGCCACGTCGTCCTGCCGGACGCTGCGGGCGAGTTGCATCAGCGCCGTTTTCAGGCTGACGGCCGTAGCATGGGCATCGGTCAGCAGAATCGGTTCCTCGATTTTGCGGTATCCCTCCGGGTTGGCTCCGGCCACTGCCCGGGCGATATCCTTCGCATCTTTGGCCGCATGTGCGAGGTCGGCGATGTTCGGGTCGTCGTATTGTCCCACCCCCACGGCGAGCAGGTGCAGCGCGGGTTTGAGTTGCTCGCCCGTATATCGGAGCGTCAGGTAGACGGGCTCGCTGTTCAGCCCGCGCGAATCTTTGGCAATCAACTGAATGCGGCGCACTCCCTCTTTGGAAGGCAGTTTCAGCCGCAGCTCGTCGCCCACGCGCCGTACCCCCTTGGCAGTCATGTCGTAGGGTTCGTTGTCGATGGAGACCATGATTTCCGGCGCTTTGCCGTCGGCCGTTTTCGCCTCGTAACGGATGACCACCTCGTCCAGGTCGTAACCCGTACCATCCTTCGGACTCAGGATGGCCACTGTCGGAGGCGTCACGGCGGCCGGCGGGGCCGCATCTTCGGCGGGTGTCCGTACCGTCGTGTCCGCCGCGTGTTCGGCGAGGTTCCGGGCAGTCGTGGTCTGCGGATTCATGTCTGTCCCGTCGGGTACATAGTTGGCCACCTGGGAGGCCGGGACGACCGCATAGTCCGGAGAGTTCTGCCACTCCATTCCGGCCAGGTAGGAGTCGCCGTAAGAGAAGACGGGTTTGACGACGAACTCGCCCTTTTTGTTGATGCATCCCCATTTGCCGCGGTATTGCACGCTGGCGAAGTTGATGCCTTCGCCGAACGAATAGGGATGGCAGTCTTCGTAGCGGGGCAGGATGGCCCAGTTGCCGAGGTGATTGACGAATCCCCATTTTCCCGTGTCGCGGTCCTGGATGCGGTAAAGTACCCTGCCTACCGGGGTACCTGCGAGCAGGTGCTGTCCGGCCAGATAGGAATCGCCGTAGGAAAATACGGGACGGATGACGAACGCTCCTTTGCGGTCGATGCAGCCCCAGCGTCCTTTATATTTGACCGAACCGAGGCGGAATCCGCTGCTGAACGAATAGGGGTGGCACTCTTCGAATGCGGGAGCGATGGCCCATTCGCCCCGAGCATCGACGAAGCCCCACAGTTCGGTATCCGGGTCCTGTGCGGCACGCAGGGAGGTTTGTGCCGGGGCGCTTGCCGGCAGCAAGAGGGACAGGAGACTAAATAACAGGAATCGTTTCATGTCGTAGCCGTATGTCGGTTAAGGATTTGTTACTTCGAGGGGCATCCGGAAGATGCCGACGCCGTCGGGCGATGCGTCTGCCGGTCGATTCATGCCGAGCGCTTCGGCCACGCGGCGCAGGTCGAACGGCCGGTCGTAGGCCGTCAGGACGAGGAGGTCGGTTCCGACCGGTTCGGAGAACTCCATCGGATACTGCCGGAAGTCGACCGTACTGTTGCCCGGGACCAGCAGGTGCAGCATGGTACCGCCTTCGTCGATGGGCAGGCAGTCATAAAGGCTTCCGTCCGAGGCGATGTCCAGAACATTGACGAACAGCGGGATATCTCCCCGGTTGGTGATGCGGAAAAAGAAACGTCGGCCCATCGGGGCGCGGCCGCTGATTTCCGCTCCGGTCTGTTCGTCCACCAGCACCATCGACAGGGGGTAGGCCGACCGGTAGTCGAGGGTGACGACGGCGGCATGGATGGCTCCGTCGGCGTTGAGGTCCTTGTAGGATACGGTCGCTTCGTGGCTGATTTTTTCCGTATCGCCGCGGGTCAGTGCCCGCAGGAAATTGGTGGCGAAACGGCCGAGGGCCGAACGGCGCTGAGCCTCGATGATTTCGGCCAGCGGGGCTTCTTCCTGCTCCTTGAGGGCGTAAAGTCTGTTGCCGTCCCGGTCGATGACCGACAGCACGGAGTGTTTCCCGATGCGTACTATATCCTCCGCGGAGAGGGTTTCTCTGGGGGTCAGTGCATCCCATTGGCCCGCACGCAGGCAGTGGGCGTCGCCGTTCACCGAAGCGACGCGGTAACTTTGGGCGGAGAGGGTTCCCGCCAGAAACAGGGAGACCAGCAGGCCCAGCATTTTACGGATTGTCCGTTTCATCTGTTGCGTTTTTTTTCGTCCGTCCGGAGCGTTTGCGTGTACGGTGTTTCCCCCGAACCCATCCGGCCAGTTCGACGATGTCTGCCGCGAAGCCTGTCAGCGCCAGGGCGAACATCGTATAGACGAGGTTCAGTACCACTCCGTATTTCGAGAAGAGGCAATATCCGGCCAGCATCAGCAGTACGATGAGCAGGATGCGGGCCGCACTTTCGATAAAGTTGGCCCAGCGGGGGTGAAGGCGCCGGCTTTCCCGGACGGCATAGCAGAAATATGTGAAGAGAAATGTCAGGACGAAAGCGGCGGCCGCGCCCCAGACCGGGGCGAGCTTCACCACCCACGTATCGTGCAGGATGGTGGAGAGCGTATGGGCCAGCAGCACGGTGCCCGGTACGCGGTGCGTTCCTCCTATGCGGAAGGGCATGTCGTGCGTGTCGCGCAGGTCTTTCAGGTCACCCACCAGCACGAACCGTCCCCGGATGTCGTCGGGAAGGAGCGGTTGGGAGATGCCCGTCGTGAAGAACTCCTTGTCGAAGTAGTTCACCGTCCGGTACGGGTCGGGCGTGCCTGTCGTTCCGGTTGCGAGATAGGGCAGATAAGGGATGGTATCGCCCTGTTCTGTCTCGGCAGGGCGGAAATAGGTGAGGCGGTTGACGAGCCCTTCGGGTATGTTCCCGTCTGTTGCGAAGAACGACCGTTCCGTCTCCCCGTCGGTCAGCCGGCAGGCCGCATAGAGGTTGCGGGCCTCGGTGACCGCATTTCGTAGCCGTCGGTCTTCGGCGGTATCCGTCGTGGCGGCTGCCGGAAAGATGACGTCGAGCAGGATGGCTGCGGGAGCACAGGCGTCTATGCGTTCGATGGCCTCGGCGATGGCTGCCCGCGATTTCTCTCCTTCCAGGTCGAAAAGCACGATGCGGTCGTCGTAAAAGCAGCTATAAGCTTCCGTGTCGGGCCCCCGGTTCTCAATCGAGTAGAAGTAGTTGATGACGTCCGCTTCGTCGTCCTGCGGCGCCAGATGGTCCAGTACATTGACGTCGAGAACGGTGTAGAGCAGGAAGCAGAGTGCCAGCGAAATGCACGTTCCGGCAAGGGAGCGTAACAGGCGGGACGTATGGATATGAAAACGGATGGGAACCACGGTTGCGGAGCGTTTCGTTGGACTGGCGCGTGCAGATGACGGGAGTCCGGAACAAAGATAGGGAAATTTTGCACAATGCGGTTTGATGCCGTATCACAAACTGTCGGCAGCGTACACGGAGTTTCCCTCGGGAATGCGGTCTGAGGATGCAATCGTTGTTATCGCATCTGCGGATACATGGGATGTCGCGGGCGGCGTAGGGAAAGCGGTTGTGACCGGAGCAGGGGAGCGTCGGCCGCGACTTTTCGGGTAGATATCGGACAGGACTTCCGTCCTACTGCTTTCGGGGCGGCAGGAGGCTCCTTTCCATGAAATAGTGTTCGCTTACGCTACCGTCGGGAGCTTGCACGGGCCCGCTGCCGGTAATCATGAAGCCGCTCTTCACGCAGACGGCGATTCCCCGTCCGTTGCGTTTGTCCACCGAAAGCCGTACGGTATGCACTTCCCGGTAACGGCCGTAATAGTCGATGAACAGGAAGGTGTCGCGGGCATATCCTTTGCCCCGTGCTCCTTCGGCGATGCGGAGGCTGTCGAGAAGCAGTGTACCGTCGGCGCAGGGTTTCAGCACTGCACACCCTACGTCGGTACCGTCGGCGCGGAGCAGGTAATATTCGTATCCTTTCTTCATGCGTGCCGCGATGGCTGCGGCGCACGGTTCGTTTTGGTCTCCCTCTACCGATGTTTCGCCGTGCAGGAGGGCTGCTGTACGGCCGATTTCGCCTGCTTTTCTGACACGGAAGAGGCGGAGGTTTTCGTCGCGGCGCATCGTGCGGAAGGAGAGGATGTGCCACGAGACCGCCGCGAATATTGCGGCCAACAGGATTTTGAGCCACAGGGATTCCGCCACGAAAAGGATGCAGATGAGAATGGTGACGAACATCAGCGAGACGGCCGTCGCCTTGCTTTGCAGCGTGATGGCCCTTTTTTCGCGGTAGTTGCGTATGTAGGAGCCGAGATAAGGGTGGCTCATGAGCCATCCGTAGAGCCTGTCCGACCCTTTGCAGTAGAACCATGCGGAGAGCAGCAGGAAAGGGGTGGTGGGAAGCAGCGGCAGAAAGATGCCCAGCATACCGAGAGCGAGCGCCGTGCTTCCGAGAATGATGTAGAACAGTTTCATGGAGTACAAAGTAACGCAACTTTGCGGATATTCCTCTCCTGTCTGTCCGTTTTCCGTACAAGGAACAGGGGACGGGATTGCAATCCCGTCCCCTGTTCCGGCCGGTTAGGGAATCGTCCGCTGCCGTGTGTTCCCTGCGGCGTTTCAGTTCATCTTCACCGACGAGCAGCTCAATGCGGTGTGCCGGGATGTCAATGCTAATCATGTCACCGTCTTCAACATAGGCGAGCAGACCACCAGAAGCCGCCTCGGGAGAAACGTGACCTATGGACGCGCCACGGCTGACACCGGAAAACCGCCCGTCGGTTATGAGTGCACAGCTCGAATCAAGTCCCATCCCGGCAAGCGCCGCCGTCGGAGACAGCATTTCACGCATGCCGGGACCACCGCGCGGTCCCTCATAGCGGACAATGACAACATCACCGGGCTTTACCGCTCCGCCGTATAGACCGGCGCAGCATTCTTCCTCACTGTCAAACGGTCTTGCACGAAGTACAGACTTAAACATTTCCTTCGGGCATGCAGTATGTTTGATCACAGCTCCTTCCGGTGCAAGGTTTCCGCGAAGAACTGCAATACTTCCATCTGTTCCGATTGCCTTGTCATATGGACGAATAATATCTTCTTTTGTAACATTT
>ERZ780168.2807-NODE-2807-length-14735-cov-2.621049_pt1 | contig 14735 bp, 19 predicted proteins | sample MGYA00510981_ERZ780168 | MGnify/ENA primary metagenome ERZ780168 (study PRJEB29588, sample SAMEA2158769) | human gut metagenome | biome: human gut; feature: human-associated habitat; material: faeces | place: Denmark | collected 2008/2010 ...
GAAATAAATATATTTTCGGTGCCAATACAAAGATCATTAATCTTTACACCACTTTGCTTTTTCCAATGAAAAGATCGGAGATTACTATACAGAAAAGCGACAGGCAATGGTATCCAGTATTTTTCTTGGCGAGGATAGATTAGATGGTTACGAAAGTGGAGATAGAAGCTCATGCGTATAGCGAATTTATTTGGGTAAGGTTTCTGCAAAAAAATCACTAAGCGATATATCCAGTGCCTCGCAGATACGCTCTATGGTATCCACACTTAGCTGATTACCGCGTTTCTTAGCAGTGCGGATTGTGGCTTCGGACAAATCACATATTTTAGAGAGCTGACAAAGGGTAAGTCCGCGTTCGTCAGCAAGTTCCTGCACACGGCTAATAGTATTCAAGTCAAGGACCTCCTCTGAGGTTAATTGGAAATTAGTTCAGTACACGGCCTACAATAGAAAATCTAACTAATGGAGATACGAGCTTCGGCTCGTATTTTTTATTGTACGAAATCAGAACAGACTGCATATGGAGTGTGCCGTCACTGTCAGTAAAATCGTAACGTTCGGCTTCACAAGGTTCCTGCTCATCATACATCTTGATGTAGCCGTCGCCGTCATACATAAAGATGCCGACCTCGCCTGGGGACAGTTCACTGCATTCCTGAATCCATGCGATTTGACCATCGTGATAAACCGGCTCCATACTATCGCCGCAGACACGAACACCAAAATCAGCACGATCAGGAACTGCACTCTTTGGGAAAGAGATAGTTTCAAAATTCCCTTCATCGAGGAATGTACCGGTACCAGCCGAAACGGAAAGAGTGCTGATCGGCATATCAATGCATTCCTCTTCATAGGAGTGCTTGGCAACGACTCTGTATTTTCCGGTAGCTATCAAATCGTCACGATACTCGCGCAGCTTTCGCAATCCTTCTGGGTTCAGCTGTGCGGCAGCGCGCGTGAAGAAGGAGATATTTTCGTCTATGCCTAGAGCCTGCATAACGGCAATAAACTGATAGATGTTCGGAACAGAAGCTCCGGTTTCCCATTTGCTGATAGAAGCGTTGGTTATAGATATACCATAGATTTCAAGCAGTATACGCAGATCGGTCAGACTCATTTTATTTGCAGCACGGAAATCTGCAATTTTTTTACCGATGATATTATCTTCCCTTTCAGAAACAGCATTATAGCCGGTATTGAAATCTTTGAAGTTGATAATCTTGCTGGAACGGTTAGCCTTTTTCATGGTCTGTTCCTCCCTCTGTGTTTATGCTTATATTATATAAGTCGGAAAGAGCAGTGTCAAGAAAAGAATTGAATAAAACGATACAAATGCACGATTGACATATCGCATAACGAAATGATATGCTTAAAGCACAGAAAGCGAGGTGAGTGGCAATGAGTGCTGACCGTGCGATACTGCATAGTGATATGAACTCGTTCTACGCATCGGTTGAAATGATGCTTGATCCCAAACTGCGAGGCAAAGCGGTTGCAGTGTGTGGATCAACAGAGAACCGGCATGGAATCGTTTTGGCAAAGTCAGAGCTTGCAAAGCGAGCTGGGGTCAAAACCGGCATGGTAAACTGGGAGGCAAAGCAGCGATGTAAAGACCTGATTCTTGTTCCGCCGCAGTATGACCAGTATTTGAAGTATTCAAAGCTGGCACATGAGATCTATTACCGTTACACCGATTTGGTGGAGCCGTTTGGAATGGACGAATGCTGGCTGGATGTGACCGGCTGCGAGATATATGGCAAACCATTGGAGATCGCAGAGGAGATCCGGCAGTCGGTGAAGGAAGAACTGGGGCTGACGGTGAGTATCGGCGTATCGTTCAATAAGATATTTGCCAAGCTGGGCAGTGATCTGAAAAAGCCAGATGCAATTACCGTAATCACAAAGCAGAACTTCAAGGAGAACATTTGGCCACTGGCCGCATCAGAGCTGCTCTATGTAGGCAGCGCCACAACGAAGAAGCTGGCCAGCTACGGTATCAAGACAATCGGTGATCTGGCTGCAACGGAGCCGAGCACGCTGAAATATATGTTCGGCATCAATGGCCTGAAACTCTGGCGATATGCAAACGGTACGGACGAGTCTCGCGTGATGCAGAAGGATTTTGTCAGTCCGGTCAAGTCAATAGGGCATGGCATTACCTGTACGGCTGACCTTGATAACGAGGAAGAAGTACTTCATGTGCTGCTGGAATTAAGCCAGGATGTTGGGCACCGCTTGCGCGTGCATGGGCTGGCAGCTACCGGCGTTCAGATTTTTGTGCGAAACAAGAGCCTTTACAGTACCCAGTATCAGTACAAACTGCCGTTCAAAACGCAGCTGCCCTCTGAAATAGCCGCAGCAGGCTTCCAGCTATTCAAAGAGCATTATATATGGACTGAAAAAGTTCGCGCAATCACCATTCGCGCAATCGACCTGATACCTCAGACAACAGAAGAGCAGCTTTCACTGATGGTCGATTATGAGCGGCGAGATCGCAGAGTGCGGCTGGAGGATGCGATTGAAGATCTGCGTCGTCGTTTCGGCAAAAAATCTCTAACATATGCCGGCCTGCTTGGCAATCTGAAGATGCCGGATGATGGACGCGATAGTGTAAGAATGCCGGGATTGATGTATCAGTAGGAAAAAGATAAATCTTTGGAGTAAAGACTATGGAACAGACAGTAAATTGGGAAAAAGTCTATGTAGATACTCTGGTGCGCCATACGAAGGATGGCGGCAGTATACCGCTATCCATCAAGTTCTCCGATGGCAAGACCTATGAGATCGACCAGGTGTTAGGCAGAAAGAGAGCCGCTGCCAGTAAAGTCGGAGGAACCGGCATTCGGTACTCCATCCGGATCGGACAGCATCGCACATTCCTCTTTGAAGATGAAGGCTTGTGGTTTGTAGAAGCCAAAAACCTTCATGTGTAGGAGGTGCCGGCTATGCCCTACCTGACGGTTCAAGAAATCGAAACGATTGCCGAGCGCATCGTGCGGGCATATCACCGGTACTGTGCGCAGCAGAATCAAACGGTAACGAGAATCGACCCTGAAATTGTGACAAGCAATGTGCTTGGCCTCCAGATCGTATATCATAAATTATCGCGGTTTGGGCACGTGCTGGGTCTGACTTGCATGCTTCCGGTTCAGATTCAAGTGTTTGATGATGTTGAGCACCCGGTATATGAGCCCTTGGACGGTAGGACGGTTTTCGTTGACGAGAGTTTGAGAAGCGAGAACGCAAATATCGGGCGTCACAATTTCACGCTGATGCACGAAGCCTGCCATCTGGTATACGGAATGCTGTATCCGGAAACCTATTTAGGCGTTCAGCAGCGCAGAGTCTATTACAGTCTGCGTTTTGCACCACGAAACGTGACGCCAGACTGGGAAGAATGGCGTACCAATATGCTGGCTTCAGCAGTGCTGATGCCCAAAGACCTGATCCTGCAGTATATGCAGGAGTATGGCTTAGGAAAGAAAATGCGTATGGTCAATCGAATATTTGCGGCAAGGCAGTATGAAGCATTTTCGCAGATTGCAGATAAGATGGGGGTCTCCAAAACGGCACTGGTAATTCGAATGAAGCAGCTGGGCCTGGTAGATCGAAACGACCTGAATAATCCGTACAGTTTAATCGATATTTGCTGTGATGAAACAGATAGATAGATTCTCAGAGGAGGTATTTCAATATGGCAAGACTTGATGTAAAGACGCAGGACCCGGAACGCTATGCGCAGGTGAAGGCGGAGCAGGAAGAACTGAAACTTCAGTTCAGCATGGCGGCTTTCGGCACCAGCGTTGCGCGGCTCTGCCCATACTGTGAGCATAAGATCGAGATTTTGTATCGGGGGGAACATGGCCCTTCAAGGGCAAAATGCCCGAATTGCGGTGAGGAAGTAGTGTTTCCACCGATTGCCTTTCGGCTGTATACCGCATAAGCCGATTGAATTGAATATGGAGTAACAAGATTGTGCCCCGGAGCCACTTGATGTGCTGACTTCCATTGCGCCACTTGATTTGCAACCTGTGCTTTAGAAAGCACGGTTCGATCATTGTGGCGATAGGTTAGCAGATCAAGTGGCTTTTTTGCGCTCATTTGGTTCCAGAAAGGAACGAAATGCGCGTTTTTTATTGGCTGGCGTTGATCGCCGCATATCCGTGATCTTCTTTGATTTTTTTCAAAAAAATTCAAAGGAGATACAAGATGAAAACTACTGTGCTGGTCTATATTGACCGAGAGAATACAAGTATGGGTATGCGGATTGCCTCTCAGGAGGAATTCACGAAGATACTGATTAAAAATAAGGAACTGCCTTTACAGGAACGCAGGCTGTTTACCAAGGATGTAATTGCTGACACGGATGGATTGGATGTCATGTACATCGAAACAGGCTTGTCGGAATATCAGAAGTGGAACAGCAAGCAAACCTACAGAAACAGAATTCAGAATGAAAAAAGAAATTATAAGTTCCTGTCTACGGACACGCTTTGTGCAAACGAAGATGCAGGTGCTTTGACTGACTTTGTTGCAGACAGCTTTTGCGTAGAGAAGGCTGTAGTTGAGAAAGAAACTATGCGCCAGCTGCGTGCTGCGCTTGAAAACTGGAAGCCATGGGCGAATGAGGTTCTCAGATTCTATTTGAATGGCAGAAAACATAAGGCATGCAGCTATTTAAGGGAAAAATATGATATTCCGGAACATCAGGCAAGATACCGCGTAAAGCTGTTTGAAAAATTTATTTTGAATTTTTTCAAAAATGATTATCAGTTTTTGGACTCGAAGGTTGTAGTTGATTAGTGAGAGGACAAATTTGAGGAGGGTCGATATGAATACTTACAAGAGAAGTCCCATCTTGCGCGGAGATATTCTCTATGCCGAGCTGGGTGCGGCGGTTGGCTCTGAGCAGGCTGGCTTTCGTCCAGTAGTCGTCGTTCAGAATGATGTTGGTAATCGTTATAGTCCGACGGTTGTTGTTGCACCGCTGACCAGCAATATCAGGAAAAACATTTTGCCGACTCATGTGCATGTAGGTCGAGAGAGTGGTGTACGTCCCTCTCTGGTTTTGCTGGAACAGCTGCGGACGGTCGATAAGTGCAGACTGGGAGATAAGATCGGACACGTAAACAAAAGCGTTATGCGCCGGGTTGATGCAGCAGCGGCTATCAGTCTTGGTTTGCGCTCGTTGCAGAAAGACGAGGTGTGACGATGAATGTCGAATTGAATGCCTCTGTGGTAATTGATGACTGGCAGGCTGTTGTAAACCGTACTGTGTCGAATTACTTCGATTCGCTTGGTTTTGAACATTTGGATCAGGTCCTGGATATGCGCGTCTTTGATCTGCTGAATATGAACCTGCTCGATGCAGTACGAGTCGAGGAAATTATCGTTTGCCTGTATCGCAGTCTGAATCCGAATATCACAGAAGACGAGGCAATGTACTGCGGGGCAATGAATCAGCACTTCGACTACACCGGCTGGAGAAAAATTCACAGACAGCTTGAAAAGATTACGGTCAGGGATTTAGTCCTTACGAAAGACATCAACCTCAGAGCGATTCAGCATTTTTATGATGCTATCCGAAAGAAGTTTTTTAAGTCGAGAGAATATGACTGGTGTGAATACCGTTACACAAATTATCAGGACTATGCGGAGAAACGAACAGCAGGAGGTAAAAGAAAATGAATAGAGAAGAAAAAAACAACCTGGTTCCCGTATGGGAACGGGCAACAATCACGCTGGAAGAAGCTGCTGCCTATACCGGCATTGGTGTCAGAAAGCTGAGAGAAATGACAGATGAGCCGACCTGCGATTATGTCATGTGGGTTGGAAACAGGCGAATGATTAAGCGCCGGAAACTGGATGAGTATTTGGAGAACGCATACTCCGTCTAATGCAACTGTGTGATTTGCTTCCGACCACTGCATTTGTACATTGGGAAAACGGGACGTCATTGTTTATGCTATTCCCGTAAGAGAAATTTGATGAAGGAAGGGAAAAACAATGGTATCAAAGAAGAAAGTCAAATCAAAGAACGGCGTTCGCTTTGACAGTAAGCATATCAGGCTACGCACAGGCGAAAGTGAAAAAGATAATGGCACCTATGTTTACCGCTGGACGGATAAAGTCGGAAAACGCCATGCAGTATATGCTCCCACGCTGGCTGATTTGCGAGAGCAGGAAGAACAGATCATCGTAGACCGGCATGACGGTATTAAAACGAATGTGAAGAACATCACCGTAAATGACCTCTTTGACCTGTGGGTTCAGGTGAAAAGAGGCGTTAAAGACAGTACGATGAAGAACTACATTTATATGTATGAGATGTTCGTGAAGCCAACTTTCGGAAAGAAAAAGCTGACACAGGTTAAGAAATCAGATGTACGCCGGTTCTACAATCAGCTTGTTGATGAGCGCATCTTGAAAATCTCTACTTTGGACGGCATTCATAACGTGCTCCATCAGGTCTTTGCAATCGCTGTCGATGATGATATGATCCGGAATAATCCGACCGACAATATGCTGCGTGAGCTGAAATCGGCACATGGTCACGAGGTGGAAAAGCGAAAGGCGTTGACCGTTGAGCAGGAAAGGATCTTCCTTGAATATCTCAGGAATTCGCCGCGCTACAATCACTGGTATCCGGTCTTTTATATCATGGCAAACACCGGGATGCGTGTTGGCGAGATTACCGGCCTGCGCTGGTGTGATGTGGATTTCAAGACAGGACTTATCAACGTGAACCATACTCTGGTCTATTACAATCATCGTGATGAGCATGGCTGCTATTTCTCTATCAATACGCCAAAAACCAAGGCTGGTATCCGCGAAATTCCAATGACAGAGGGCGTTGTCGAAGCATTTAAGATGGAGAAAGAGTATCAAGAAGAAAATAATATCATTAGTGTCAGCCATATCGAAGGTTATTCTGATTTTATCTTCGTCAACCGATTCGGAGAGGTACAGCATCAGGGAACACTGAATAAGGCACTGCGCAGAATCATGCGCGATTGTAATGGCGAAATCCTTGAAAACAATGACATTGACGATGAGCCGGTGCTCCTCCCATGTTTCAGCTGTCATGTACTGCGGCATACTTTTGCAACGCGTATGTGCGAGTCTGGACTGAATGTAAAGGTCGTACAATCAGTGCTAGGCCATGCGGATGTAACCACCACTCTCCAGATTTATGTTACGGTGTCGAACGAAATGAAAAAGAGGGAGATTTTAACCTACAGTAACTATATCCGGACGGGAGAGCGACAGGTACAAAATATATAAGCACAAAACGGGATCTGCCAGGACGATGAAAAATCGCCTGACAGGTCCCTTTTTCAAATTCGCACATTTCTCATATTGAATTTTTTCGTCTATACTGAATCTCGTTAAAGGAAAGCGAGGTGAGAAAAATGAAAAACAGCCTGGAAATTATGTTCCCAGAGGTCGCAAAACAGTGGTCAACGCACAATTTTCCTTTGCTGCCGAAGGATGTCAGCTATGGTTCCAATAAAAAGGTTTGGTGGCGTGGAGAGTGCGGACACGAATGGCAGGCAAGTCCTCATAGCCGAACCGGAAAAAATTTTCCCGGTTGGCCGTACTGTTCCGGAAACCGTGTGCTTGCCGGTTTTAATGACCTTGCATCGAGGTTTCCGGAGATCGCGGCAGAATGGTCGGAGAAGAATTATCCCCTAAGACCAGACGAGGTAACAGCATTCAGCAATAAGAAAGCGTGGTGGAAAGGAAAATGCGGGCATGAATGGTATGCTCTGATTTCCAGCAGATCGGATGGGCATGGCTGTCCCTACTGCGAGGATCATAAACTGCTGAAAGGCTTTAACGACTTTGCTTCACAGTACCCGCAGCTTGCTAAGGAGTGGTCAGAGAAGAACAAGGTCGGAGCAGATGCAGTTACATCAAGCAAGGCGGGGCTTTTCTGGTGGCATTGCCCATCCTGCGGAGGAGAGTACAGCGCGTGGATTTCATCAAGAATGGATGGCAGCAGATGCCCGTACTGCGCTGGACGAGTGGTAGAAGAAAACCTGAACAGCCTGTCAAAGACCCACCCGGCAATAGCAGCAGAGTGGAATTGCGAGAAGAACGGAACAATTACACCAGATCAGGTTTCGGCCTTGTCAAAGCAGGAATACTGGTGGAAAAGCAGCTGCGGTCATGAATGGAAAGCAAAAATCTATGATCGAACGGTGCGAAAAGTGCCATGTCCAAAGTGCGAGCAGGAATTTGTTTATGTACTCCCTCAATTACTTGTCATGCTGTATACAGGACAAAACCATTTGAAAGTGGAGTTCGACACAGATGACTTGACGGGAATCCGCATGGCAATGTATATCCCGGAGTTGAATCTGGCTATCGAAGAAAGAAGTACCGATGAGCGAAATCATGAGCAGAAGGTTAAGAGGTATATTTGCGAGCTGCAAGATGTTCGCTATATCTTGTATGAGCCATTCAAGTCGGCAGAAGATGCGGCAGCATTTATCCGAACGATTTTGAAAGAGCATCATGTACATATTAAAACGGCTGCGGCAGACGATATAGCGCTGTGCAGGGAGAAATATAACTTGCTGAAGAGGAGAAAATTAAGATGACAGATGATATGAGATTGTTGTTGCGGATTCTTTTGGAACAAGAGCTGAGGGAGGCAGAACCAGAGATGCTGCGCCCCAGAAAGGAACGGGCAGCAGAGCGGGAGGATGGAATCGATTATGCCCCGGCTGAGAGCAGAGGAAAAACGAAAAGAATAAAAGATACCATGAAGGAGGAGCGGGCTGAGGATCTTCAGCGAGCGAGAAGCGATATGTATTCCGCTCATGAAAATGTCGCTTACAACATGAAGAAGGTTCCAATCTGGGAGAAATACGCTTTGTCATTATCCGAAGCAGCTGAATACTTCCACATTGGTACAAGAAGACTTCGACAGATCATTGCGAAGGATAAGTACGCCAAGTATCTGATCTGGAATGGTGGACGGGTATTCTTCAAACGAAAAATGTTTGAAGAATATCTGAATAATGAGGTTCAGCTATTTAGTAATAACAACACTGAATCGTGAGGTGCTGAGATGGCAAGGGAAAGAAGAGATAATAAGGGGCGTCTGCTTCTGACCGGAGAAGCTCAGATCAGAAACGGCAGCTATACATTCCGATATACGGACGAGAACGGGGTTCGCAAAAGCATAACCAACTGGAAGCTGCTCCCGGAAGATCAGCCGCCCAAAGGGGATACAAATCCGGAATGTCTGCGTGACATGGAGAACAGGATTACCGACCGGCGCACAAAAGCAATGCCTAAGAAAACGAAAACGGTCAATGCGTTTTGGCAAGAATATATTTCTATGAAATGCGAGATTGCGGAAACAACGCTGGTCCGGTACATTTATCTTTATAACAAGCATATAAAGAACGAGTGGGGAAAAAGACCGATCCAATCTGTTCGATACTCTGATGTGAAGCGGTTCTATATCAGCAGGCTCAAACATGGCTTGAGCCTTTCTACGCTTGGAAATCTGAACAATGTAATTCATCCGGTGTTCGAGCTGGCCTGTCGAGAGCATTATATCGCCGCTAATCCGGTTGATGGCGTTTATCAGGAGTTCAAAAAAAGAAAGGACTGGGAGCCGAAACACAGAGATGCCTTAACCGAGGAAGAACAGGATAGATTGCTTTCTTACGTTGCTCATACGCTGGATTATCGTGAACTGCTGCCTGTTTTGACCGTATTTCTCGGAACTGGTATTCGTTCCGGTGAACTTGCGGGCCTTACCTGGGATGATATTGACTTCAAAAAGAATACGATCAGCATCAATCATACGATGAACTACACTGCTACCCTGGACGGAACGTGTAAGTACACTGTGACTGTGCCGAAGAGTAATACGGGAAAGCGGGAAATCCCCATGCTGACAGAAGTGAGGGACACGCTGCTGGCGCTGTATGAAAGAAGAAATGATTTCAATGCAGATAATCAGATTGTCGTTGATGGCTATACGAATTTCGTCTTTCGTGATCTGTACGGTCGCGTTTACTCCAACCATCGAATCAACCGTCAGCTTAAAAGAATTACGGCGAAATATAATCAGGAGGAACACGCCGAGGCAGAACAAGAAGGCCGAGAGGAAAATCCTCTTCCCCCGATCACATGTCATATGTTGCGGCATACGTTCTGTACGAGGATGATTCTGGGCGGAATAGACTTGAAAACAGTTCAGATGATCATGGGGCACGCAAATGCCGAAACAACCATGCGCGTTTATGCAAACGTGACCAAAGCGCAAGCCCAGAATGAGATGATGCGAATGGAGGGAAAGATGAAGCTGAAATAGAATAATGAAATCAAAATCCTGTTATCGGTTTAAAATCGATAACAGGATTTTTTAGGCCCGAGAAAGTATGGAATGCGATGATCGTCAGAAAAGAGCGTGACTGATTGAAAGTGATCCGTAACTCTGGTATAATTTGAATACCAAGGGGAATTGATGCTATAAATGATGCCATACGAATCTACCAAAAGGCATTCACGAAACAACGGAGTATATGAAAGCGTTTCTCAGGAATCTGCTTTTGAACGAGAAGAATGAGCTTCATAATACATATAAGTGGACTTTTGAATGAAGAAAAAGTGGATATTGGAAATGCAAAAGTGGATATTGAGAATGAAAAAGCGGACATTGAAAGCGTGCTTTCCGAAAAAGGCAGTAATTTCTCAGTAAAAACGACGGTTCATATTCATAGTAAATTCTGAAAATGCACTTTTCATAAGGAGAAACGAGAGATGAGCAAAATAATTCTATATCACGGTACTCCGAATAAAATTGTTACGCCGAAATTCGGCGGCGGAGATGAAAAACACGACTACGGTAAGGGCTTTTATCTCACCGAAAGTATCGAGCTTGCAAAAGAATGGGCAGTGTGCCGACCGAATGATGCAAACGGCTGGGTACATAAGTATGAACTTGAAACCGATGGATTGAAAATCCTCGATTTTCAGCAGTTAGATGTTCTCTCATGGCTTGCAGAATTGATGAAGCACAGGGATGCTGCTGATACGAAACGCTACCGCATGCTTGCGAAGAAATTTATCGAGAAATTTGGTGTGGATACAAGTGGATATGATGTAATTTGCGGTTGGAGGGCCAATGCTTCCTATTTCTATATCGCTAAGGAATTTGTACGGGATAATATCGACATTGACATTTTAGAGGAACTGCTTTCACTGGGCGGTCTGGGTATTCAGTATTGCATGAAGTCAGAAGCAGCATATGCCAATCTGACGGAGAAAACGGATGAACTGCTGCCCGTTCCGTATGCCGAGTTCAACGACAGATATAATCAGAGGGATATAACAGCAAGAAACCGTATGCGAGATCTGGTAGATTCAGATGCGAATACGGTTACGAAGGTGTTCAGCACGCTGTTTGAGAGGTGAGCATAATGCGGGCATATGCGGAAGCATACTTGAATGATGTGGTAGAAAATCAGGGAAAACTCTTCGATTTTGTCGCACAGCAGTATCCGGATAAGGATACGGAGGCGTTTATCAATACCTACATGGCGAGCAAAACAAGAAAGAGCATTGATGAGGCAAAAGCCTATGTCAATACGATGGACGCGAAAACGCTGTGGGATTATTTTATCAAAACAGAAAACTACCGCTTGGAAGCGGGCAAGGCTCTGGCAGGATTTATGCCTGACTGGATTGGTGAGTTTTACGCTTATTATCAGTGGTACTATAACCTGTCGAGCGCAGAATTGATCAAGAAAATCCCCGTATCTTTTTTGGAAAAGGCTTATGCCGGACTTCATGATTTGGAACTTGATTTGGCAGTACAAAAAGTGGGTGAAGTGTGATGCCTGTTATCTGCTTTCACAACGCAGACGAAGAAAACGGATACCTGAGCAACTGGTATCCCTCTGCATTTACGCTTAAAGGTATTGATTTTTCCTCGATGGAGCAGTATATGATGTATCGCAAAGCGATTTGCTTCGACGATGATAAGGTTGCCGCACAGATACTTGCCACAGAGGATGTTGCTGAAATCAAAGCTCTCGGACGGCTTGTGTCCGGCTATGATGAGAATCTATGGAACGGTGTTAGGCAGATTGTTGTCTATGAGGGGCTTTTAGCAAAGTTCTATCAAAATCCTGAGCTAAAAGAGAGGCTGAAAAGTACAGGAAGCGCAGTTCTTGCCGAGTGTGCAGTGAATGACAGAATATGGGGCATTGGACTGTCCATGCGCGACCCTGACCGTTTTGATCGAACCAAATGGAAGGGGCAAAACCTGCTTGGCTATGCCTTGATGATGGTGCGCGAAAAGCTGTAATTTCTCCATTCTTAGGAACAGTATGGTATGATAAACACAATGACCGCCCACAACAAGGAGGCTGCGACATGGGAATATATTTAAATCCGAGCAGCATTGGATTCAAAAGAAGTCTGAATTCAGAAATTTATGTCGATAAGACCGGATTGATTGAAAAGACGAATGCCCTGCTCGATACAGAACAGAAATTCATTTGTGTCAACCGTCCGCGCCGTTTTGGCAATGTGGCGGAAGCTCTCTGTTTAGATGGCAGGAGCACTTCGATTTAGTAAACGTTTTTTCAGCACAAAAGCCACCCGCAGACGGGTGGCTTTTGCGTTGTCTATGGCGGTTCGCTGCCATTGCTTACCGCGAATGTGAAAGATGAAGAGAATGTGTGTATTTTTCTCTCCGCATGGTATCATGCAGCGAGGTTATACCTTTAATGTTTTTTTCAGGAAATCCAGAATGATCTCTTTCACACTGGTCTGAATAAACGGAATATCTCCGTGCTCTGCGCCTTCAAAGATATAAAAATCGGCATCAACGCCATGCTCCTGCAAGCACTCATACATGCTCTCGCTGTTGATGATGCTGACCATGTTATCATCATCACCATGCATAATCAGGAATGGCGGCGTATTTTCCGTAATATAGGTTCGCGCATCAGCAGCCTTGACAATCTCCGGATATTTTTCTGGATCCTTACCTAACGCCTGAAGGTTCGGCGGAATAAAGCCGAATTCGTCCTCTACCGCAGCCGACGGCTGGGGATTCATATCAACCAGTCCTACAGTCCCATAATACGGAATCGCTGCCTGCACTGCGCTAGACTGATCCAGATAGTCACCAACATCAAATTCGCGTGTTTCTCCGGTCACGCCAATCATATTCGTGAAATAGCCGCCTGCCGACTCGCCCATAACTGCAATCTTGTCCGGAAGAATACCAAACTTTTTGGCGTTGGCACGCAGATAACGAATGGCCAGTTTAATTTCCTCAATCGGCGTCGGGAAAGACGCCACATTACTTGTGCTGTACTCGATGCTGACAACACAGAAGCCATGTTTTGCGTAATACACTAGCTCCGGCATCCACACATTGCGGTCTACCTTCGCCCAGCCTCCGCCGCACAGATAAATCAGTACTGGCAATTCCTTGTAATTGTCGCGATCCGTCCAACGCCGCGTGCGCATCATGCTCATACGCAGCGGGCGATATGCTGCATTACACCATGCATCTGCCTGTCCATATACGATCTCGGACGCCAGAACAATCATATCCTCGTCGCGTCCTGGGTTAATCACTTTCTTCATAATGTAGTGCTCCTTTACTGCTCGTTCATCTGCGCTCTCTTTGCTTCTCGCTCATTGAGTTCCTTAATAATCTGCGGATACATCTTATCCAGCTTATAGATCGCCATCAACACAAGGAAAAGAACCCAAATCACAATCGGAGCATACAGGAACGCACCCTTAATCGTTGCAACAGCGCTCGCCGTCTGTACCGCTGCCGTACCGTCAAATCCGGCTGCTGAAAACGCCCAGCCAATGACAGCGCTCGTGATACCAGAGCCAAACTTCTGCGCCACCGTTGTCGCCGAGAACAGCAGTCCCTCAATACGAATACCGGTCTTCCAGTCACCATATTCAACGGTATCTGCCATCAGCGCAAAGCAAACGCCATAGTACGGACCAATGCCAATACCGCGCAGTGCAGCACCGATTATCAGAACCGTCATACTCTCCGGATGCGACAGCGTAACCAGCGAACCAATCAAGCCAATCGCCGAGCCAACCAAAACCATCTCACGCTTACGGAATTTTTTAACCATAAACGGCAGACAAAGAATGCACAGCAGCTGCGGAATTTTCTCCGCCATCGACAGCGGGCTCATCAGCTCATTATCGCCCAGCACATACTGGCAATAATATGCTAAATCCGTGCTGAGCAGAATCTGATACGCCGTAAAGACAATTAGCATTGCCAGCGAGAAGAAGAAGTATTTATTTTGTACCAGAGCCTTTAATCCGGTCATAATCGGCAGCTTTTCTTGTTCCTGCTGCGCGACCTGTACACGCTCTCTCGTCTGATAGAAGCAGTTGAACAGCAGCAGCATGGCCACGACAGCATAGATCGCCGTTACCATAATCCATGCTCTCTGATCGCCGCCAAGACGGTTAATCAGCGGCAGAGTCAGTGCCGTGATAATCAGGCTAGCAATCGTCGAAAATGCCATGCGGACATTTGTGATAACCGTCCGTTCATCCTGATCTCGTGTAATCAGCGAGCCTAATGTCGAATACGGCAAGCCAATGCCTGTATACAACACGGAATTCATCAGATTATAGGTAACAAAAATATAGATTGCCTGTACCGTAACCGAGCTATGCGGTACCGTCATCAGCAGAACCGCAGC
>ERZ780168.2810-NODE-2810-length-14726-cov-12.362552_pt1 | contig 14726 bp, 7 predicted proteins | sample MGYA00510981_ERZ780168 | MGnify/ENA primary metagenome ERZ780168 (study PRJEB29588, sample SAMEA2158769) | human gut metagenome | biome: human gut; feature: human-associated habitat; material: faeces | place: Denmark | collected 2008/2010 ...
AAGAATATTTAGAAGGGAAATTATCAGAATCATATAAAAGAGATTGGGAAGGAGATAAAATAAAAACCGGTAATCGCAATACGAAAACCGGATGCTCTTTCTAAACATGTTAGATGAGTTACTTTTATTATATGTTAAAAAAAGGAAAATTCAACATAAAAAATTCGATTTAGCCGAATTTGTAAAATGATAATCTGAATAAGAAAGTATAATTGTACTATGTACAGTTATGTGATATGATAAAAAGAATAAACGGAAACGCTAAGGAAGAAGAGATATAAAAAAATATGTACTGTATAGCAAGGTGAGAGCGAGGTGTTACGATGACTATAGAAGAAATTCTTGCAGGAGAATCGAAAAATGTAGAGTACAAAGAGAACTTGCCTGAGAAAAGCATTAAATATATGAAATCGGTGGTTGCTTTTGCAAATGGAACTGGAGGAAAAATTATTTTTGGAATTGCTGATAAAACCAGAGAGGTGGTCGGCTTTGACAATGAGGATGTGTTCAAAAAAATGGATGCCATTGCCAATGCCGTATCAGATAGCTGTGAACCGGCAATTATCCCAGATATTACCTTACAGACAGTTGATGGTAAGACCGTTATTGTAGTAGAAATTTCTGAAGGCAGGCAGCGCCCATATTATATTAAAGCTCTTGGCAGAGATGGTGGTGTATATGTCCGAGTTGCTGGAACTACTCGCCTTGCTGATGAGTACATGATAAAGGAATTACTATTTGAGGGCAGCAACCGCTACTATGATCAGACTTTGTGCCCCAGGCTGAATATCACAGACGAAGATATCGAAGCTCTTTGCAAAGCAATGAAGGAGCAGGCAGTTAAGAATGCCCATAATGAGGAACAGAAAGTATCTATCAAGGATGTTGGCAGACAGCAGCTGCGTTCCTGGGGAGTTCTGATCGAGCGCGATGGAAAAGATTATCCGTCTAATGCTTTTGCTATTTTGACTGGAAACAGAGGACTTCATGTTGCAACGCAATGTGGTGTGTTCAAAGGGACAACAAAAGCAGTTTTTGTTGACCGTAGAGAATATAGCGGTCCGCTTTGGGAACAGATAGACGAAGCATTTCAGTTTGTCTTAAGAAATATTCATCTGGGTGCTACTATTGTGGGAATTTATCGCCAGGATGTTTATGAGATTCCACCGGATGCCATTCGTGAGTTGATTATCAATGCTATGGTACATCGTAGTTATCTGGATCATGGTACGATACAGGTTGCGGTATATGACAACCGATTGGAAATTACTTCTCCAGGAAAGCTGCCAATGGGACAAACGATGGAGCGTATGAAAGAAGGCTATTCCAAAATCAGAAATGAAGCTCTTGCCCATGCGTTTGCCTATATGAACCTGATTGAGCATTGGGGAAGCGGCATTCCGAGAATTATTGATAAAGTAAAAGCTGCCGGATTGCGGGAGCCGGAGTTTATTGGTGGCGAAGTTGATTTGCGTATTAATATTTATCGAGGTCAGGTTGCTACCAATAACGCCATGATTAACGCCAATGGCACTAAAAATGGCGCTAATGGCGTTAAATGTGGCGTTGATGATGGCACTAATAGCGCTGAAGTGCCGCTTAATAAGGAACAGACGCAGATAGAAAAATTGTTGCAGATTATAGAGAAGAATCCGTCTGCAACACAGGCATATTATGCGGAAAAAATGGGTATATCGAAAAGAACGGTTTCTCGAATGTTCGCTTCTTTACAGGAAAAAGGTAGATTGGTACAGGGCGGAACAAAACGAAAAGCAAATTGGAAAATTATAAGGTAGGAGGACAGCATGGATACAGATAAAATAATACAAGATTTAAATCGCAGATTTGCTGCACCTCTGGCTGAGTTTTATCAGCGTCGTATCATTTTCTGGTACGATGAAGATAAGGAATTTGAGGATAAACTGGATGAAGTGGTTTTGGAAAATGCAAAGGTGATTGCGCTGACTGGAAATAATTCGTTTTCTGTAAAAAAACTGCTTTCAGTAGATGATTTGACCACAAATTATCTGGTTTACAGTCCGTGTGTTTATAATCGCCCGGATGATAACTGGCTTCTGGACGTGGAGCTTTACAGCGAAGAGTTTCGGGCAGATCTGATTTCTATCTGGATGGATGAGATGGGACTTATATCAAATCCGGCAATGAGGAAACAGGTTAAAAATTATCGTGCTTACTTCAATGCGAAAGACCGTCGTTTGAAAGTTAGTACACAGAATAAAGTTCCGGAAACACCGGCACAGTTACACATGGCTGTTATGGCGGCAATCTGTGGATTGAAAGATGCACAGCCTAATATGATTCTCCGTAGTGTGTTCCAGGCGGGACTTGATTTGAATAATAATACGGTTTATCAGGATTTTGTAAAATATCATGCAGACGCAGCATTTTGGGCGATGGTTCGTCAGGGATGCGGATTTGTGGAGGAAGAACCAGACCTTGGGCGGTTAGCAATTCATCTGCTTTTAACTGCAACGACCCGCACCATGCGGCAGGAATATCTTGCCGGACTGGACGGCTTTATTTCCATGCCACATCAGGCATATTGCTATGATTTTATTTCTGAATGGCTTCATAGTGACAACATTCCGCAATTATATGACGTGGCACGTTATGTTGAGGATGAAGCCCGTCTGTATCAGCGCTTTGAAAAGCTGACGGTAGAGGATTTGGTAGGAACAGAATGCTTCCCGTGTATTAATGAAGTGATTCTGACAAAGCTAATGACAGAGATCAGTGACCATATCATTGATGTGGATACCATTACGAATACTGTTGAAAAACGGAGAACTTGTGTATGGTATGAGCCATTTGAAAATTTTTATGACGGTATCTTACAAGTGGCGAATATGCAAAGTTTCTTTAAGGAACATTCAGCCGGATTCCATACCGCAGAAGCGAAAAGTATCTGGAAAGAATATACTGAGAGCTACTATCAGATGGACACTTATTACCGTTTGTTCCATCTTAGTTTTCAAAAGAGTTTGGAGACTTCCAATATTCTGCTAGATGATCTATTCAAGCACGTTGTCGATAAAGTGGAAGGACTCTATAATCATTGGTTCTTAGGTGAGTTGGGCAACAACTGGTCAGATGTATGTGCGGATGAACTGGCGACTTATGGTAAAGTTCTGGAAGTACCGCAACAGGAGGATTTTTATCGTTCCCGTATCCAAACCTCGGATACGAAAGTGTTTGTAATTATCTCAGATGCCATGCGTTATGAAGTGGCAGCTACGATGGCAGATCAGCTTCAGCGAGAAACGCAAAGTAAGGTTTCTATCAGCAGTATGCAGAGTATCTTCCCTTCTACTACAAAGTTTGGTATGGCAGCTTTGTTGCCGCACAAAGAACTGACAGTAGAGGTTCGGAACGATATTTTGACGGTTTTGGCAGATGGACAGTCTACGGCAAGTACTTATAGGGATAAGGTTCTGAAAACAGAAGATTCGGCAAGCGTGGCTTTAAAGTATAATGACATCATTGCTATGAAACGAGCGGAAAGAAGTGCTTTGGTGAAAGGGATGGATGTGGTCTATATTTACCACGATACCATAGATGAAGCCAGCCACACTTCGGATACTGCTGTTTTTGCTGCGTGTGACAAGGCGATTTCAGAATTGAAGAATCTTGTGCGTATTATCGTAAATGAATTTGGTGGAACGAATATTCTAATTACAGCAGATCATGGATTTCTTTATACATACAGTCCTTTGAAGGAAGAGGACAAAGTAGATAAAAGAGGATTTTTTGATGTGGATGTAACAAACACTGACATTACAAAAAAAGAAAGTATCAAGCGATGTGTGGAGTATGGCAGAAGATATGCAATTATGCAGAAGGGTATGCAACCAGATTACTTGATGCCTGTAAAATTCCTGGGAGGAAATACAGAATTTGATGGATTTGCACCGAGAGAAAGTATTCGTATCAAAATGAATGGTGGCGGTATGAATTTTGTGCATGGTGGTATCAGTTTACAGGAAATGGTTGTTCCGGTGATTGAGTATCATTATCTCCGCAATGATTCTATGGAATATAGGCGAAATAAGCAGAAATATGATACCAAGCCGGTAACGGTCAATTTACTGTCCGCAAACCGTAAAATCAGCAATATGATTTTTTCATTGAACTTCTATCAAAAAGATGCGGTCAGTACAAATCGTGAAGCAGCAACCTATCAAGTTTATTTTACAGATGAGGACGGCAAACAGATTAGTGATATTCAGAAGATTATTGCAGATAAGTCCAGCGATAATGGTGCAGAAAGAACTTTCCGTTGTCAGTTTAATTTGAAATCTCTGAAATACAGCAATACAGCTACTTATTATCTGGTAATTGCAGATGAACAGGGGTTACAGATGCCACAGCGGGAGCCATTCCAGATTGACATCGCCTTTGCGGTGGACGAGTTTGATTTTTTTAGTTAATGCCGCAGGAGGAGAGAAAGATGGAGCAATTTGCAGAGGGTGAAAGTACCCGTGAAGAAATAAAGAACAAGCTCCGTCAGAACTTTGACGGTAAGATTGTTCGGAAAGACCTGACAAAGAAAATTAAAGAAGGGGCGAATGTCCCAGTGTATGTTCTTGAGTTCTTGTTGGGACAGTATTGCAGTTCAGATGATGAGACGGTTATAGAGAAAGGCGTACAGAATGTGAAGCGTATTCTTGCTGATAACTTTGTACGCCCGGATGAATCACAGAAAATTCTGTCTCAGCTACGTAAAAAAGGTAGTCACACAATCATTGATATGGTGACTGTTCGACTGGATATGAAAAAGGACTGCTTTTTTGCAGAGTTTTCTAATTTAGGCGTTGGTAATGTACCGATTGCCGATGAATATCCAGAAAAATTTGATCGCCTGCTCTGTGGCGGTATCTGGTGTATTGTTCAGCTGGATTATGAGGTTGAAGGCGACAATAATTTTGGTATTGAGGACATTGATGGAAATCCGCTTCGTTCCAAACAGAAAAAGCAGAAAGATATTTCTCCAATCAGTATCCGTAAGCTGACACCGATCCAGATGCCACACATTGATATTGATGAACTGAAGCAGGGACGAAAGGCTTTTACGAAAGATGAATGGCTGGATATTCTTCTTCGTTCTATCGGCATGGAGCCAGATGAATTTACATATCGTGAGAAATGGCTGCTCCTGACCCGTATGATTCCATTAGTTGAAAACAACTTTAATCTTTGTGAGCTGGGACCAAGAAGTACTGGTAAATCTCATCTTTACAAAGAGATTTCACCGAATAGTATTTTGATTTCCGGTGGACAGACGACGGTTGCAAACTTATTTTACAATATGGGACGCAAAACGGTTGGACTGGTCGGCTTATGGGATTGTGTAGCTTTTGATGAAGTAGCAGGTATCAAGTTTAAAGATAAAGATGGCATTCAGATTATGAAGGATTACATGGCATCCGGCTCTTTCGCCCGTGGCAAAGAAGAAAAGGCTGCTACTGCGTCGATGGTGTTTGTTGGAAACATCAATCAGAGTGTGGATGTGCTGTTGAAAACATCCAGTCTGTTTGCACCTTTTCCACAGGAAATGGGAACAGATACAGCATTTCTTGATCGTATGCATTGTTATCTTCCAGGATGGGAAATACCGAAGTTCAGACCGGAGCATTTTACCGATGATTACGGTTTTATCAGTGACTATTTGGCAGAGTTCATCCGAGAGCTCCGTAAGGAGCAGTATGGAGATGCACTTGACCACTACTTCCGCTTGGGGAGAAATCTGAATCAGCGTGATACAATTGCGGTTCGGCGTATGATAGACGGTTATCTGAAGTTGATGTATCCAAATGGTGAGTTTACAAAGGAAGAACTGGAAGAAATTATTCAGATTGCATTGGAAATGCGTCGCCGTGTAAAAGAACAGCTGAAAAAGCTGGGCGGTATGGAGTTTTATGATGTGAATTTCTCCTATATCGACTTGGAGGATATGTCAGAACATTATGTTTCTGTACCGGAGCAAGGCGGCGGTAAACTGATACCGGACGGAATGTGCAATCCGGGACAGGTTTATACTGTATCCAGAGGAAAAAGTGGCATGATTGGTGTATTCCGTTTGGAAAGTCAGATGCTTCCAGGCAATGGCAAAATTGAACGGACTGGCTTAGGCAGTGATTCTAAATGCAAGGAAGCGGTGAACACGGCATTTAATTATCTGAAAGCCAACGGCAATCGGATCAGTGGATCTATCAGCACCTCAACTAAGGATTACATCATCAATTATCAGGATTTGCAGGGTATCGGCATGACAGATAAACTGGCACTTCCAACATTGATTGCACTTTGTTAGATTGCCCTTGGAAAGCCTGTTGTCAGCACCTTGGCAGTGTTGGGAGATATATCAATTAGTGGCACAATGATAAAGGTGGATGAACTTGCAAACACGCTTCAAGTGTGCCTGGATAGCGGTGCAAAGAAGGTGCTGATTCCAAGTACCTCATTTGTTGATTTTGCAAGCGTTCCGGCTGATCTGATGAGTGCATTTCAGCTGATTCCGTATCAGAGTGCGGAAGATGCAGTGTTTAAGGCGTTGGGGGTAGAGTAATATAAGGAGGGATAAAATGTTTGAATCAGGGCTTGAATTTTTAAGGGCAGATTTTCATCTGCATACACAAAAAGATAAAGAATTTTCATATAGTGGTGAACCAAATGATTTTGTGAAATCATATATTTCGGCATTGAAACAAGCTAATATTTCTGTTGGAGTTATTACCAATCATAATAAATTTGACAAAGATGAATATAAAGCCTTAAAAAGGGCAGCAAGCAAAGAAAAAATATTTATATTACCTGGTGTAGAATTGACTGTTAAAGAGGGAGCTAATGGTATACATACTCTTATAGTTTTTAATCCTGATGAATGGTTAGAAAATGGCAATAATCACATTCAAACATTTTTAACAGCCGCATTTGCAACAATATCTAATCCTGAAAATAGAAATACAAAATGTTGTTATGATTTAAAAAGCACATTGGAAAAACTGGAGGAGTATGGAAAAGATTATTTTGTAATATTTGCCCATGTTGATCAAGGCAGTGGTTTGTTTAACGAATGTGGAGGCGGTCTTTTAGAATCGCTCTCAGGGCTTGCTCCGTTTAGAAAACGAGTTTTAGGAATACAAAAATCGAGGACAAGGGATAATATAAATAAATTTAATCGTTGTTTTGGATATATTCCAGCTCTTATAGAGGGATCGGATCCTAAATCATTGAAAGATATTGGAAAAGGCGATAAACAAACATATTTAAAAATCGGAGAATATTCATATGCGGCGATTAAATTTGCATTACAGGACTATAAAAGTAGAGTTGCTGAATCATTACCGGAAAGAAGACATGGGTATATTGAATCTATAAGTTTTCAAGGCGGAAAATTTGATGGTCAGACTATTAGATTTTCATCAGAGCTTAATTCGTTAATTGGAATTCGCGGAAGTGGAAAGTCGTCTGTGCTTGAAGCAATTCGTTATATATTTGATTTACCGTTGCAAACAGATAAAGAATATAAAGAATCACTGATAAAAAATATTTTTGGCTCAGGAGGAAAAGCAACATTATCTGTTGTTGATAAACATGGCAAACATTATATTGTTAGTCGTATATACGGAGAACAGAGTAATGTTATAGATGAAAATGGACTTGACTTAAATATACAACCGTCAAGCTTGTTTGATGGAATTCAATATTTTGGGCAAAAAGATCTATCAAATAGTGCTGATCATGAAAATGGTCTTCTTGAGAAATTGGTTGGTGGAAAAATAGGGAAAAGTGCAGAAATAACATCTTGTGTGAAGGAGTTGACAACATCGGTTTCTCAATTATTAGATGCGAATAAAATTCCAGAGCAGATTGAGGAATACAAAATTAAAAAATCTGAAGTTGAGCATAAAATGTCTATTTACAAGGAAAAAGGCGTTGCAGAAAAATTAAAAAAACAAACTGGATACACAACAGATAAAGCAAAGTTGGATTCTGTAAAAGGACGAATTGATTCAGCAGTACGAGAATTAAAAAAGTGTTATGATAATAATAAAGATGTGACTTTAGGCTTGCAGGGCGTGGAAAGTGTTTATAATTCTGATATTATAAAGAAGGCAAGTGATATTTTAAGTGCAATTGGAAATGAAATTTTAAAAATTGGAGAGGCCGTCACGCAGATAGAAAGTAATTCGTTAGAATTTGCAGATGTAGTGGAAATGTTATCGAAAAAAATAGATGGATTATCTGATGAATTTGCTGAAATAAAAAGAGAAATCAAAGATGATACGTTAGATATTGATGGATTTGTCAAAATGACAGAAGAGCTGGAAAAATATAAAGAGAATTTAAAGCAACTAGATGAACGAGCTAAATCCAAAAAACAAATAGAAAGTGCATTCAAGAAAGCAATGCGTGAAAGAAATGATATATTATTAGAACAATTCAATGCATATAAACTTGAAATTCAGAAAATTAATGAATCACAAAATGAATTAAAAATCACTATTGATTTTAAAGGTGACAGAGATAATTTTAAATCACAGATGAAGACTGATTTTAGGGGGTCAGGTATTTCTGAAATAAAATATCAATACTTATGTGACACGTTTAGAGATTATGTGGAGCTTATAGAAGACTGGATATTATGTGATGGTATGAAAATCAAGGAAATTATTTCATCCTCAGAATATACAAAGCTTGATAAAAAATTGCAAGATCAGTATGCGGATCTTCTGAAGAATCAGGTTTCCAATAATGTTGAAATATATTATCATGACAAATTATTACGACACCATTCAATAGGGCAGCGTGCGTCAGCTCTTATATTGTTTATACTCATGCAGTCTGATAATGATATTATTCTTATAGATCAGCCAGAAGATGATTTGGATAATAAAATTATTTACGATGAAGTAATTACAGCAATTGCGAAAAAGAAACAAGATATACAATTTATTTTTGCTACACACAATGCTAACATTCCAGTTCTGGGTGATGCTGAAAGAATTTTTGTGGTTGAGTATCAAGATACAACGATTGATATATCGCAAGGGAATATTGACCTGAAATCTACACATAAGCAAATTGTAGATATTATGGAAGGCGGAGAGGAAGCATTTGATAAAAGGCAATTAATTTATACATCATGGAAATAGATTGCATAGATGATCAGATTAAAAAATCAAGAACAAACAAATATGTATATTCCATATTGGGCATAATTTAAGTTTCGCTAAGTTTCACTTATATAGGTGTCTGAGGAAAATTTAATAGGAAAAACATGAAAAAAGCACTGAAAACCATTGGATTATTGGTTTTACAGTGCTTTTCCTTTTGCAAAAGAGGAAAAATGCAGTGAATTTAAGTTTTGCTTAAGTTTCACTGAGTTTTGATTTTACAGAGAGCCATTGCTTCTTAGGCTCATATTTTCCACATCCATCACAAGTCTGTGGCCAGTTGATTTTCCACTCAAAATACTCATCTCTGGTAATCACACCGGATTTTAGTTCATCCATTCGAACTACCCATTCTTTCAGAAAATCATTCAGAACCCCATAATCAAACCACATACAGACAGGAGCATGAGCCGGCCAGCTATCATTGTCGTGATAGTAAACGGAAGTGTCTGCTACTTCATTGCATTTTTCACCAGGAAATTTCCGAGGAAGAAACAGATGCAGGGCAGATGGATTAAATTCATCCAGCCAGAAAAGCAGTTCCATCATTTCGGAAGCGTCACGCCCAGCGGTATCATAGAGGGTATAAGGGTTGACCTCAAGAGCCGTAGCCATTTTATCAACCAGATCTTTTTTGGGAACACGAACGCCTTTTTCATATTGTACAATTCTATGCTGATCGGTCAGTCCGATCTTCTCTGACAGTTCTTTTTGTGTCATTTTCCGGAATGTCCGGATTTTTTTTAGTTTCAGATTAAAATTCATAAAGTCACCTCTGCATTAGTCCTGATAAACATCTATTGAAGATAGTAAAATCAAGAAATGAATAACTATTTGTCCATATTATAACATAAACTAGCAGAAAATCAATAAAAAAGAGTACAAAAAAGAACCTAAAACGCATGAAGTGCTATTGACATTAGAAGTAACGGGGGATATAATGGCATTAAATCAAAATAGGTACAAAAATGTATACCTACAAGACTTTTGATTGTTGAACCTTGAAAATTGAATGAGCTGTATGGGTGCCTTTCGGGGCTTAAAGGTAACACAGGATTCCACCGCTGTATCAGAGAGTAGTATGTGGAAACCGAAGATACTCCGGCAACGGCTGGTATGCTTGAGAAGAAGCTGCCAGTATTCAGAAAGATTTCTGATAGAGGTCAATTGTAACGTTGACACCGCCATATACAAATGGAAGCCAACACGCCGAACAGAATGGAAAATCATCGTAAGAAGTCCAAACAAAAAGTAGATGTACTGACAACGGGCATAACCGCTGTCTGGGAGGTGATGCAGAAGAATACGGAGGAAAGGAGGTATGTGCATCATGAGAAAAACAACAGAGTATAAGGCTGAGAACCGTCTGACGGTAGATATTGAAGGATTAATGGCAATGTTATCTTGTGGAGAAGTAACTGCAAAGAAAATTGCAGACTATGCAGAAGCAAAAGTGATTGTTGGAAGACGTGTTCTCTATAACGTGGATAAGATAAAAAAATATCTTGATGCAATGGCAGTGTAATGAAAGATAAAAGGATAAAATACAACAACTTTCCTTCGGAATGAAAAGGGAAAAGGGTAAAATATTCCTGCGAAACAGGCAAATAAAAATTAGCATTTTGCAGGGATTTACCCTTGGAAATCATAAAATATTATGTTAATCTGTGAGCAGATATCAGACAGTAAATGACTGATACCGACAGGACAAAAATCATTCCGAATAACGAAAAATGAAGTGAAAGGAATGATTGATATGGCAAGAAAAGATAATAAAGGAAGAAATTTAAAAACAGGTGAATACCAGCGCCCGGATGGACGTTATGAGTATCGCTACAAGGATGAAATTACCGGAAAGCGTAATTCGGTTTATGCAGCTGATCTGGCAAGTCTGCGAGAAATGGAAAAGAAGATCAATAAGGATATGGATGATCTGCTTATTACAGATGCATCAGTCAAGAAGCTGACTGTAAATACGTTGTTTGAGCGATACATGGCAACAAAGAATATCAAGGAAAGAACGAAAAAGAATTATATCCGTATGTGGGACTATCGGATACGAAATACTTTGGGAAACATTCGTGTTGTGGATTTTAAGACATCTCACGTAAGGACGTTCTTTTCCGCATTGTCAGATGAAGGACTGGCACACAGCACGATCAAAGGTCTTTATGGCTTATTGAATCCAAGTTTTGAACTGGCAGTGGAAGATGGGATTATCCGTAAGAATCCGGTAACAGGAACACTTGGAGATTACGGGGCTCCGGCAAAGGAGAAAGAAGCACTGACACTGGAACAGCAGGAAAAACTTCTGAAGTTTGTTGAACAGAGTAATGTGTATAAGCCTCATCTTCCAATGATGCAGGTTATGTTTGGGGCTTGCCTGAGAGTGAGTGAAACCATCGGCTTAACCTGGTCGGATGTGGATATGAAGAACCGAGAGATCCATGTAGGTGGACAGCTTGTGTATTATGAAGGTGATGAAGGGTATTGTTTCCATGATTCAGAAACCAAAACGGATGCAGGAATCAGAGACATTCCTATGACACAGATGGTATATGATGCGTTCCGTGAACAGAGAGAGCTGAACCTGATGCTTGGTTTACAGAGTAATGTGGAGATTGGTGGACGCAGTGGATTCATCTTCAATACAAAGCATGGACGTCCGATCATGCCGGCGGGAGTGAACAGCTTTCTGAAAAATATTGTCAATGCCTATAATAAGAAAGAAAGCAAACTGGCAGAAGAAGAGAAACGAGAGCCGGAGCTGATTCCTCCCATTTCATCGCATACCCTTCGTCATACGGGATGTACCAGATTGGGTGAGAACAATGTCAATCCTAAAGTTATGCAGTATGTCATGGGCCATTCGGATGCACAGATCACAATGAATGTCTACAATCATATTGCAGAGAAGTCTCATGTGGAGAACGAGATGTCTAAAATGAATCTGCCAGAAACCGTACCTGCTGTGGTATAAACCAGAAGTCGTTGTCGTAAAATGTGGTAAGAAAATCAGACGAATATATTTTTCCAAGAATTTGTGGTAAAAATGTGGTCAAATCAAGAAAATCGAGTGCGAAAGTAAGTGAAAAATCCCTGTGAAGCCCGTAAAATCAAGGCTTCACAAAATCTTCACAAAATAATTAGCACTCACCTCTTGACAGTGCTAACAATCTGGTGTATAACACAAATTGTAAACGGAAAAAGATATAAATAAGAGGGAAAACTCATGATGGTCCGCCATCATTTGAAATAGATGTCCAGTTTGGACCACAATTGAATAAGAGGGAGGAAGAATATATGAACATTCAGAAATTTACACAGAAGTCCGTAGAAGCGATCAATGATTGTGAAAAACTTGCATATGAATATGGCAATCAGGAAATCGAGCAGGAACATCTGCTTGTTGCATTGCTGCAGCAGGAAGACGGACTGATTTTAAAATTGATAGAAAAAATGGATATCCAGAAAGAGCATTTTCTGGATAACGCAAAGAAACATCTCGCAGCAAGGGTAAAGGTATCCGGCGGACAGGTCTATGTCGGGCAGGATTTAAATAAGGTACTGATCCACGCAGAGGATGAAGCAAAGCAGATGGGAGACGAATATGTTTCCGTGGAACATCTCTTCCTTGCACTGTTAAAATACCCGAACAAGGCGATGAAGGAGATCTTCAAAGAGTACGGGATCACGAGAGACCGTTTTTTACAGGCGCTTTCAACCGTGCGCGGCAACCAGCGTGTAGTTTCGGATAATCCGGAAGCTACGTATGATACCCTTGAAAAATACGGTTATGATATGGTAGCACGTGCGAAAGAGCAGAAACTTGATCCGGTCATCGGGCGTGATGATGAGATCCGTAACGTGGTCCGCATCCTTTCCCGTAAGACGAAAAATAACCCGGTACTGATCGGTGAGCCTGGTGTAGGTAAGACTGCAGTCGTAGAGGGACTTGCACAGCGTATCGTAAAAGGGGATGTGCCGGAAGGCTTAAAAGACAAAAAGTTATTTGCACTGGATATGGGTGCCCTGGTTGCAGGCGCAAAGTACCGTGGTGAATTTGAGGAGCGTTTGAAAGCGGTTCTCGATGACATCAAAAATTCTGACGGACAGATCATCCTGTTTATCGATGAGCTGCACACGATCGTCGGAGCCGGAAAAACGGACGGCGCAATGGATGCCGGACAGCTGTTAAAACCTATGCTTGCGCGTGGTGAACTGCATTGTATCGGTGCAACGACACTTGATGAATATCGTGAATATATTGAAAAAGATGCAGCGTTAGAGCGAAGATTCCAGCCGGTCATGGTGGATGAGCCGACAGTTGAGGATACGATCTCCATTCTGCGTGGTTTAAAGGAACGCTACGAAGTGTTCCACGGTGTAAAGATCACAGACTCTGCATTAGTATCGGCAGCAGTGCTCTCAAACCGTTATATTTCCGACCGTTTCCTGCCGGATAAAGCGATCGACCTTGTGGATGAGGCATGTGCCCTGATCAAGACAGAACTTGATTCCATGCCGACAGAACTTGATGAATTAAACCGTCGTGTCATGCAGCTTGAGATTGAGGAAACCGCATTAAAGAAAGAAACAGACAGGTTAAGCCAGGAGCGTCTCGCTGACCTGCAGAAAGAATTGGCAGAACTGCGCGATACGTTTAATACGAAAAAAGCGCAGTGGGAAAATGAAAAGAAATCGGTAGAAAAAGTCCAGAAACTGCGTGAGGAGATCGAGACAGTCAAAAATGAGATCAAGACCGCACAGCAGAATTATGATCTGGAAAAAGCAGCAGAATTGCAGTATGGCAAATTGCCGCAGTTAGAAAAACAGTTGGAAGCCGAAGAAGAGGAAGTAAAGAACCGTGATCTTTCCCTGGTACATGAAAATGTCAGCGAGGAGGAGATTGCACGTATTATTTCCCGCTGGACCGGTATCCCGGTTGCAAAACTGACGGAGAGTGAGAGAAACAAGACACTTCATCTCGATGAGGAACTGCACAAACGTGTCATCGGACAGGATGAGGGGGTCACAAAGGTTACAGAAGCGATCATCCGTTCCAAAGCAGGAATCAAAGATCCGACAAAGCCGATCGGTTCGTTCCTGTTCTTAGGACCTACCGGTGTTGGTAAGACGGAGCTCGCGAAGGCACTTGCGGCAAGTCTGTTTGACGATGAATCTAACATGGTGCGTCTTGATATGAGTGAGTATATGGAGAAATATTCCGTCTCCCGTTTAATCGGAGCACCTCCAGGATATGTCGGATATGATGAGGGCGGTCAGCTTACCGAGGCAGTCCGCAGAAAACCATATTCTGTTGTACTGTTTGATGAGGTGGAAAAAGCACATCCGGATGTATTCAATGTGCTGTTACAGGTACTTGATGATGGACGTATCACCGATTCACAGGGCAGGACTGTGGACTTTAAAAACACGATCATTATTATGACGTCAAACCTTGGTTCGGCGCATCTGCTTGAAGGAATTGATGATAACGGAGATATCAATCCGGAGTGCGAAGAAGCA
>ERZ780168.2813-NODE-2813-length-14707-cov-7.885749_pt1 | contig 14707 bp, 28 predicted proteins | sample MGYA00510981_ERZ780168 | MGnify/ENA primary metagenome ERZ780168 (study PRJEB29588, sample SAMEA2158769) | human gut metagenome | biome: human gut; feature: human-associated habitat; material: faeces | place: Denmark | collected 2008/2010 ...
CCTGCCGCCGCGCGTGCTCATCTGGGTCCCAGCCGCACCGTGCGCAAAGAACCGGCGCGAGCTTTGCATACGGGCAGGCATTGCCCTGCTTCGGCAGCCCGCATGCCTCGCGCGGGCTGCTCTCGTTTTTTTCTTCCGGCATGTTTAAATCTCCTGTATGTCGATCCCAAATTTTGACCGCATGAATTTGCGGTTGCGCAGATACTCCTTTGTCCGCGTCGGCTTGGACTTCACATCTTCGACGACGAGCTTGCCGCCGAATTTGTACGAAAAGTCCGCCGTGTACCGCACTGCGCGGATGCGCTCGCCGGCCTCGGTGATGTAGCTCTCCTGCAAGGTGAACTGCGGCTGCAGGCGCAGATCGGAGATGATCCCGGCCCGGAGCATCACCATCAGTTCGTCATACCGCCGCGCCTCCTTCTGGCTGTCGAAGCGCAGCTCTCCGCGCTCGGCGGGCGTGCTGTGATACTTCGAGGCCTTCTTCGGCGCCGCGGCAGCCCCCGGCATCTGCTGCCGTGCATAAAGCTCCCGCATCCGCGGCGGCATGTCCGCCATGCTCTCAAACCGCAGCCCGCTCATTTGTGTACTCCGCGGTGGCAAAAGCCGTCCGGTACCGTTGCGCTCAGCCCGATCCAGTGCCCCTCAGATCCTTGTGCATTTCTCGCGCACATATCGCGGCCAAGTACGATATAATGCTTTGCACAGTCCTTGCACCGCACCACCTCCGCAACGTCGGCGGCGGGCAGCTTCCTGATTTCTGCAAACGCCGCAGCGTAATCCCCGCACGTCCGCGTTGTAATTTCCAACGCCTCTGCGCGTCTGATGTATTCGTCAGGCATGGTTTACCTCCCTCAACCAAAGTTCACTTGCCTTCATCTCTCCCGCGTGGAGTGCAGATTCCTTTGTTATTCCGCCCTCGTCCATTTTCTTCCGCAGCAGCTTCGCGTACAGGGTGATTGTCAGCGTATCCTCTACCACACCGGCGTTTGTCTTCCAGCGCGGCTTTGCCACCATCCCCCAGTTTGCATGGTTTCTGCTCGTGCCGATAGACATGAGGATCTTTCTTGCGCGTTTTCTGGTCATGACTTGCCCTCCATTTCCTGCAGTGCCGCCTCGCGGCTGATGTATTCGTCAGGCATGGTCGGCCTCCAATTTGCCTTTGTGTTTCTTCACGAGCTCCTTCGCTAAGTTCAAGCCGACTGCAGTATAGTCAAATTCGGAGTCCCCGATAGCCGGTTCAACGCATCCTTCCGTCCCGCCATATGTGCCATGATGCTGTGCGAAGTCACTTCCGTCCGGGAAACGCACTGCATAGCCGTCGTACAGGCGCTCTATCGTGCATTTGATTCCAAGATCGACGCAAAAATGGTACAACGCGCATATTTCAGTGTATTTTACCCTCCTTCTTGTCCTCCTCTACACTCGACTTAAGCCATTCTTTGATTTGCATCGCGCAGGAGCAGCAAAGCTCAATATCAGGTGATTTCTCATGGAACGCGCTTCGTACGTTTACATACGTCGCAGAGCTTGTGGGGTTTATTTCCGCCCCGCAGCGGTCACATATTCGTTTCGTTGCCATCCTTCTTGCCCTCCATTTCCTGCAAAGCCTTCTCGGCTTCTTCGCGGGTTAAAAATACGGTTTTGCCGATGTCCTCTGGTCTGATCGTCCCGAGACCTAGCGTATTCAGCACAGTCCGCCCGTTCAGCGTGCTCACGTCCGATACGGTAAAACTATATACCCGCTTAACCGGGTGATTGCAGTACGTCCACAGTTCATCTCCCTGCCTGCACGGCAGCACCACCACACGCCCGTCCTTGTCGGCCTCGGCAAGCTCTACAAGCCTGCTGATTGGCGTATTGTTTAGCGTTTCGAGATCAACCATGTGCTTTGCACATAGCGCAAGCTTAACCGTTTCTACTGCTTCCGGTTCAAGCCCCGTGTCCTCGTAGGCTTTCAGACGTTCCCACACCTCCTTCTGCGCGCAATTCCCGTCATACTTACACGGCAGTTCGCGGCACCGCGCGATGTCGCAGAAGTTTCCTTCAAACGTTAATCGCTCCAAAATTCCATCTCCTTCCCGACGTATTCACAATATGCTTTCTCAAGGCGCGCGCCTGCGCTTTCCGCTGCGTCCGGCAGGAAAACAACCGCGTCCGCCACGTCGATCATTGCAAAGCAGATCCGCATATAGTCTGCTGGGGCCATGCCCTCCGGCAGCTCGGCAGGATTGAGCACTTTGCCACCAGCCCCCAGTTTGCATGGTTCCTGCTCGTGCCGATGGCCATAAGTATCTTTCTTGCACGTTTTCTGGTCATGGCCTGCCCTCCATCGCCCGCTCGACCTCAATGCAGGTATAGTGGCGACTGAAATAATCCCAATTTGTCACGCAGTCGCTTCCCGCATCGTCCGGCGTTGCATCCTCATAATCAAAGTAGATGTTGATATTCTCCCCAAATGGTTCCATGCTGACGATTACTGCGGTTATGCGCACCGCGCGACCGTCCTCATCTACCCATCGTTCTCCCACCTTGCACGGCAGCACGACGCACCGCCCCTCTTTGTCAGCCGCATGCAGGTTGTGTGCTCGCTCAATTCTGGATGTGTCATTGTCAAAAGCTGCTTCGACGACTTCTTTCATCCAAGAAACCTTTTCAGGGCTTAACCCTGTGTCCTCGTAGGCCGCAAGTCGCTCACACACCGCTGTTTTAAACGGGCAATCCTTGATTTTGCACCCTCTGCCGTAGCACGGTTCTTTAAAGCAGCGCGGGTAATAGGCATGACGGGTTTGTCCGCCATTCCATTCAGTCAATCGTAAATTTTAAGATCATCGATCTGCGGGGTAGTCGATGCTATTTCGCAATGTGTTTGCGCCTCCTTATCTGGTTGTCGGCATGGACCATCTGCTTTCCCGCTGCAAGATCGGGCTGCAGGCTGTCCCTGTCGCGGTGGTTTACATCGTAGATGTGGTTCCGGATGCTCTCGTAGAGCGTCCAGGTGCAGCACCCGACGCGGCATGTGCCGCTTCGGTCCGGGCAGTTCCGGCCGCAGGGCGGCGGGATGGGCCGCATGCGCGGCGCAAAATAATTCACTCCGCTTCCTCCTGTACGTGCTGCAGCCAGGCCGCGAGCGTTTGCAGCGCCGTCTCGCGCTGCAGCAGGTCTTCGACTGTGTCCCGGTCGACGCGCGGCATGCTCTGCAGGATCTCCCGGTCATTGGCGCAGTCATCGGCAAAGGCCAGGACCGCGTCGATGATGTCGGCCAGCTGATCCGGCCGGAGCTCTACCGGGATCTTTGGCTCGTCCTTCACCGGCTTCACAGGATCCCGTAAGTCGTCAGGCCCAGCGCGATCGCGCCGGTCGCGACGCATGCGTCGGTCATCTCTGCGTACCCGGCGATCACCGCCAGCACAAAGGCCGCGCCTCCCAGCCACACGCAGCAGGTCTTTACCACCCGCCGCATGGCCTCCCGGTACCGCAGCTCCTCCAGCAGCCGCTCCTGCCGCTCCCTGCTCTCTTCCTCCGGCTCATACCCGAGCCGTTCTGCAAGGTTGGTTCTCATAGTGCTTCTCCTTCTCTTCTTCCGTCCAATTTGTTGACACGTCTCTATTCCCCTCTTATAATGATCGTGTCAATATGAGGGGAGGTGAACATATGACGAGGTCTGAAATTGCGCTTCAGCTCGCGCTTGCCGCGATCGAAAAGGGCAATTTGATCATTACTGATTCGAGCAATGAATCTCTCGGCGACCAGATTGCTGTGCTTTTCAACCGCATCTATTGCGGGCTCGACGCTCATTGCGGCTCTGATTCCTAAAACCGCCGCAGCTCATGCAGCAGCGCAGTCAGGACCGTGATTGCGTTGCACGTTTCTTCCTTTCCGGCAGGCGATCCTCCGTTCTGGGCCAGCAGCTGCAACTGCTGTTCCAGTGCGGCGATTGTTTTTTTCTCGAGCTCATCCACCCAGCGCACCCCCTTCCAGATCCAGAATCTTTTCGATCGCAGCCTTGACCTGCTTGCCCTTCCGGGCTCCATTCAGGATCTTGCTGAGATACGTCTTGTCGCAGGGGATCCCTGTCCCCTCAACCTGCGCGGCCAGCCAGTCCTGCGTCTTGTCCAGATCGATCAGCCGCTTGCGCACGGTCTTCCCGAAATTTGTCATGCTGTCTCCTTCTTCGCTTCCTGCATCCGCCTGACGAGCCGCGCCAGACGGGCGTTTTGTGTCACGAGCTTCTGCGCGTCCAGATCCAGCCCTTTTCGCTTCAGCCCGTTTATGATCTGCGCCGCCTGGCACTCACACACCATCGCCGCTTCGATCAGATCGTGCGGCTCCTGCGCATCCAGCGTCAGGGTGTAGGTCTTTACCTTCGTCATGGCTCAGCCTCCTATCTCTGCACCATCCACCGTGCCAGCTCCGTGAGTGACACCGTGTACTTGTTCCCGATGTGCCGGGCCGGAAACCGCCGGTCGGCCAGCAGCGTCCGCCGGTCGATCCCCAGCGCCGCCTGGCACTCCGTGATCCCGATCGCCGCCCGGCCCGGAAACATATCCGTCAGCAGCTCCAGCTGCGGCCGGTATCCTTCCAGCTCTCTTGGCATCTCCTCACGCCTCCTTCTTCTCGCTCATCAGCTTCGCCGCCGTAGCCACACCCTGCATATAGGCGATCATGACCTCGATCTGCTGCTGGTTCATGTGCTTCATCTCATGCAGCACACCCTCGACCTGCTTCTTCTGTTCCTCTGACATTGTTCTCACCTCGCTCAGTTCATTTCTTGGTTATACGTTAGCATACCTCAGAACCGTTGTCAAGCATAATTTCATTCCTTGGTTATATTTTTTCTTGACATTTCATTTCCGTTGTGTTACCTTGTGGCTAGAAGGTGGTGAAAAGCTTGAATACAATCAACGATCGAATCTCTTATTTAATCAAAGACCTTGGTATCACAAAAACGAAATTTGCCGAAACCATCAACTTGAGCCAGCCGTTCGTGTCCGCCGTTTGTTCCGGTTCAAAAATGCCCAGCGACCGCACGATCTCAGATATCTGCCGGGAGTTCAATGTCTCTCTCGCATGGCTGGAAGACGGCGTCGGAGAAATGTACGTCCAGCGCACAGAGAACGAGCGCATGGCCATGATGTTCGCCGACGTCCTTGCCGAATCCGACGAATCCACCCGCAAGCGCGGCATCGCCGCCGCCCTCGAAATGCCCCCGGAGTTCTGGGACAACATTCTTGAATACGCGAAAAAAATCACCGGAAGCAAATAAAAATGCTTCCGGTGATTTTTTTGACGAATTTTGTATGTAAAATTTGTGAAACGTTGCGGCTTGAGATTGTCCCCATTCCATTCTACAATAAAAGTAACATTTTGGATGGAGGTTTCGCTATGAGGCGTTTCATGCGTACCTTGGGCCGTGTTAGTTTCCTGTCCCGAATCTTCAGTTTTTTCCTTGAAATTGGTCATGTCGTCTGCATTTTTGCGCCGCTCACCATGCTTGGTTTGTCACCGCTTCTCTCCTTTTTTATTTCTGCTGTCGTGTTCTTTCTCGACAAACCCGCTCCAACGATTGCGTGGCTGGCTCATCTTGCAATTTGGATTGCCTCGATTTTCTCCGCCGTCCATTGTCAAGAGCCGAAGCTTTTAACTCTGTACCTCATCTGCGCCGTCGCGTATTTTATCGTTGAAATTCTCTGCACAGGTTTTATTGTGATTGCCGGTTCAAAGCAGGTCCGGCGTTAAAGAGGTTTTTCCGCATGACATATTATGATATCCTCGGCGTTCCAAGATACGCCACGACCGAGCAGATCAAATCTGCATATCGAGAACAGATGAAGTTCTTTCATCCCGACGTCTTTGATGGCAGCCCCTATGTCGCAGACGTAAAGTCGAAACAGCTAAATGAGGCCTATGCAGTCCTCTCCGTACCAGCAAAGCGCTACGAGTACGACGAAAAGCTGTACGCGGACGACCAGGCGCACCTACAGGATATATTGAAGTCTCGCGACGATCTGCGCGCGCAATCTGCGAAGGACAAATCCGACAACGAGAAATACGTTTCCTTTATGCGCAGCGAATTGGAAAAGTCCACCCGGAAGTACCAAAAATTCCGTGGTTTTGCAGCTATCATTCTGCTTGCGGTCGTTCTTGCCTTCAGCATCTATGTGGGCAGCAATTCCACCCCTGCTGCCCGCGCCGTTGAGACCGCCCGATTGCAAGGCTATAACGCCGGGTTTCAAGCTGGCCTTGATGCATCCCCTGAACCAGAAACCGAAACCGTTTCAGATGAGCCTCTCTCCGAGTATGATTCCCGGCCCGTCTGGGTCACACCTTCCGGCAGCAAATATCACCTTAGAAGTTGCAGTGCAATCAGCGGTCACGAGGTTGAGCGCACAATCCGGATTGAAGCAGAAAAAGCCGGATACACTGCCTGTTCAAAATGCAAGCCCTAATGCTCCCGCCGGAACGGTTTCCCGTTCCGGCGCTTATTTTATGATGTTCCGCAGGAATCGCAGGATGATTTTCAGCTGATCCAGTGTGGCCCGCTCTAAAATGTTTTCAATCTGTTCCATCGTCTTTTCCATCTCCGTCTCCATTTCTCCACAAAAACCGCGTTCATTTTTTGTTAATCTTTGCGTCTTGTTCGCGCCTCCCAAAAGTTGTAAGATATAGGTAGGCGTCGCCCGCGCCGCTGGCCGAACAACGGCGCGGGCTTTTGTTTGCGCAGGCGACCGGGAGCCGTCTGTAACTTTAGGGTAGCCTGTCCACGGTAGACTTGTAAAGATATGACAGTTGCTTTTTGCAGTCAGACGTCTTGCTTTTTTGGGGGGAATGACATGTTTTGAAGGAAAAATTATCTGATTTGTGCCGTGAGCAGAAGCAGACGATCACTCCGCACAAAACAAACCAGGACGTCGCCGAAAATACCGACCTTTCCGTCGGCACCGTCTCCCAGTTCTTTCGCGGCGACATCAAAAATCCGTCTGTTTACACGGTCGGCCCGATCTGCCGGGAGATGGGTGTCTCTATGGATGAGTATTTCGGCATTCCGCATGATGAGCCTGCCGAGCCTGCCGAGCCTGCCGAGCCTCCCGATGCTGAAAAACTCCGCGCCGAGAACGCGGCGCTTCGTGCGCAGCTTGCCCAGCAGCAGAAGTCCCTGCGCATGCACCGACTTGTGACGCTCATCCTCTTGGGTATTCTTTTGCTGTGTGCCCTTGCGCTTTTGGTAGACGTGCTCATCCCATCGATCGGCTGGATCCGCACATGAATAAAACCGCCCCGGCCCAGCGCCGGAGCGGTATTCTTGGAGGTTTTACGATGCCAATTCCCAAATACTACGTCAGGCCGGACGGCCTGCATGAATCCATCATCACAGTCAACGGCAAGCGCAAAGCGTTTCGCGGCAAGACGGACCGCGAGGTCTGGAATAAGATCAAGGCCTACCGCGCTGAAGCCGAGAAGCCAAAGACCGTCCCGTTCTCCGACGTCGCCCACGCCTGGTGGAACGAGATCGAGCCAACTCTTGCGCCGAATTCCCTGCGCAATTATTCCCCTGCCTATGAGCGCGCCGTCGCGCAGTTTGGCCCGGAGGATGTCGCCACGATCACAAGCAAAGAGATTGAGACGTACATCAACCAGTTTGCCAAGACCCACGCAAAGAAGACCGTTATCACCCAGCGCCAGATCATCCGGCAGATCCTGAATAAAGCCCAGCGCGAAGATTACGTCTCTTTTAACGCTGCGCAGGCAGTTCTTCTCCCGAAGAACCTTCCGCAGAAGCGCCGCCACGCGCCGCCCGCTGATCAGATCCAGAAGATCAAAGACAACCTAAACGACGACTTCGGCCTGTTTGCCTTCCTGATCTATTATACCGGCTGCCGCCGCGGCGAGGCCGAGGGCTTGCGCTACGAGGACATTGACCGTGAGAAAGGCAGGATCTACATCCGCCGCAGCGTCTACCATACCGGTCCGACGCCCCAGATCAAGGAGCCGAAGACTGCCGCCGGCATCCGCCCCGTCCCGTTGCTCCCAGCGTTGGCCGCTGCACTTCCGCAAAAGGAGCACGGCTATATCTTTTCCAACGACGGCGGAAAAAGTCCGCTCCCCGGCTGGTTCGTCACCGACCAATTCGACGCCTACCGCAAGCGCACGGGCATCACCGTCTCCCCGCACGAGATCCGCCACGGCTACGCGACCGCGCTCTACGAGGCCGGCGTGGACTTCAAACTCGCTCAAAAATTCCTCGGCCACGCGCAGCTCTCCACCACCATGGATATCTACACCGACATCCTCGATACCCGCATTGATAAAGTCGCCTCCCAGATGGACGCGGCCTTTTAATTGCACTTTTTTACTGTGTCGGTCACTGTGTTCATACCCGTGTATTTTCGTGCTAGGATATGCTACGTCTTGCTACCTTGCAATTCTAGCAAAAGGTTTTGTTCAATCATAAATAATCCGTCTTTTAACTGCTATTCTACCAAAAAAGATAAAAAATAAGACGCAGGAATTTAAATTCCTGCGTCTTTATCTTTGGTGGACCTGAAGAGACTCGAACTCTGAAAAAACACTGTATTTTCAATGTTAATTTGCAAACTGTGTTTATTCTGTGTCCAGCCCCTTTTCTGTGTTCTCAGCTCCTTGCGATATGCTCATAATACGCCATGAGCTTCTGTTCAGGCCCAGGGCCGTCCTTATCGAGCAGGAACGCCTTTGCCAGAGCAGCGTAGAACTCCGGGCGGTTGAGACCGAATTCTACGGCGACGGAGTAGTAGTCCGAGTACATCATGTTCATGGTTACGCCCCACGCCCAGCGCGGGACCGCAGGTGCCTGAATGCCCATGCTCTCGGCCACGGCCGTTGTCTGTTCCATCGTCCAGTGCGGGCCGGTCGTGCCGTCGGCGTTTTGCATGTTGGCTGCCCACTGCATCGCCGTTTCGCGATCAAATGTGGCCGTCTCCGGCTCGTCGTGGTGCCCGTGCAGCTTTTCGAGTCTGCAGATCGTCTTCGCGTACAGCCCGACTTCCTCTGCGCTGCCCAGCGTCACGGGTTTCTCCATGGCCTCGTGCAATTTTGTGTAGAGCTTTTCGATATATTCTTTCATCTCGTCATGCCTCCTGGATATACCGGTAGAGTTTATCGACGTCGTTCTGGTCAAATCGCATATCGCCCAGCAGCGGGACGGATACGGTCAGCTTGTTTTCAAAGCGCGGCCTGGCCGCGTTGTATAGCTTGTCGAGGTCGATGTTTCCGGTGTCGTCAAAGATCTGCATCATCTTGACCGCCGGATTCTCGCGCAGCGCAAGGATCTTCTCGCGGCTGCCCTCCATGATGAGCGCCAGCATGATCCCGGCCCCGATGCCCTTGCCACCCGGCAGGTGCGGGATGACCTCATTGTCCGCGTAGCGCATCGCGCCGCGCATGGCCTGATCTATCGTCACTGTCATTGCAGATTTCCTCCTTTAAGGATGGGGCGGCTATTGCCGCCCCTTGCGTTTAGCCGTTGCAGCACCCGCACTTCGGGATCGGGTTGTAGAGCGACTGCGCTGTGGTCGCGGTGCCCGTGGTGACGTCGGCGACCTGCTTGGGATAAAAGGTCGCGTTGACGTAGGTGACGATGGCGTTGTCGCCGCAGCAGCGGCGTTCGGCCTCCATCTTGACCGCGCCAATGGCTTCCTTGCGGACAGACTCGACGTCCTGCTTGACCAGCGCGAAGCTGTCCTCGGTGCGCTGGTTGTGGACGGCCTGCTTGCACAGCGCCTCACGGACGTCCTTGAGCTGCCCGTCGATATAACCGTACATCTCCAGCATCTTGCCGTCGTTGTACGTGTTGGCCTTGAGCAGCGCGATCTCGCTGTCCTTCGCGGCCAGCTTTTGCTCCCGGTCAAGATCGTAGCGCGTGACCGGCATGTTCTCGCTGCACGTCGGCTCCTGCTGCCGTGCGGCGAGCATGGCGGCGACCCCACGAGCGTGGAGTTCTGCCACAACGTTGGTCTGGACTACGTCAGCTGCTCTCCCTTCCGTGTGCCTATCGCACGTCTGGCTGCTGCTCAGGCTGCTATTAAAAACCCGAGAGCATAAGGATTTTATAGCGAATTATCGTTAAAAATCTGGCATAAAATAAGGCTCACCGTCAATTTTGGCGGTGGGCCTTATTTGTTTGCTCATGTATGAGATGAATTGCGTTTAACACAGGGCTGCTTTCCAGAAGCATCACAGATACACCTCCACAGTCAGGTCGGTCCACGCTGCACGGCGGAACTGGTGGGGCATCTTGTTGGCTTCCCGGTAACGTTTGGCGGTTTCAAAGTCGATGGTGAAGGTGAGGATGGGCTTTTCCGACACAGCCATCAGATCGGCGCGCTCCTCTTTGGACTTCTTGCAGCCGGTATTCAGCTTCCAGCGGTAGGAGTAATCGGCAATGGGGGTGACCACTTCAACGAACTGGTCGATCAATTCGGGAGCAAGACGGGCACCGTGCACATCGACCTTCTGAGAGAGAAAATCGTAGATCGCTTTCATGTCCGAAGAAACCGTCTGCGGTTCGGGCGCAGGGGAGAGGGCTTTCAGCTCTTGCTCCAAGTGTGCAATCTCGTCATCTGCCTGTTTGCAGAGGGCTTGGTATTCCTCTCTTGGCAGTTCGCCATCTGCACGCATGGCAGCATAGTTCAGCTTGCGTTTTTTGATTTTTTCAATCTGGCCCTGAATCAGTGCAGCGGACATTCGTGTGGCGGCTTTTCCGTTCTGACAGCTTTCAATCATCTTGCAGGCACGAAGGATGGCTTTATTCTGATTGCCCCAGACCTTTTCAAAGATCTTCTTCGCCATCAGTTCCAGCTTCCACTCCGGGATAGAAATGGCATCACAACTGAGCTGTTCGGTCATGTTGTGCTCCAGAACGAAGGAACGGGTCGGGTTGACGGTTCGCATATTGCACTGGTAGCCAAAGACCGGCGTTCCGTCCTTCAGTTTGCGCCAGTTGAAAATGCGGTAGGAAGAACCGCAGCGGCAACGAAGTTTTGCGACCCATAAATATTTGGTGCTGTCAATGCCCTTGCGTCGTGTTTCTCCATCAGGAAGACGCAGATTGACAATACGGCTTTTACGGATGCGCTCACATTCATGCCAGAGGGCTTCTGATACGATCGGCTCAAAGTTGCCTTTTACATAGACGAAGGAAGTTTCGTCCAGATTGTTGATGCGTTTCTTTTCAAGATAGTTGTTGACCTTGGACTTGTTGTAGCAGACATAGCCCATATACGTTGCGTTACGAAGGATGCGGCTGATCTTTGTACAGGACCAACTGACGTTTCCGTGCCCATCCTTACGACCCAGCCGGGAAAGTTCATTGACGATCGCCTTTTCCCCGTAGCCCTGAGAATAGAGCGTGAAAACCATCCGTATGGTAGCAGCCTGTTCCTCGTTGATAACGTATGTACGGTTGACCTTATCCCGGTCATAGCCGATAATGTTGCCGCTGCCGTAAAGCACACCGTTCTGCCGGCTTATCTTCTGCCCGGCAAGAACACGCTCTGAAATCTTGCGGCTTTCCTCCTGCGCCATGGTTGCCATGATGGAAAGCCGGAGTTCGCCATCGCCGTCCATCGTCCAGATGTTGTCGGATACGAAAAAGACCTCTACGCCGAAATTACGGAGTTCACGGGTGAGTTGAAGGGTATCGACGGTATTGCGGGCAAAGCGACAGACCTCACGCGTAACGATCAGGTCGAATTTCCCGCACTTGGCATCGGAAAGCATTTTCATAAAGGCCGGGCGCTTTTTGGCGGAGGTTCCGGTGATGCCCTCGTCGATATAGCGGTCAACGACCTGCCAGTTGGGATGATACCGAAGCTGGTCATCGTACCATTGCATCTGGTTGCCAAGCGCATCGACCTGCGCTTCATGCTGGGTGGAAACACGACCGTAAAAGACAATGCGGCGGTCACGGTCCTTGTCCAATGGGAATTGCCCAAAGTACATTCTTTGCGTGATGTTCATATCGCTGTACCTCCTTTGCCCGTAGTATAGAAGATTGAGAAGGGAATATGTAGGATGTCGCCGGTGTCAGCGACATCCTTGACATTACGCAGAATATCTGCTAAGGACCTGATGATAGACCTCAGCAGAGATCAGGTTATTGTCAAATAAAATGGAAATCAGCTTTAGTGCAGTTGCATCGATGCTGAAAACGTTGGGAGGAACAGCGGGGGAAAGGGGAGAAGAAACGTTCTTGTTGATATTATCGACCTCCGTTCAAATCCAGACTGTTCATCAGGGCTTCGTTGATCTGGTACATTTCGCCCGGCGTAGTTTGCCCTAGGAGACGCTGTATGCGTTCTTTATCGATGGTAAAGATCTGTTCCAGCAGCACCATAGAGGGCCTTGAAAACGCTGGATTTCGGTCAATGAGAACATGGGTAGGCTGGTTTGGCTTTTTGGTGACTTTTGAGGTCACAGCAGCCACGATCACAGTCGGCGCAAATTTATTCCCGGTATTATTTTGAATCACAATAACAGGACGTTTACCTCCCTGCTCGGAGCCATAGTGCGGGTCAAGGTCTGCATAGTAGATCTCGCCCCGGAGAAAACCAAAGTCTTTTGTTACATATACGGTGGCAGTCAACCCCCTTTTCCTTATGTAGGCAAAAGCCGCCCTTGCGGACGGCTTCTGCGATGTGAAAGGAAACCAACATGAAGAAGTAAGGTCACTGCTTGATGGGCAGATTAAAGCGGCGGCTGGAGCCGTTGTAGGTGCGAAGGATCAGCATCATATACTTGTAGCTGACGGTGCCGCTCAGGGATTTCTCATCTCGCACCAGCGTCATGGGGTGGATGGTTTGCAGACGCTTCACCAGACGCTCCGGGTCATACTCGCCCTGATACAGAGCCACAAAGCGAACCATGCCCTGCAGGATGCCGGAGCGGAGGGAATCGGGGTCACCCTCCCAGCCCTTTGCCAGCATTGTCAGGGCTTCTTTGTAAAGGTCTGCGCCATAGGCTTTGTACTCCTTGAAAGCCGTGCGGATGCAGATGATCTTCCACGGGGCACGGTAGCTGTCCAGACCAAGCTGCAGACCTGTGCTTTCGGTGGCTTTCACGAATGCGAGAGATTCCGGGTCTTTGCCCACCAAAGCGGCGCGCAACTCTGCACCAGCGGTCAGCGGCGTGGAAACGCCCGTCTGCCGGGAAAACAGCATGGCTTCTTCTTCCTCTGTCAGTCCCTCGTACACTTTGCAGATGATCGGAAGATCCTGCCCGCCGTTCATCGCCCGACGGGTCACGATGGTATGCTGACCGTCAAAGACGAAGTAGTGACCGTCCCGGTAGCTGACCTTGGGCGGGTTGGCAATCAGCTCGGTGAACTCTGCCGACATCTTTTCGACATTGGGAATGTTCAGCTTGCGCTGATATTCCGCAGGGATTTCGAGAAAGGCACTGTTGATGACCTTTTCCTCGTAAGGCCGCTGGGCAAAGAGGGCTTCGATGATGGCTTCATCTGTGATTTCGGGCATGATCTCAGGCATGGTGCTGACACAGTTCATATTCTTCATAGCAGTTCCTCCATCTTATCTTCCAAATTTTTCAGGTAATCTCTCAATTTCTGAATCGTTCGTCCTACGGATGCACGGTTCTCTGCATCGGATAGAATATCGGGATATTCACGGAAAACGCTTTCCCAGCGGCGCATCATACTGTTGGCGGCTCCCGATACCTCACAAAGCATCGCCGCACCATTGGCAAGCTGCTTGACATGGTAGCGATTGTTTGCGATTTCAAGAATCTGCTGACGGTCAACTTTCAACGGGTCATTCTCCTTTTGTGGAAAGATCGGCTCGGATGGAGCAGGAGTGGACGTTGGTTCTTCGTCAGGTGCTTTTTCATCGGATGTACTGGCATCGGGCAGCGGTGCGGCTACGGCTGGGGGAGCTTTCTGCTTTTGTGCAGGCGGTTTTGGGGACTTCGGCTTGCAGATCTCAGCCACCAGTGCAGGACGTTCTTCGGGAGGGGCACGGGCAACGGATGCAATCTCAGCGGCGGTCGGTCTGACCTCGCCGGAAAGCACTTTCTGTCGTGTGCCTGGAACGGCTTCTTCGGCAGCGTCCAAACCTTTAGCATAATGTTCGGCTTCAATCACATACGTTCTTCCTACACCGCTTTCCGCAGCGACTTTATAACAGGTTTTGGGTGCACCGATCAGGTTACGCTTTCCGTAACCTGATTTTGCAGCAGGACTTTTTCTATCACCGCCGTTGGCGCATTTCTCAGCTTCATACTGCTTACCGATAAGGTACTTCTTCTGTTCCGGGGTAAGGTTGCGTCGCCCTAGCTGGTTTTTGCAGATCCAGATAATTGCTTCATAGCGGTTTGCAAACGCTTTCTCATGAGTGGTAAAAGGGATCTCCGGGTGCTTCTTGGCGATGGTGTAGCGGTTGTGCCCATCTACGATTAAGCCCTGCCATACGATGATGGGATTGATGATACGGCCATCTCGCAGGATGTTGGCTTCGAGCTGGTTCAGCTCCTCAAAAGTCAGCGGCGGGATCTTGCCCTGAAACTCCGGGTCGATCTTAAGCGCATTCAGATTCATCATCAAACCGTCCCTTCTTAAAGTAGGTGGATTTCGGGCTGGTGGGCTGGATGTAGTAGTCGTAGCCAAAGTTGGTCTGGCAGTAGGTGCAAGGCTCCTTGGTGAGCTGATAGGGGTCTGCAC
>ERZ780168.2814-NODE-2814-length-14692-cov-6.715106_pt1 | contig 14692 bp, 9 predicted proteins | sample MGYA00510981_ERZ780168 | MGnify/ENA primary metagenome ERZ780168 (study PRJEB29588, sample SAMEA2158769) | human gut metagenome | biome: human gut; feature: human-associated habitat; material: faeces | place: Denmark | collected 2008/2010 ...
AAGATCCCGACATGCTGGTCAAGAACGGCCGCTACGGTGCCTACATCGCCTACAAGGGGAAGAACTACCGCATCCCGAAGGGGACGAAGCCCGAAGAACTGACGCTCGACGAGTGCCTGAAAATCGTCGCCGCGTCGAAGAAATGACGTAATTCAACGAAACTCATGCGACTTATGAAGAAAATCCTTTTTACGGCCCTTCTGGCGCTGCTCGCGACGGGCGTCGGGGCGCAGGAACAGCAAAAGGAGGAGGGGTACCGTTTCACCGACGTGAAGACCCTCCCCGTGACTTCGATCAAGAACCAGAACCGCAGCGGCACCTGCTGGGCCTACTCGGCCCTCGCGTTTCTCGAAAGCGAGATTCTGCGCAACGGCGGCGGAGAGTACGACCTGTCGGCGATGTGGATCGTGCGCAACGCCTATTTCGAGAAGGCGGTGAAGTACGCCCGTATGCACGGTTCGCTCAATCTGGCCGTCGGCGGCGGTTCGCGCGACGTGACCGACGGGATCAGGAAGTACGGCATCGTGCCGACGGAGGTCTATCCGGGTCTCTGCTACGGCACCGACCTGCCCGACTTCACGGAGATCGACCGCGTCGTCAAGGGGTATATGGACGCCGTGATCGCCGGCGACAAGTTGACGACGGCCTGGCAGCGCGGCCTGGATGCCGTTCTGGACGCCTATCTCGGTCCCAAACCCGAAAAATTCACCTGGAAGGGCAAGGAGTATACGCCGCAGTCGTTCGCTGCATCGCTGGGGCTCGACATGGACGACTACGTCGAGATCAGCTCCTATACGCACCACCCCTTCTACGAGGAGTTCATCCTCGAAGTGCCCGACAACTGGATGTGGGGGACGGTCTGGAACCTGCCTCTCGACGAGATGATGGCCGTCGTGGACAATGCGCTGGCCAACGACTATACGGTGCTCTGGGGGACGGACGTGAGCGAGAAGGGTTTCAGCCGCACGAAGGCGATCGGCATCGTGCCCGAGGCCGACCTTACGAGCATGAGCGGCACCGACGCCGAGCGCTGGGGCAAACTCTCCGACAAGGAGAAGGAGGCGGCGCTCTACAAGTTCGACAAGCCCGGCAAGGAGCGCGTCATCACGCAGCAGATGCGTCAGGAGGCGTTCGACAACTACGAGACTACCGACGACCACGGTATGCAGATCATGGGCACGGCGGTCGACCAGGCGGGCAACGATTATTACAAGGTGAAGAATTCGTGGGGCGTGCGTCCTCCCTACGACGGGTACTACTATTTCTCGCGTCCTTTCGTGGCCTACAAGACGATGTCGGTCATGGTCAACAAGAAGGCTATTCCGGCACCTATCCGCAAGAAGATGGGACTTTGACCGGCCGGCGGCCTGCAATCGGAGGGGAGCGGTTCGACCGCTCCCTTTTTCGTTGCGCCGATCCGTAGTTTCGCCCTGCCCGAATCCCGCGGAATGCGGGGCCGCCCGTTTGGAGATCGTCGATCCGGACGCAATGCAGCGGAGCGTGGAATCGCTACCGTTTTTAAGGAAAAAAGGATGCCCCGAAGGCATCCTTTTGTTTTAGCAGGCTCTGTAAGCCGGGTTCTGTACTCCGCTGCGCGCTTCCGGTGCGGAGCCCCTGTCATTTATCTACGACGGCGGTCACCCGCCGCCTCCAGCAACCTACCCCCCGACATCGGGCGAGCAACCCTTAATTGCCGGTATACACGGTCTTGCAACCCGCGAGACGTACTGCCGGGCGGCATCGCTGCCCCCGCGGTGGGCTCTTACCCCGCCTTTTCACCCTTACCCGCCGGGATTACGAAAATCCCCTGCGGGCGGTCGTTCTCTGTTACGCTCCTATACCCTCACGGATATCAAGTCGTTAGCTTGCGCGGTGCTCTGTGTTGCCCGGACTTTCCTCTCCCGGCCTCGGCCGGCAGCGACAGGGCGGGCCTGCCCCGCAAAGGTAATAAAATTCGGCGGATTCCCGCTCCGCGGTTGCGATTTCCGGACATAAGCCGGGAATATTCCGGCTTGCCGCCATGGTATTCGCGTCCATGCCGCGCCCTGCTTCCCGGCCTGTGCCGTGACGCATTCCCGCCGGGCGGCAGGGTGCTCCCCGAGGCGGCGGCAATACGCCGCCGTCCCCGGCCTCCGCCTTCCCTGCCGCCGGACACGGCGTTGCCCGCGCCGGTTCCGCGGTTTCCCTCCGGCATACTCCGTTCGGGCGCACTGTATGCCCTGTACGGAATCTTTTTTGCAAATATTGGATAAAGTTGTATTTTTGCTTTGTCCCTCCGCCGTTCTTCGGGGCGGCGGGCCCGAAGAATATACCGGCCGATGGCAGATAACGCGCATACGATCGACATACACGACAACCGCACGGTTGTCGGATTGCTCCGTGCGGGGGATGAAAAATGTTTCGATGCGCTTTTCCGCCGCTATTACAAACCGCTCTGCACCTACGCCACGCGCTTCGTGCCGCCGGTACGCGCCGAGGAACTCGTCCAGGACACCCTGATGTGGGTGTGGGAAAACCGCACCTCGCTGATTCCCGAGATGCCGCTCAAATCGCTGCTGTTCACCATCGTAAAGAACAAGTCGCTTAACAGCGCCTCGCGCGACACGCTCAAGAACCGCATCATCCGCCAGCTGGCCGAACACTACGAAGAGACGTTCGACGACCCCGATTTCTACCTCGAGGGCGAACTGGTGCAGCGGCTGGCCGAAGCTCTGCGCAAAATGCCTCCTGAATTCCAGCAGACCTTCCGTATGCACCGCCTGGAAGGTATGACCCACAAAGAAATAGCCGCCCGCCTCAACGTTTCCCCGCAGACGGTCAATTACCGTATCGGGCAGACCGTGCGCCTGCTGCGCGAGGAACTCAGCGATTACTGGCCGCTGCTCGTGCTGTTGCTGTGCCCTGACCTCTCCTGATAAGGAAATCTGAATTTTTTTTCGCCTTTCCGTTAGCATCCTTTGCTGACGGATTGTATTACTTTATAGACAAGCAAACAGCATGGCAAATTTCGAAATCGACGAAGAGGTATTGGTAGCCTTCCTCAAAGGCGAGCTGGACGCAGCGCAGGCGGCGGCCGTAGAGGCGTGGTACGACCGCTCGGCTGCAAACCGCAGGATGCTCGGCCAGGTCTATTATATATTATATGTCAGCGACCGTATCAACGACGCGGCCGGTATCGACGTCGAGCGTTCGCTCCGGCAGTTCAAGCGCCGCATGCACGCCGGACGCCGTATCCCCCTGCGCCGTGTCGCGGTGCGTATTGCCGCTGCGGCCGTGATCGCCGCGGTGCTCCTGGCCGGCGGGTTCACGACCGTGTCGCTTTCCAAGCGCCTGGCGCAGCCCGTGACCGTCGTCACCCAGCTGGGCGAGCGGTCGCAGGTGGTGTTGCCCGACGGGACGAAGGTGTGGCTCAACTCATCGAGCAGCGTGGAGTACGTTGCCCCTTTCTTTTCGCGCCAGCGCCGCGTGAAGATGGAGGGTGAAGCCTATTTCGAGGTCGAGCACGACCGCCGGGCGCCGTTCGTCGTGTCGACCAACGGCCTGGACATCGAAGTCCTCGGCACACGTTTCAACATCCGCAACGACGACAACGAGCACCGTGTCACCACCGTCCTGCTCGAAGGCGCCGTCAAGGCCTATGCTTCGGGACGCGAGCAGGCCTCGGTGCGCCTGCACCCTGCGCAGCAGCTGGTTTTCGACACCCGGACGCACGCCATGCGCCTGACCGACTGCCCCTCGGCCGAACGCTCGATCAACTGGATCGACGGCCGCTTCTGCTTCGAGCACGATACCTTCGGGGAGATCGTCGCCGAGCTCAAGCGCTACTACAACGTCGACATCCGCTTCATGGACAACCGGCTCCGCGACATGCGCTTCTCGGGCAATTTCCGCGTCGAGGACGGCATCTACCACATCATGTCCGTATTGCAGCTGACCTATAAATTCAATTACAGGATCGTCGGCAACGACATCGAACTCTACGCAAACCCTGAACGATAACCGAATACGAACTTAAAATCTTTCGATCCGCCTATGGAAAATTAATGTCCTTTCCCCCGGATGCCGCACTCTGTGGCGGCCTGTTTCGACACCTAACCATTACAACTAACCTAAAATCTGATCCATGAAAAAAACTAACCTTGCGACAGGCAGGGGAGGGCATGTTGTCACGGCATGTTTCCGTTGTCTGTTCGTTATCCCGATGCTGCTCCTGGGATGCTTCGGCGCCACCTCTGCCGCGGCACAGACGCAGCAAGCCCTCTCGCGTGTGAGCCTCGATGCCCGGGACGCGACGGTCATCACGGTTTTCCAGGCTATCCAGCAGCAGACGGGCTGTTCGTTCGTCTACAATACGTCGGACATCGACACCGACCGCAAAGTGAGCCTCTCGGCGCACGACGAACCGCTGCAGGCCGTGTTGGACAAGCTCTTCGCGGGTTCCGACATCGCTTATACCCTTCGGGACAAGCACATCGTACTCTCGAAGAAAGCTAAAAATTCCCCCCCCCACAGCGCCCAGGGCGGCGTTACCGGAGTCATAAAGGACGATAAGGGCATGCCCCTGGTCGGCGCCACCGTGCTTATCAAAGGTACGACGACGGGTGCCGCCGCCGACGTCGACGGCAATTTCTCGCTGCCGCAGGCCAAACCGGGGGACACGCTCGAAATTTCACTCATCGGCTATACCAGGCAGGAGCTTCCCGTCTCGGGTTCCGCCCCGTTGTCGGTGGTCATGCACGAGGACAACGAGGTGCTCGACGCCGTGGTGGTTACCGCCCTCGGCATCAAAAGGTCGGAGAAAGCGCTGACCTACAACGTGCAGGAGGTCGCGGGCGACATCGTCAACACGGTCAAGGACGCCAACTTCATGAACTCGCTTTCGGGCAAGGTCGCCGGCCTTCAGATCAACGCCAGCGCCTCGGGCGTGGGCGGTTCCACGCGCGTGGTGATGCGCGGCGTGAAGTCCATCAGCGGCAACAACAACGCCCTCTATGTGATCGACGGTATCCCGATGCCCGACCTGCGTTCGTCGCAGACCGAGGGTACCTACGAAACGCCCGACGGCGGCGATTTCGAGGGTATCTCGAACCTCAACCCCGAGGACATCGAATCCATGACGGTGCTTTCGGGCGCCACGGCGGCCGCGCTCTACGGTTCGCAGGGTGCCAACGGCGTGATCGTCATTACGACCAAAAAGGGCGAGGAGGGGCGCGTGCGCGTGAACTACGCCAACAATACCACCTTCTCGTCGCCGTTCGTCATGCCGCAGTTCCAGAACACCTACGGCACCGACGCTACGGCCCCTTCCATGAGCTGGGGTACGAAGCTCTCGACCCCGACCTCGTACGACCCCTCGGATTTCTTCCAGACCGGCTTCGAGGAGACCAATGCGATCTCGGTTTCGGGTGGTACGCGCGTGAACCAGTCCTATTTCTCGGCCGCTTCGCTCAATTCGCGCGGCATCATCCCCAACAACGTCTACAACCGGTACAACTTTACCTTCCGCAATACCACGCAGCTCATCAAGGACAAGCTGACGCTCGACCTGGGCGCTTCCTACATGCGCCAGTACAAGCGTAACCCGCTCGTGCAGGGCCTCTACCACAACCCGCTGATTCCCATTTACCTTTTCCCGCGCGGCGACGACATTTCCAAGTACGAGGTTTACGAGCGTTACGACGCCACGGCGGGCTATATGAAGCAGTTCTGGCCCCTGGAGTTCATCACCGGCGTCGAGAACCCCTGGTGGATCACCAACCGCGAGCTGTTCGAGAATACGGCGCACCGCTATACGTTCAACGCCACGCTCAAGTGGGACATTGCCGACTGGATCACCCTCACGGGGCGCGTGCGCACCGATAACATGGTGATGAACTATACGCGTAAGATCTATGCCTCGTCCGACAAGCTGTTCGCTTCCGAGTACGGTAACTACCAGAACAACAAGATCCACCACAACAACCTCTACGCCGACGCCCTGCTGTCGATCAACAAGAGTTTCTTCGACGACAAGTTCTCCCTGTCGTTCAACCTGGGTGCGAGCATTCTCGACGACAAGAACGACGGCGAAGGCTTCGAGGGCCACCTGGCCACCATCGCCAACAAGTTCTCGGTCTACAACGTGGATATGAGCCATTCGCAGACCAAACCCTACGCCGACCGCTACCACGACCAGACGCAGGCCATCTACGCCACCGCCCAGCTGGGATATAACGGCATGGTCTACCTCGACGTGACGGCGCGCAACGAGTGGGCGTCGCAGCTGGCCTTCACGCCCCATATGAACATTTTCTACCCGTCGGTGGGTCTTTCGGCCGTCATCTCGTCGATGGCCGACCTTTCCAAAGCCGGCATTTCGTTCCTCAAGGTGCGCGGCTCGTATGCCGAGGTGGGCAACGCCCCGCAGCGGTTCATCACCGGTGTGAACACCCCCTTGCTGACCGGCGGTATCGTTTCGTCGGACTCCTATGCCCCGGCTGTCAACCTCACGCCCGAGCGCACCAAGTCGTTCGAGGCGGGTCTGAACGCCAAGTTCCTCGGCAACAGGATATGGATGGACTTCACCTATTACAACACCAACACCTATAACCAGCTCTTCAGCTACGATGCACCTCCCAGCACCGGTTACAAACGTGCCTATGTCAATGCCGGCAAGGTCAACAACTGGGGTATCGAAGCGGTCTTGGGTTACAAGAACAAGTGGCGCGACTTCTCGTGGTCGACCAACGTCAACTTCTCGATGAACCGCAACAAGATCAAGGAACTCGTCCCCGAGGGGACGCGCGACGTGGCCGGCAACCTGATCACCATCGACGAGGTGAACATGGACTACGGCGGCTACCGCATGAAGATCAAGGAGGGCGGTTCGATCGGCGACTTCTACGTGACGGGGCTCAAGACCGACGACCAGGGGCGCATCTATGTCGACCCGAATACCAATACCGTCACTACCGATCCCAACACGTGGCTTTACGGCGGCAATACCGAAGCCCGCTTCCGCCTGGGGTGGAACAACCGGTTCTCCTACAAGGGCGTGAACCTCGGCGTGCTGTTCGATGCCCGCATCGGCGGCCAGGGCGTCTCGGCGACGCAGGCCCTGATGGATCGTTGGGGTGCCTCGCAGGATTCGGCCGACGCCCGTGAAAACGGCGGCGTCTGGATCTCCGAGGATCAGAAAATCCCCGATGCCAGGGTCTTCTATGCCAACAACGGCAACGGGCTTTCGATGCTTTCACACTACGTTTACAGCATGACCAACGTCCGCCTGCGTGAACTTACGCTGGGCTACGACCTTCCTTCCAGGTGGTTCAACGACAAGGTCGGCATGACCGTGTCGCTCGTGGGCCGCAACCTGTGGATGATCTACAACAAGGCGCCGTTCGATCCCGAGATCACCGCTTCCACGGGTACCTATTACCAGGGGCTCGACTATTTCATGCAGCCCAGCTCCCGGACTATCGGCTTCAGCGTAAGACTCCAATTCTAAAACTTCAGACCAATGAAACGATTCAATCATACAATAGGATTTTTCGCCGCCGCGGCGCTTGCCGCCTGTACCGGTGACTTCGAATCCTTCAACACCAATCCCGATGCGGTGCAGTCGGTCGACAAGAAGACCTACATCACCACCATGCAAATGGATGCCGTGATTCCGTGCAGCGACGTGGGGGCCAACGAGTTCCAGCGTGCCTGCAACCTGATGGGCGACGCCTTCGGCGGCTATCTCTCCCCGATCCAGGCCTTCAACGGCGGCAGCTATACCTGTACCTACGACCTCGACGGTACGGATTACAACAACTATCCCTTCTCGGTGGCTTTCACCAATGTGATGCCTGCATGGCTCAACCTCAAGTACGCCTACCAGAACGGGCAGGTTACCGACGACGTCTTCGCCGTTGCCGAGGTCATCAAGGTGATGGCCCTCCAGCGTACCACCGACATCTACGGCCCGATCCCCGTTTCGAATTTCGGCCAGACCGAAAACCCCTACGAATCGCAGGAGACCGTCTACAAGAACCTTCTCACGGATCTGAATGCCGCCATCGTGGTGCTGAAGGAGTACGCGGCCAATGCGGGCGACGCCAGGCCGTTGCAGAAGGTCGACGCCGTTTACCAGGGCGACTATGCCAAGTGGCTCAAGCTGGCCAACTCGGTCAAGCTCCGCATGGCCATGCGCATCCGTTTCGTCGAACCCGCTCTTGCCCGCACCTATGCCGAGGAGGCCGTCAGTGACGGGGTGATGACCGCTTCGGACGACGGGGCGTGGCTCAAGAGTTCCGGTTCGGTTCAGGTGTACAACCCGCTCGAAGAGACGTGGAACGCCTATAACGACACCCGCATGGGTGCGACCATCGACGCTTACATGAACGGTTATGCGGATCCGCGCCTGCCGGCCTATTTCAAAACCTGCGAGGACAGCAAGTACCACGGCGTCCGCAGCGGCCTCAGCACGATGCTCAAGGCGGACTATGCCGGACTTTCGGTGCCCAACGTCGCCAAGGATACGCCCGTGGTGTGGTTCCTCGCTTCCGAGGCCGCTTTCCTGCGGGCCGAGGGTGCCATGCTCGGCTGGGAGATGGGCGGTGACGACGAATCGTTCTACAAGGCGGGTATCGAGCTGTCGTTCCTCGAACACGGGCTCACGGCCGCTGCCGCTGCCGCCTATGCCCAGAGCACGGCCGAGCCCCAGGCGTTCGAAGACGCTTCGGCCGCCTCGACGAAATACAACGCCTCGAAACCTTCGTCCGTCACCCCGAAGTGGAATGCCGGCGCCGGGGACGAGGAGAAACTCGAACGGATCATCACGCAGAAGTGGATCGCCATGTTCCCCAACGGGCAGGAAGCCTGGTCGGAATTCCGCCGCACGGGCTACCCCAAGGTGATCCCGATCGTCAACAACCTCAGCGGCGGCAAGGTCGATACCAACGTCCAGGTGCGCCGTATGACCTTCCCGCGTTCGGAGTACTCGAACAATGCCGCCGGCGTGGCGGCTGCCACCGCACTGCTCGGCGGAGCCGATACCGGCGGTACGAAACTCTGGTGGGATAAGAAATAATGAACCTAAAAACAACACGGAAGATGAAAAATTTCTTGAAATACGTCGCGGCCCTTGCGATCGTGGGTGCCTTTTTCGTCGCTTGTTCGGATTGGACGGATCCCGAGCGTGAAATTACGCAGCATCCCGACCAGCAGTCGCCCATCCTGCGCGATAATGCCTACTACCAGGCCCTGCGCGAATACAAAAAGACCAAGCACAAGATCGCTTTCGGCTGGTACGGTTCGTGGACGGCCGTGGGCGCATCCTACCAGACCCGCCTGCAGAGCGCTCCCGACTCGATGGATATCATCTCCATCTGGAGCCAGTGGCATTCGCTGACCCCCGAGCAGATCGCCGACAAGGAGTTCGTGCAGAAGATCAAGGGCACGAAGGTGACCTTCACGATCTTCTCGGACAAGATGCCCGAGCCGTTCCTCACCGAGATCGGCGGCGGCGAATACACCGACGAGGCCATCGAAGCCTATGCCAAGGCTTATTGCAAGGACTCGATGGACAAGTACAGCTACGACGGCATCGACATTGACTACGAACCCGGCTACGGCGCTTCGGGGCCGTTCGTGGGGCATGACAACGAGTTGTTCAGGAAGCTGATCCTCGCCATGAGCAAATACGTCGGCCCCAAGTCGGGGACGGGACGCCTGCTTATGATCGACGGCGTGCCCTATGCCGTGCATGCCGATGTGGCCGACTGCTTCGACTACGGCATCGTGCAGGCTTATAAATCCTACGGCTATACCGATTTGCAGAGTCGCTTCGACGAAGCCGATAAGAAAGGCTGGAAGCCCGAGCAGTATATCTTCGCCGAGAACTTCGAGTCCCTCTGGAAAAACGGCGGCGTGTCGCATGAGTGCCGCGACGGCCAGTGGGTCAACTCGCTGCTGGGCATGGCGCGCTTCAACCCCACGCAGGGTTTCGGCGCCGGTTTCGGTGCCTACCACATGGAGTACGAGTACGGGAATTCGGCCATGCCTTACAAGTATATGCGCGAGGCGATCCAGGATGTGAACCCCGCCGGCGGCGACCTGATCGTCGGCCTGACCTCGACCGCCCTGTCCAAATACCTGTTCCTGGTCGGGGACGACGGTACTATCACGGGCGAGGTGGACGAAAAAATCCGGGTCGAGCTGGCGCGTCCCGCCCCTGCCGACGTTTCGTTCCCGCTGGCGCTGGACAACTCGCTGGTCGAGTCCTACAACGAAGAGCACGGAACCTCCTACGAGGCGATCGACCCTGCACGGGTGTCGCTCGGCACGCTCAGCGTGGCGGCCGGGGACTTCATGTCCGATGAGGCGTCCGTTACCGTAAGCTCCGCCAATATCGAGAAGGGATACTACCTGCTCCCCATCGTCGTTGAGCTTCCGCAGGGCGATGTCTACACCTCAAAGGAGAAACTGGTGCGTTACGTGCTGGTGACTGTGGCGGCGATGGAGATCGACGTCGATGCCACGGCGCTCACGGGCGTGAAGATCGAACCTGCTTCCGGCTGGACGATCGTCTGCTACCAGGGCACCGCTTCGAGCGGCGCCAACGGCGTCTGGAACCTCGATTCCGATACGCAGAAAGCCCGCATGTTCGACGGCAAACTCGACTCCAACTGCTGGTATGCCGCGAGTGCGTCCTATTCGTGGGGGAACGGCGGCAATTTCATCATCACGCTGGACAAGGCCTACGACATCAACGGCTTCCGCTGGCATATCTACTACGAGGACTCCAACCCCGAATGTACTGATTTCCAGTACAGCGAGGACGGCACCAACTGGTTCAGCCTGACCAACGAAATTTCGTTCGTCCCCAAACTCACGGACGAAGGCTGGAAGATATTCCGGTTCAAGAAGACCGTGAAGGCCCGCTACATCCGGGTATACGTCGGCCGGGTGACCGGGTATACCAGCATGAACGAGGCCGAGATTTTCGCCCCTGCAAACTAAACCTAAAACAAGAGAACTATGAAACTGAAATATTTGGTCGCTCCGCTGTTGTTCGCCGCCGCTGCGGTCACGGGCTGTCAGGAGACTGCGGAGACCTATCCTGCGATCTACATGACCGATGCGCAGAGTAATCCCGACAAATCCATGACCATCGACGAACCCCCTGCCGAGACCTCGCTCACCGTCTCCGCCTCGGTGGTCGCCGAGCATGACATCCACATTCAGCTCGAAGTGCGCCCCGACCTGCTGGCCGCCTATAACGACAAATACGGCAAGAACTACCAGATCCCGCCCGCCGACAGCTATTCGCTCAGCTCGACGGAAGCGACCATCCTGGCCGGCTACAATACCTCTTCGGAGATCGGTTTCACGGTGACGTCCGTCTCGGAGTTCGCCGAGGGCGTGACCTATTGCGTCCCGGTGAGCATCAAGACCGTATCGGGCGGGATGACCGTGCTCGAACCGAGCCGCACGCTTTTCATCGTGCTGAAGACCCCGGTGATCAGCAAGGCGATCTACCTGGGATCGAGCAACATCTACAAGGTGACTTCGTTCCAGGAGAATTCCGACCTGGCAGCCCTTCCGCAGCTCACGCTCGAAGCCCGCGTATACATGCTCGGCTTCCAGACCCGCGATCCTTATATCAGCTCCATCATGGGTATCGAGGGCATCTGCGGCGTACGTTTCGGCGACGTGAAGGTCGATCCCGACTGCATCCAGATCTGTCACGACTCCTACCAGCCCGCAGCTACCGACAAGCCGTTCGACAAGGAGAAGTGGTACCACGTCGCCGCAGTCTGGACGGGCTCTTCGTGGGACATCTATATCAACGGGCAGTATGCCACGGGCGTGGAAACGCAGGGCGAGACCATCGACCTGACGAGCGACAATTCGGGCGGTTTCTACCTGGGAGCCTCCTATGGCGGCGGCCGTACGCTGAACGGCTATGTCGCCGAGTGCCGCGTATGGACACGCGCCCTCTCGCAATCCGAGATCGCCAACAACATGAACTATGTCGACCCCACGTCCGACGGGCTGCTCGCTTACTGGCGCATGAACGCCTGGGAGCCCAACGACAGCGGTTCCGGCAATATCGTGCGCGACCTCACGGGCCACGGTTACGATGCCGTCGGCGGCAGCTCCAACCCGACGATGATGGACACCAAGTGGAATTAGTCCGCTTATAGACCGACAGGGGCCGTGCGACCCCGGCATAAGCCGGGTTGCACGGCCTTTTTCATACTCCTGCTTCGGGCTGTCCCTGCTTCGGGCTGCAAACCCGCCCCGGATGGCGGCCCGTCGCGGCCTGTCGTGGCCTGTCGGCGGTTTCGGTTTCCGGCTGTCCCCGTTCCCCGACGGTTTTCGGCTTCGGTTTGCCTTTGGCTGGCTGTTCTCCGGCGGCACCCTTCCGGCTGCGGCCACGGCTCGCTCCGCCCTCCTCCGGCTTTGCCGGTTCATCCCGATTTGTTGTTGTACCCGACCTAAAGACCTTATGAAAAAAATCACGCTTATCTCTTTTTGCCTTGCCGCTTTCGCCTTTGCTTCGTGCGCCGGCGGCGGGTGCCCGGCCACGGGCATCATCCCGGCCCCGCAGCAGGTGACGTGGGGCGAAGGTGCCTTCCGTATGCCTGCCAAGCTGCTCTACACGACCGACCTCGACGGGCAGGACAAGGCCGACCTCGCGGCGTGGATGCAGCGTGCCGCGGACGGATTCTTCCCCGCCTCCTTTGCCGAGGCCTCCGACGGCGACATGCCCGCGCTCGAACTGCTTCGTACGGGCGACGGCGCCCCCGAAAGCTACCGTCTCGACGTCTCCCGCACAAAGATCACGCTCACGGCCCCCGATGCCGCAGGGTTGTTCTACGGACTCCAGTCGCTCGCACAACTGGCCGGGCACCACGGCCGCCGCATTCCGGCCGTCACGATCGTGGACGCCCCGCGCTTCGGTTACCGGGGCTTCATGCTCGACGTCTCGCGCCATTTCCGCGACAAGGAGTTCGTCGAACGTCAGCTCGACCTCATGGCGCGCTACAAGCTCAACCGCTTCCACTGGCACCTGACCGACGGAGCCGGATGGCGCATCGAAATCAAAAAATACCCCGCCCTGACCGACATCGCCGCCTGGCGTCCCTATCCCGACTGGGAGGGATGGAACTTCGGCGGCAAACGCTACTGCCACCGCGACGACTCGGCGGCCGCCGGGGGCTATTACACGCAGGACGACATCCGCGAAGTGGTCGAATACGCCCGTGCCCTGCATATCGAGGTGATTCCCGAGATCGAGATGCCGGGGCACAGCGAGGAGGTGCTGGCCGTTTACCCCGAACTTTCGTGCAGCGGCAAACCCTACACGAACTCCGATTTCTGCATCGGCAACGAGCAGACGTTCGAATTCCTTGAGAGCGTGCTCTCCGAAGTGATCGGGCTCTTCCCTTCGGAATATATCCATATCGGCGGCGACGAGGCTTCGAAACAGGGTTGGCGCACCTGCCCCGAATGTGCCGCCCGGATGCGGCGGGAGGGACTGCAGGACGTCGATGAACTGCAAAGCTACCTGGTGCACCGCATCGGGACGTTCCTCGCCGCCAAGGGCCGCTGCCTGCTGGGCTGGGACGAGATTCTCCAGGGCGGGCTCGCGCCCGGCGCCACGGTCATGTCGTGGCGCGGCACCGAGGGCGGGATCGCCGCGGCCAGGGCCGGACACCACGCCGTGATGGCTCCCACGGAATACTGCTACCTCGATTTCTGCCAGGACGACCCCACCCGCGAGCCGGTCGCCGCCGCGGCGTTCCTCACCCTCGCGCAAGCCTATTCCTACGACCCTGCGCCCGATTCGCTGGGTGCGGATGTCGTGCCGATGATCCTCGGCGTGCAGGGCAACCTGTGGTGCGAGCACGTGCCCACAGCCGAACATGCCGAACACATGATCTGGCCGCGCCTGCTGGCGATCGCCGAAGTGGGGTGGAGCGCCCCCGAACGTAAGGATTACGACGACTTCCACGCCCGCGTGCTCGACGCCGTGGCGTGGATGCAGCAGCGCGGATACCACCCCTTCGACCAGAAAAATGCCGTCGGCCCCCGCCCCGAATCGCTCGATACCCTGCATTGCCTTTCGACCGGCAGGCAGGTGGTTTACCGTACGCCTTACAGCCCGAAATACCCGGCTGCGGGCGACGCTTCGCTGACCGACGGGCTGTGCGGCGGGTGGAACTACGGCGACCGCCGCTGGCAGGGGTGGCTCGATACGGATGTCGAACTGGTCGTCGACCTCGGGGAACGCCAGCCTGTGAAACGTATCGCGGCCTGTTTCATGCAGGGTTTCTATGCCGACATCTGGATGCCCCGGGCGGTCGAAATCTCGGTTTCGGACGATGACAGGCACTATACGCCCCTTGCGGCGGTCGAAAACGACATCGCGTTCGAATACAAGCAGGATTGCTACCGCGAGTTCGGCTGGTCGGGTCAAACCGCGGCGCGTTACGTGCGGCTGAAAGCCCTGCACAACGGCCATCCCGGCGGCTGGATTTTCACCGACGAGATTATCGTGGAGTAACCCCGCGGGGCGGCCCTTCCCCGGATCGCCCCTCCCCGGATTGCCCCTCCCCGGATTGCCCCTCCCCGGATTGCCCTTCCCCGGCCACGCTTTGTCCCGGAGCGGGGCTGTCTGACGAGTCCTTTTTTACGTTTTCACCCCTGCCGGAGGCTG
>ERZ780168.2816-NODE-2816-length-14688-cov-7.869200_pt1 | contig 14688 bp, 12 predicted proteins | sample MGYA00510981_ERZ780168 | MGnify/ENA primary metagenome ERZ780168 (study PRJEB29588, sample SAMEA2158769) | human gut metagenome | biome: human gut; feature: human-associated habitat; material: faeces | place: Denmark | collected 2008/2010 ...
CGTAGGCCGCCTGCACTTCCTTGAAGTGCTCTTCGGCCGTGGGGTCGTTGGGGTTTAGGTCGGGGTGCCAGCGCTTGCACTTGGCACGATAGGCTTTTTTGATTTCTTCCTCGCTGGCTCCGCGCTGGATGCCCAGCACCTCATAGGGGTCTTTCATGGATCAACTTCCTCACGTCTCTACGAACTTGCGCGGCCTTGCTGCCGCACGAACAAAATTAAGTGTACAGGACAATGCCTGAAAAATCAAGAGAAACCGCCTCATTCGGCGGCTCTGGGGGGATTTTTTGCATGTTTGCAGTTGTATTTGAGCCAGACGCCGGAGTAGAGGATGTTCCGCAGCAGGTCCACATCCTCCACGCAGGGCAGGCGCTCAAAGCTGCGGGCACAGTTGGCGAGCAGCAGCTCGAAGATCTCCCGCATCTCTTCTTCGTAGCCGGGCAGCTGGTGCAGGCTGCGTAGCGGGTTGTAGGCTCCCTTTTTCAGGTCGCGGTCGAGGTCGTCGTAGGCATCCAGCAGGTAGATGTATTTGCCCAGATGGAAGCCGATGCTGCGCAGCTCCGGAGACCAGTGGTCCTGCTTGTAGTCGAACAATTCCGCCATCAGGTCGCCAAAGCAGCCGGACACGGTGTCCAGGTCTTCGCTGCCCTCGGCCTCGTACTGCGTCAGACGGTCCAGACAGGCGCGGATGGCGCTGCACTGCCGTGGCCAGCGTTCGGCGGCTGCCGCAGTGGGGGCAGCGAGAAGCGCCTCGAACCCCAGCCCCAGCAGGCTGCGGTCATCATTCCACTTGTCCTGCGCGTTGTAGTAGTGGAGCGCAACGCTCAGGTCGGCGCAGTAATCGGTGGGCCCGCTGGAACGCCAGTCCACCTTCCGGATGGGGTGGATGGGGCAGTGGTCGGCGCCGGTGTGCAGCGCGGTCTCGCCATCGTACAGGCTGGAGAGCAGCAGATCCAAAAAGGTCAGGTCATAGCTCAGGGTCAGCCGCCCGCGCAGGCCGTGCAGCGCACCGATGCGGCGGCAGAGCCCACAGTAGGCTGAGCGGTACCGCGCCCGCGCTTCCGGCGAAAGCGCAGCCTGATTCGGGATCACATATCCGAACATGGCTCAGCTCTTCTTGATGAACTGGGTGCCGCAGCGAGGGCAGGAGATCTGGATGCGGCCGCGCCCGCGGGGCACACGGAGCTTCTGGCGGCACTGGGGGCAGCGGTAATAGTGGTAGACCTTGCGGTTGGCCCACTGCTCTTTCAGACCCCGGAACTTGTTGTCCACCCGGTCTTTGAGGGTGTAGAACTTGTAATTCTCTTCGGTCCGCTTCGAGATGTTGCGGCTGAAGGTGCGGTAATAGCAGAAGCCCAGCAGCACCACACCCAGCCAGGTGAACAGGCTGATGCGGCTGACGATGGCGATGAGCAGCAGAACCAGAGAGGCAATGCTCAGAAACTGGTTCAGGCCGTCGGTGCCATAGCGGCCGATCATAAAGCGGCGAAGTTTTTCTCTCATAATCGTACAGTCCTTTGTCCTCAAACTCTTCAAAAGGGGACGGCCGAAGCCGTCCCATAAACTCTTTACACCCATAGAATATCAGCCAAACATGATAAAACTTTGAACGGAGTGCAAATCTATCATGAAAGGACGGGATTTAAGAACGCTTGCGCACCGTGAGCACGGCTTCGGTGTCCAGCGCGCCCTCCATTTTGCAGTGGAGCACGGCGCGGCCTGCCCGGCCGGTGGTGGCAAGGTAGGTGCCCGCCATGCCGCCCCGCAGCGGCACGACGCTGGGGCCGAGGATCCTGACCGGGCCTTCCACGCTCAGCTGAACAGCTTCGCCGCAGTAGGGCAGGAAGTTGCCGTTCTGGTCGATGGCCCGCAGGCTGACGGCAGCGCAGTCCCAGGTGGGGCCGTCCGTCAGCAGGGGGTTGTAGACCGTGCACTCCAGCCGGACGCTCTGCACCGGCTCCCGCACCACGGTGCGGACGGTGCGCCCATGCCACACGGCCTCGAACCGGTAGACGCTGGAGGGCGAGCCGAGGACGCCGATGTACTTGTAGTACATCCGGAGCAGGTCATTCCAGCTCAGCCGCAGCGAGATCAGCCGCGCCCGGCTCAGGGGCGAAAGGCTCAGCGCGTCCCGGCGCATCTCGTTGAGGATGGAGGCCACCTGCGGCGCGACCACAGGGTCCAGCCCCTCATACTTTTCAAGCAGGGAGCCGACGAAATCCTGCACCTCGATGGGCGGATGGGGCAGCGCCGCGAACCGGCCCCGGCGGTCCGGGCTGAACTCGGCAATGAAATCGTTGCCGCGGTAGAGCCGGACGCTCTCGGCGTTGGTGAACACCCAGCAGGCCCCGGCAAACCCGCCGGGGTGGTCGCCCAGCGCCATGCTGGACGAAACTTCCAGCACGATGTCGGAGGGGGAGCGGGGCGTCTTCTGGCTGGCATAGACGGCAGCGGAGAGTTTCGGGTTCCGGAACGAGTCGAGCACACCGTGGTAGCAGATGCGGTCGCCGCTGCCGAACTCCCGGTGGGTGTTGTAATCGGCCATGCACCAGCCAAAGCTGCCCGCCACGCCCGGCTGGGCGATGGCATCGTTCAGGACGGCCGCGTGGTGGAGGGCCTGGGCCAGCCGGTGCGGTTCGTCGTCAAAGGTCTTGGCCGGGAACTGCTGGCCCCCGAACTCGCTGATGAGGTAGCCCTTGCGCAGGTCGGGCGTGACGGCGGAGCGGTTCTCGCAGCCAGCCCCCCGCCCGGTGTAGGAAAAATCGTTGTAGGCGTAGACGTCTTCCAGCAATTGGTCTTTGCGGCGGATGTGGGCACCGCCGGTGGGGCGGGTGGGGTCCAGCCGCCGGACGGCCTCATTGGTGCGCTTGTAGAACGCTTCATCGTCGGGGCTGCCGTTGACCCGTACGCCCCACAGAAAGACGCTGGGATGGTTGCGGCACTGGCAGACCATCTCGCGGCAGTTCTGCAATGCCTGCGCCTGCCAGCTCTCGTCGCCGATGTGCTGCCAGCCCGGCATCTCCACAAAGACCAAAAGCCCCAGCTCGTCGCAGGCGTCGAGGAAGGCTTGGCTCTGGGGGTAGTGGCTGGTGCGGACTGCGTTGCAGCCCAGCTGCTTTTTCAGGATCTGGGCATCCAGCTGCTGGATGCTGTCTGGCATGGCATAGCCCTGATAGGGGTAGCTCTGGTGGCGGTTCAGGCCGCGCAGCTCCACCCGCTGGCCGTTGAGGTACAGCCCGCCCGCCACGAACTGAAGGGTCCGGAAGCCGAACCGGGTGGATTTTTCGTCCAGCACCCGGTCGGGCAGGCCGCTGGTGCCAGGGCGGATGAGCCGCACGGTGAGGGTGTACAGGAAGGGGTGTCCGATGCTCCATGGGTGGACGCCGTTCAGGGTGCCCACGATGGGCAGCGACAGCTCACCGCTGTAGAGTGCCCGGCTCCCGGCGGGGCTGCGGATCTCGGCCTGCAAGGTGCAGCCGACCGTCTCGCCCACGGTGGAGGTGTAGATGCGGAAATCGCCCTCGGCCTGCGCCTCGATGAAGATGTCCCGCAGGTAGGCAGGCTCTTTCACGTCCAGCGAGACGGCGCGGTAGATGCCGCCGTAGGTCAGGAAATCGATCTGCCCGCCGAAGGGCGGGATGTTCAGGTCTTCCCGGCTGTCGCACCGGACGGCCACGACGTTCTGCTCCCCCAGGCGGAGGGATTCGGTCAGGTCCACGGTAAAGGCCGTGTAGCCGCAGCCATGATGAAACACCCGGCGGCCGTTGCAGAAGACGGTGGCGTCGTGCGCCACGGCCTCAAAGGTCAGCAGGACCGTGCGGCCCTGCCACTCTTTGGGCGCAAAAAACTCCCGCCGGTAGCCGCAGAGCCGCTGGTAATCGTTCTCATTGCAGTAATTGTAGGGCAGCGTCCTGACCGTGTGTGGGATGCGCACCGGGGTCAGGGGCAGATCCGGACATTCCGGCCGCACGATGGCGGGGTCGAATACCGGGGTGAAGGTCCAGCCGTCGTTCCAATCGTAGTGTTCCATAGCCTGCTCTCCGTCATGGTAAAAAATACTTATCTTCATGTTACCACAAAGTTATGAACGAAAAAAGGATGCAGGCGCTGTTTCTGCGGGATTTCTCACTTTTTCTGGAACAAAAGCGGCGGATGGCAGCAGAAAAGCCCGGCCGGGCAGTGCCGGTCAGGCTTTGCGGGCGTGGCTGCTTATCGGATGAAGTTCGTCATGGGGCGGCGGGGATTCTCCGGGTGCCGGATGCCGGCGGCCTTGCCGGCCTCGATGCACTGGAGCAGCCAGGCCATGTTCCGGCCCAGTTCCCGCATCACGGCGCAGCCCTCTTCGTCCTGCAGGACCTGAGCGGGGTTGGAGCCGTGGACCATGGCCCAGTAGGAGCCGTTGACCAGCGGCATGTGGAAGAACTCCGGGTACTTGACCAGCTGGTCCAGCGTGGTGGTGGTGCCGCCGCGGCGGGCCGAACAGCAGATGGCGGCAGGCTTGTAGGCCAGATACTTGCCGCCTGCGTAGCTCAGACGGTCCATAAAGCTGGTCATGTTGCCGGAGGCCGAGGCATAGTGCACCGGGCTGCCGAAGACGAAGGCGTCGGCGGTCCTGGCTTTTTCGATGGCCTCGTTGACCACGCCGCCAAAGACACAGCCGTTGCCTGCGGCACAGCCGCCGCAGCCGATGCAGCCGCCGACGGGCCGGGTGCCGACGTTGAAGATCTCGGTCTCGATGTGGGCGCGGTTCAGCTCCTCCGCGATGAGGGACAGAGCGGTGTAGGTGCAGCCTTTTTCGTGGGGGCTGCCGTTGATGAGCAGGACTTTCATACGTTGAATCTCTCCTTTTGACCATGCGCCCCGGAACAGGGGGCGCTCTGCCCTGATTTTAGCACACTTGCGGCCGCAGTGCAACGCGGGCCTTGACAAAGTACGGTGTCTTGACAATAATATAAAGATACATAAAACGGAATGCAAAAGGAGGCAACCACATGCGAGTCATTGCAGGAGACGCACGGGGTAGACGGCTGGAGGCCCTGCCCGGCACCGATATCACCCGCCCCACCCTCGACCAGGTCAAGGAGGCGATGTTCAGCATCGTTCAGTTCGACCTGCCCGGCGCACGGGTGCTGGACCTGTACGCAGGCAGCGGCCAGCTCGGCATCGAGGCCCTCTCGCGCGGGGCAGCACGGTGCGTGTTCCTGGACGAGAACCGCGAGGCCGTCAACATCGTGATGAAGAACTGCAAGACCTGCGGCGTGTTCGACCGCAGCCGCGTCAACATCGGCGAGGCGGCGCGGTATCTTTCCGCCTGCCGTGAGCAGTTCGACCTGGTTCTGCTGGACCCGCCGTTCCACGGTGGTACGCTGGAAAAGATCCTTCCCAGCGTGGAAAAGGTGCTGGCACCCGGCGGCATTGCCCTGTGCGAGAGCGAGACCGGCCTTGTGCTGCCTGCCGAGGTGGGCAGCCTGACGCTGAAGAAACAGTATAAGTATGGCAAGGTGCTGCTGTGGAAGTACACGAAGCCCATGCAGCCTGCCGGAGAGGAAGATGCGGAATGAACGTGAACGAGCTTTTGGATACCATTGAGGACGCGCTGGAAGAGAGCGCCGGGATGCCCCTTTCGGGTGGCAAGCGGATCGTGGACGTGGAGCAGATCCGGGATTATCTGGACGAGATCCGCCAGAACCTGCCCGTGGAGCTGCGGCAGGCACAGTCCATTGTCAGCGACCGCGCCCAGCTCATTGATTCGGCCAACGCCCAGGCCCAGGCCATCGTGAAAAAGGCCGAGGACCGCGCCCGCATCCTCGTCAGCGAGGCGGAGATCGTCAAGGCGGCCCAGCAGCGCGCCTCCGAGATCGTCTCAGCCGCCCAGACCGAGGCCCGCACCGTCCGCCAGACCGTGACCGACTACTGTGATAATATGCTCAAGACCACCGAGGAGACCATGGCAGAGAACGCTGCGCAGGTCCGGAACGTCCGCGCCAATCTGCGCCAGACGCCCCGGAAACCCCAGTGAGCGGAGTTTGTCGGAAAAACCCATTTGCCCCTGCAAGCAAAAGTGACGGCTTGCAGGGGCTTTTTTTGTGACATTTTGAGAGAAAAACCAGCCCGAAAAGCCTTGCATTCGCAGGGCGGTTTTGTTACAATAAAACTGTATCAGAGAGATGCCTTGGGGCAGTGTGTGCCTGCGGGCAGAAAAACACGGCGAAAAACGGAAAAAACAGCGTGAAATCGCCGGATGATACGCAACTTGAAACGACAGAAAGGAGGCTGGGCCCTATGGGCAGTGAAACGATCGGACAAGCCTTTGACCCGGCCTCGTTTGAGCATGTGCCTGTGCTTTTGAACGAGTGCCTGGACGGCCTTGCCATTGACCCGGCAGGCATCTATCTGGACGGCACCGCAGGCGGTGCGGGGCATTCCCGCCAGATCGCGCTGCGGCTGGACGCGGAACAGGGCGGCAGGCTCATCTCATTGGACCAGGACCCGGACGCGGTGCAGACCGCGCGGGCGCGGCTGGCCGGGCTGCCTGCCACCGTGGTGCAGATCAACTTCCGCTATGCGGGACAAGCTCTGGAACAGCTGGGCATCGACAAGATCAACGGAGCGCTGCTGGACCTCGGCGTTTCCAGCCACCAGCTGGACGATGCCGCCAGAGGCTTTTCCTACCGGGCAGACGCTCCGCTGGACATGCGGATGAGCCAGGAGGGTGAGACTGCCGCTGACCTTGTGAACACCGAGAGCCGGGAGGAGCTGGCCCGCATCCTCAAGGATTACGGCGAAGAACCCTTCGCCTGGCAGATCGCGGGCAAGATCGTCGAGGCACGGGAGACTTCCCCCATCGAGACGACATTGCAGCTGGCCGACATCGTGGCCAGCGCCATGCCGGCGGCCGAGCGGCGCAAGAACAAGAACCCGTCTCGCCGCACCTTCCAGGCGCTGCGCATTGCGGTCAACCACGAGCTGGACGCACTGGAAGAGGGCATGGACACCATCTTTGAGCATCTGGCCCCCGGCGGGCGGCTGTGCATCATCACCTTCCACTCGCTGGAAGACCGACTGGTGAAGAACAAGTTCCGCCGCTGGGCCACCGCCTGCACCTGCCCGCCGGAGTTCCCGGTCTGCGTCTGCGGCGGCAGGGCCAAAGCAAAACTCATCACCCGCAGACCCATCGAAGCAAATACGCAGGAGCTGGAAGAGAACCGGCGCAGCCGGTCGGCACATCTCCGCGTTCTTGAAAAAATTTAATCACCGCGGAGTATCAGTGAGGAGGAGAGTACCATGGGCCAGGCAGCATATGATATGACAGAGGTGCGCCGCAGAAGAGCACCCCAGACGCAGCGGAACGTTCCGCTGCGGGTGGAAAAAGGCGGCAAGCCCCGGCTGAACCCGGTGCGCGCTGCCATGCAGCACGCATTGCAGCTGCTCTCGGCGGCGCTGCTGGTGGGCTTTGCCGTCAGCCTGCTGTGGAGCGAGTCCCAGCTGGTGGAGCTGAACAGCAAGATCCAGAACGCCAAGGCGGAACTCGTCAGCGAGCAGAGCCAGTACACCTACTACAACAGTGCACTGAACAACCGCACCAACATCACCAGCGTGGAAGAGACGGCCACCCGCCTCGGCCTGATGAAGATCGACCAGAGCCAGATCACCTACATCCGCCTGGACGAGGGCAGCGTCCTCGTCCGCAAGGAGTCCGCTGTGCGGCAGTGGACCGACCTGCTGCACGACGGTGCCATGATGGTCATGGGCCGCGTGAACCGCGCAAACTAAAATAAAACAGGAAAAGCGTGCGGCAGCGCACGCTTTTTCGGTTTCTCAGGAGTCAAACCAACATGCAGGAACCATCCTCCAAGAACAAAAAAGGGCTTTACCGGCTGCGCCGCGCCGACCCGCACGAGCGGCTGAGCGTACGGCTGCGGCATTTCAGCTTTGGCGCGGCGGTGGTGTTCGTCGTGGCGGCGGCAGGCATCGTCATCCACAGCCTGTACAATATCCAGATCAAGAACGGCGCGACCTTCCGCCAGTATGCGGCCCAGCAGCAGCTGCTGGACAGCACCATTCAGGCGACCCGCGGCGAGATCTACGACACGTCCGGTATCACGCTGGCCTCCACCAGCGTGGTCTGGACCATCTGGGCCGACCCCAGCTACAGCACGGCCCTGTTCACCAGCAGTAAGAACGGCGACACCGGCGAGGTGACTAGGACGGCCGACCCTGCTGCATTGCAGGAGGTCAGCACCCAGATCACCCTGCGGCTGCTCTCCGGCGATGGTGAGAGCCTGGACAGCGTGGACACCTCCTCGGCGGCCTACCAGACCCAGTATCAGGCGGTGTACGATGCTCTGTCCAAGAGCGACTCGTCCTACCAGACGCTGGCCACCAAGGTGAACAACGCCATCAAGTTGTCCATTGAACAATACGTCACCGCATACAACAAGGCCCACAAAAAGGCCGATGCCGACAAGGGCATCCGCAAGGGCCGCATCTCGGTCTCGTCCACCAAGAGCTTTCAGCGGGATTATCCCTACGGAGCCTTTGCGGCGGCGGTGCTGGGCTTCTGCGATGCCGACGGCTACGGCACCTACGGCCTGGAAAAATCCTACGAATCCACGCTGGCGGGCGTCAATGGCCGCACCATCACCCTGCGCAACGCCTACGGCAACGCCATCGCGGACGAAAACGCCACCACCTATGCCGCCAAGGACGGCTCCAATCTGGTGCTGTCGCTGGATGTGAACATCCAGGAGGTGGCGGAGCGCTACCTGAACGAGGCCATCTCGGCCAACAACGTCGAGAACCGCGGCGCTGCCATCGTGATGAACGTCAAGACCGGTGCCATCCTGGCCATGGCCTCCAAGCCGGACTTCGACCCCAATAACGCGCTGGATTACACCGCCAACGAGGCCTATCTCAACGAGCTGGTCCACGCCGAACCGGAACTCTACGGCATCTACCTCAAGAATGAGGACGGCAGCTATGTCACAGATGCGAACGGCAACAAGGTGCTGGACCCGGAGGGCGATTATTCCGGCTATTACCGCGACATCCAGTGGAAGAACAAGACCATCACCGAGCTGTACTACCCCGGAAGCGTCTTCAAGGTCATCACGGCCGCCATGGGTGTGGACTCGGGCAAGGCCACCTATTACACCACCTTCAACTGCTCCGGTGCCTACGGCGTGGCGAAAGAGACGTACCACTGCGCCGGTAAGAAGGCCCATGGCGTCCAGAACCTCGCCGAGGCCCTCCGGAACAGCTGCAACATCTACTTTATCCAGCTGGGTCAGCGGCTGGGTTCCAGCGCCTTCTACGACTACTTCGACGCTTTCGGCTTCACCGAGCGCACCGGCGTGGACCTGCCCAACGAGACGGGCATGATGAAATATTACACCAAGAGCCAGCTGGGCGAGGTCGAGCTTTCGTCTTCGTCCTTTGGTCAGGCAATGGCCGTGACCCCGCTGCAGGTGTGTACCGCCATCTCGGCAGCCGTCAACGGCGGCTACCTCGTCACCCCTCATGTGGTGGATAAGATAACCGACCAGAACGGCAACGTCGTCGAGGAGATCGGCGCGAACGTCCGCCGCCAGGTCATCAGCAAGAGCGCCAGCGAGACCATCCGCCAGATCATGGAGTATGAGGTGGGCGACGGCACCACCACCGGCGGCGGTTCCAACGCCTACGTCGCGGGCTACCGCATCGGCGGCAAGTCCGGTACGTCCGAGCAGCTGAACATGGAGCGCCGCGCCGACGGCGATTACAAGAAAGTCGCCTCCTTTGCCGCCGTCCTGCCTGCCAACGACCCCGAAATTCTGGTCTACGTCATGCTGGACGACCCCAACAACGCCCACACCGACTATTCGTCCATCTTGGCTGCGCCTGTGGTCGGCAACATCATCAGTGAGATAGCCCCCTATCTGGGCATTGCCACCGATGGCATCGACCGCAGCCAGAATACCGTCAAGGTGCCGAACCTCGTGGGCAAGGAGTGGAGCAATGCGCAGGTCTCCTTGAATACCAAGGGCCTCAAGCATCAGCTCGTGGAGAGCGAGAGCGACCAGACCGCCGCCGTCGTTACCTACCAGTACCCCCACGCGGGCGCAACGGTGGCCAGCGGCACCACCATTTATCTTTACACCGATACCTATTCCGGCAGCCACACGGAAGTGCCGGACGTCAGCGGTAAGAGTGCCGACTTTGCCCGCCAGATGCTGACCGCCGCCGGCCTGAACTGTCAGGTGGCGGGCGACAGCGCCGGTACCGTGCAGAGCCAGAGCGAGGCCGCCGGCTCCAGCGTCCAGAAGGGCACCGTCGTCACCATCACTTGCGGATAAGGAGATTTATTATGGAAAAAATCGCAGCAGACCTGCTTTTGAAAGGCCTTGCCCCCGAGGGCTTCGCCGACAGCCAGCCCATCGGCCTCGTGACCACCGACAGCCGCGAGGTCTGCCCCGGCTGCATCTTTGTAGCCTTTCCGGGCGAACGATTCGACGGCCACGACTTTGCAGCCAAGGCACTGGAAGCCGGGGCCTTCTGTGTGGTGCTGAACCACCCGGTCGAGGGCGTCCCGGCGGAAAAGGCCGTGCTCTGCGCGGACAGCTACCATGCCATGATGGTGATGGGGGCCAACTACCGCAGCCAGTTCCACCCCAGAGTCGTGGGCGTGACGGGCAGCGTGGGCAAGACCACCACCAAGCAGATGTGCTATGCTGCCATCGAGGGCTTCGGCAATACCATCAAGACCGAGGGCAACCAGAACAATGAGCTGGGCCTGCCCCGCACGATGTTCCGCATCGGGAACGAGACTGAATACGCCGTCGTCGAGATGGGCATGAGCCACATGGGCGAGATCGAGCGGCTGAGCCGCTGCGCCCGCCCGGATGTGGGCATCATTACCTGCATCGGCGTGTCCCACATCGGCAACCTGGGCAGTCAGGAGAACATCTGCAAAGCCAAGCTGGAGATCTGCGCCGGTCTGCCGGAGGGCGCTCCGCTGGTGCTGAACGGCGACGACCCCTTCCTGCGGAAGGCAGAGCTGCCGGAGCATGTCCGGCCCGTCTGGTTCAGCCTGGGCGACGAGGGCGCGGATGTCTGCGCCCTGTCCATCCAGCAGGAGACCGACGGCATGAGCTTTGTGCTCGAAGACCACGAGGAGGGCACCTTTATGGTGCACATCCCTGCGATGGGCCGCCACAACGTGGCCAATGCGCTGGCCGCCTATTGCGCCGCCACCCGGCTGGGCCTCAATGCCCGGAAGGTGCTGCGGGGCATCAGCAACTTTGAGCAGACCGGGATGCGCCAGAAGATCGTGCACAGCAACGGCGTGGATGTCATCGAGGACTGCTACAACGCCAACCCCGACAGCATGAAGGCCGCGCTGGCCATGTTCCGGGAGTACCCCTGCAAGCGCCGCTTTGCCCTGCTGGGCGATATGCTGGAGCTGGGAGACCTGAGCCGTGAGGCCCACGAGGAAGTGGGCCGTCAGGCGGCGGAAAGCGGCATCGACACCCTCATCACCTACGGCGAGCAGGCCCGACGCACGGCCGTGGTGGCTGCGGCCAAGGGCCTGACCACCCTGCACGCTAACACCTACCGCGAAGCCGCCGACGCCCTGCTCCGGTTGATGCAGCCGGGCGATGCGCTGCTGGTCAAGGCCAGCCGCGGCATGGCGCTGGAAAAGGTGCTGGAACTCTTCTACAAGGAGCAGCAGTGATATGATCCGTTTTGCCTTGATCGTCGCATCGACACTGGGGTTCGTCCTCACGGCGGCGATGGGGAATCTGATGGTGCCGCTGCTGCGGGCCTTCCAGAGCCGCCAGCAGCCCACCCGCCCGCCGGAGCCGGAACGGCCGGACGCTGCGCCGGGTCCCGACCCGGACGAAGCGCCGGAGCGCCCGGCCCAGCCGCCCACGATGGGCGGGCTCTGCCTGATGGTGGGGGTGCTGGCTGCCGTGGGCGTGGGCTGGACCGCCGCCTGCGTGGCTGAACCGCAGCTGCTGGGCACGGAGGGCCTGCTCTCCACCCGGCTGCTCATCGCCCTGTTCGGGGCGCTGCTGTTCGGCGGTGTCGGCCTGGCCGATGACCTGGCCCGCATCCGCCGCCGTGCCCCGCTGGGCCTGCGCCGGGGCACCCGCCTGCTGCTGGAAGCGGGGGCCGGTGCCGTGGTGCTCCTGCTGCTGGGGGCCAGCCGCTGCCTTGCCACCGGGCTGGCCCTGCCGGGCCTGGGCTATGTGGAGCTGGGCGTTCTGGCTCCGCTGGTCTGGGAAGTGGGCCTTGTGGCGCTGGCCGAGAGCATCCGCATCGCGGACGGCATCGACGGCCTGTGCTGCGGCACCGCATTTGCGGCCCAGCTGGGCCTGATGCTCTGCATGACCATCCTCGGCTGGTTCCCGCTGGCCGTCTTCCCGGCGGCGCTGGCCGGTGCGCTGATGGCGTTCCTGCTCTGGAACTTCCCGCCCGCCCGGCTGCGGCTGGGCAGCGTGGGCAGCCTGTTTCTGGCCGGGGCACTGGGCTGTGCGCCGCTGTGCATCGGCTGGCCGGACCTTGCGCTTCCGCTGGGGCTGCCCTACTGGCTGGAGGGCGGCATGGTGGCGGTGCAGATCGCGGTCTATCAAACCACGCATGGGAAAAAGCAGCTCTTCCGCACGGCCCCGCTCCACCGCTGGATGGAAGTGCGCGGCAGCAGTGCGGTGCAGATCTTTTATACATTCTGCGTGCTCGCCCTGCTGGGCGCGGCAATGGCCCTGCAATGGGCAAAAATCAGTTGAGGAGGTGTGCAGATGGCAACCATCCGCCGAAAAAAGCCGGAGCCGTTCGCGCTGCTGCAGCGGGACCCCGGCCCCTGGTCTCCCATTCTGCTCTACTGGCTGGCAACGCTGGGCATCATCATCGTATTCGGGCTGGTGATGCTGTTCAGCGCCAGCTATACCACAGGCTATCTCCGCTTTGGCGACAGCCTGCACTACATCAAATCTCAGGTGCTCTGCCTGGGGCTGGGCCTTGTGGCCATGTTTTTGTTCTCCTATGTAGACCACCGTCTGCTCCGCAGGCTGGTCTGGCCGGGGTATTTCCTTGTGCTGGCGCTGCTGGTGCTGGTGCTGTTCAGCACCCCGCTGAACGGCTGCAAGCGCTGGCTGCGCGTGGCCGGTATGACGGTGCAGGTCTCGGAGATCGCAAAGTTTGAGATGATCCTGTTCAGTTCCCATCTTGCGGCCAAGGCACCGCAGGTGGAAAAGCTGAGCCCCGGTAAAATGGTGATCATGAACTTCCGGGAGTGGCTGCATGTCCGGGTGTGGAAGCAGCTGGTGGTGCCGGTGCTGCCCCTTATACCGGTGGTCCTCCTGCTGGCGATGGAGCCGCACATGTCCGGCATCGTGCTGACCACCGCCATGGTGGGCACCATCCTGCTGCTGGGCGGCAACGGCGGCGTCATCACCTGGGTGGGCGGTGCAGCCGGCATCTTTCTGCTGGAAACGATCTTGCAGCACATCGACTCCATCCCCTATCTGCAGAGCCGTCTGGACGGCTGGACGCAGGACCTGACCAAGATGACAGACCAGACCCTGCAAAGTCTGTATGCCATCGGCTCCGGCGGCGTGACGGGCCTGGGGCTGGGCAACAGCATCGAAAAGCAGCTCTGGCTGCCCGAAAGCACCAACGACTTCATCTTCAGCGTCGTCTGCGAGGAGCTGGGCTTTGCGGGGGCCGTGCTGGTCATCGTGCTGTTCGTGGTCTTCCTCGTGCAGGGGTTCTGGCTGGCCTTCCACGCCGAGAACCGCTTCTGCACGCTGGTGGGCATCGGCATCATGGCGCAGATCGCGTGGCAGGTGTTCTGCAACATCGCGGTCGTCACCAACACGCTGCCCAACACCGGCATTTCGCTGCCTTTCTTTTCCTCTGGCGGCACGAGCCTGATCTTGCTGCTGGCGGAGATGGGGGTCATGGTCAACATTGGCCGCAACGGTGAGCGCACCCGTCAGGAGCGCCGCCGCGCCCACGAGGAGCGGGAGGCCCGCCGCAGGGAAAAGACCATCGTGCTGGATACCGCGCGCAGGGCGCGGACCGAATCATAAGGAGGAACCAAGATGCGTGTTCTGATCGCTGCCGGCGGCACAGCCGGCCATATCAACCCGGCGCTTGCCATTGCCGGAGCCTTAAAGGCGGCAGACCCCGCGGCCGAGATCCACTTTGCCGGGCGGAAAGAGGGTATGGAGTACGGCCTTGTAACCAAGGCAGGGTACCCGTTCCACCATATTGAGATCAACGGTTTCCAGCGCAAGCCAACCCTGAAGAACGTGGGCCGCAACGTGGTAGCGCTCTACCACCTGGCCCTGTCCGGCCCGCGCACGGCGGCTATCCTGAAAGAGGTCCGGCCCGATCTGGTCATCGGCTGCGGCGGTTATGTCAGTGGCCCGGTGGTGCGCGCCGCCGCCAAAAAGGGCATCAAGACCGCCATCCATGAGCAGAACGCTTTCCCCGGTGTGACCAACAAGCTGCTGGCCAAGGATGTGGACGTGGTGTTTGCCGCTTCCGCCGCTGCGGTGGAAAAGCTTGGCGCGCCGGAGAAGACCCTTGTGGTTGGCAACCCTGTCCGCCCGGAAATTTTGAACCGTGACCGCGCCGCCGCCCGTGCTGCTGTGCACGCGGGGGACCGCACCGTGATTTTGAGCTTCGGCGGCTCTTTGGGGGCCC